>Ga0209673_1000774_pt1 | contig 43137 bp, 36 predicted proteins | sample AraplaCol_mMS_r2_2_FD_184274 | JGI IMG/M metagenome (GOLD analysis project Ga0209673, IMG submission 184274) | Arabidopsis root microbial communities from North Carolina, USA - plate scrape MF_Col_mMS_r2 (SPAdes) (version 3) | ecosystem: Host-associated > Plants > Roots > Endosphere | place... | reverse complement strand
GGTGATGGTCCTAATGATGGCTGGCCAGGCGGCGGTGGTCCTGGAGGTGGTAGTCCTGGAGGTGGTAGTCCTGGAGGTGGTAGTCCTGGCGGAGGTGGCCCTGGCGGAGGTGGCCCTGGCGGAGGTAGTGGAGGTGGAGGTTGGCCTGGCGGTGGTGGTCCTGGTGGTGGTAATGGAGGCGGCTGGCCAGGTGGTGGTGGCCCTGGAGGAGGCTCACCTGGAGGCGGCGGAGGATGGCCAGGAGGCGGCTCTGGCGGAGGTAATGGAGGTGGTGGTTGGCCAGGAGGCGGTGGAGGAGGCTCACCTGGAGGGGGAGGTGGAGGTGGAGGCTGGCCTGGCGGTGGTGGTCCTGGCAGCGGAGGAAGTAATGGAGGCGGAGGCTGGCCAGGTGGTGGAAGTCCTGGTGGTGGAGGAGGTGGTCCTGGTGGAGGAGGTGGATCACCTGGAGGAGGCGGCTGGCCAGGAGGCGGAGGTGGTCCTGGAGGAGGTAATGGAGGCGGCGGTTGGCCAGGAGGTTCACCTGGCGGAGGCTCGCCTGGATGGGGCGGCGGCGGATGGCCTGACAGTCCTGGTCGAAGAAGAGATGATCCTGGAAGAGGCAGAGAAGGCCCAGGATGTGGATATGGACCAGGGTATGGAAACGATCATGATAACCGTGACTATGACGAACCAGGCTATGGAGAATGGCCAGATGACAGAGGATATCATGGACGATGGGGTCGACATGGACGATATGGGCAACATGGAAGATGCGAAGACTGTCACCAGTTCTATGTATCACCCAAGTTCTGCACAGAAAACCACACGCTCTGGGAATTGGTCAATGAGAATCGAGAGACATCACGACTGGCAGAGCTTCTCAAAGAGCATGATGACCTCGTCACCCTGCTGAGCGACAGCGAAAACAATTACACGCTCTTGGCTCCGACGAATAGGGCCCTAGATCGATTCCTGCGTCATGAACATCAGTCTCCCGACATTAAAGAGTTTTTGCAGTATCATATCTTACCACGACAGGTTGAGCTCGATCATGTCAAGAACCAGCAAACTCTACCCACGTCGCTGAATCACTCTGGTCTAAGTAAGGATTTGCCGCAGCGGCTAGTGGTCAATAAATTTCATCGTCGAGTGTTGCTCAATGGGGCGAGTGAGATAATAGCCGGAGACATAGTAAGCAAGCCCTATAAGCGTGTGAACCATGAGTATCCGCTGACAATGTCCGATCAGGTTGGAAGCAATGGCATTCTCCACGAAATTGATACACCAGTTGTACCCCCTCCAAACACCAGTATGATTCTCAAACTCTTACCTCACCACTTCAGCACATTTGCTCTGGGTCTGGAAAAGACTGGACTGGCCCATCAGTTAACTGACGACAACAAAGTCGGCGGCACAACGTTCGCCCCGACTAATGCAGCTTTTGGCCGTTTAGGACAAAGAGCAAATGAGTATCTCTTTTCTTCAGGTGGACAAAAGTGCTTGCAGGCTTTGTTGGAGTATCATCTTGTCCCGAACCGAACTCTGTACTCTGACGTACTATATGATGAGCACGGAGGCGTGCATGAGTTTGGATCCGGGAAACAGGACTCTTCGGTACATATTGAGCTGCCGACGCTTTTGGACAAGCAAAATTTGACTGTTGATGTTGCTTGGCCTGGATTCTCACTTGTCATGCGGATTAACGGGGTTGATCGGGTCAGGGTTCATGATGTGTTAGCACAAGATGGGGTCGTGCATATTGTGGATCAAGTTCTGATGCCGCCCACGGAAATTCAAGCAAAAGGGAGTGAGGCCGAGAAGGCGATTTTGATGTTGCGAAAGGGGATTGATGAGTGCAAAGGAATGCCTCGGGAGGAACTATGAAGGGTGAGCACGTGAGCAAGCGAGGTTGAAGTCACGGGGTTCTATCAGTCTATCATCTATCAGTTTGCACCAGGATGAGTTTGATGTTTCTTCATTCTTTATCTGTCTGTATTTCCATAAATGTGCCGGCGGTCTGATGGACTGCCATAAGTTTTCAAGTTAAAGCCGATGTAGCGAGAGCATGAACTGAGTTTCCAAAAGTATCATGTTGACCAAGCCTCTTGTCCGTCTAAACTCAGGCTTCTCGTAGGATGAATGGCCGGATAAGATAAAGGCGATGAAAACCAAAGAAACTGTTATAATCGTAATGGCATCGCTGAAGCATATCAGAAGAAGCCTGAACATTTTTCAATGCATTCTTCTCGGGGGTTTCATCAATGCTTGGAAGGAGGACTCTAGGGCCTTCTTGATCTCTTTGTAGCTCACGATAAAGCAACTTTGTTCATCGCGGCTAACCAAAGTGATCTTTTCATCCGACCCTGCATCCAATTTGTTCAGGCAAGTCAGTATGTGTCCAAGGTCGACAACTGGGTCGCCCTGCGCGTCTACTTGATGGAAGACATAGTCACGGAAGATCTTGAGGAAATAACGCTCCCCGCTCTCCGACCATTGCCTGTCATGTTCATATTCGGGCCGCTCGTTGACAAGATTCAATTTGGTCATCAGGCGAACAAGTCGTCCGTTTTCGAGTTCTCGACCGAGATCAGAAGTGAGCTGGTCATCGAGATGAAGAGCCGAGTCGAAAGTCGACATTAATTGAGATGAAATGCCATTGATGAACATATCGATACTCCGCTCCTGATCTATCTGCAGGGAGTTCAACAGCCAGAACACGGAGTTCTTCATTTGCGGGCTATATGCGCGAGTGAAGTGTTCCATTGCCTTGGCAGGATTATGCATAACATTGGGTGAGTTAGCACCCAGAGTAACCATCATTTGTCCAAAATTCACCAAGTCCTGTCGCTGTAGATCGGCTAGAGTCCTTTGAGTGTCGAACTGGACTACGTCCAGGATTGCACATGCATTCAAACGAATACGGTTCTTCCCTGTCAGTAGAACTTTGCTGGGCTCAAGAACCCTTGCGGCAAGACCATTAGAGTGAATCGCTTTCAATGCATTGGCGATTTGAGTCATGTATCCCCAAAGAACCTGCTCGGTGATGTGTGGGTTGTGGCGATTCTGGAACCGATTTCCAGCGCCCAGGTGTTGCTCGGCAAGGGTCTTAGATAATGGGTGATAGTCGGTAACAAATATCAGCGAGCTATCCTGGAAGCTACGACTGGTGAATGCATCGTGAACAGTCACCACGCTTCCACTGCATACTCGCTTCCAGGCTTGGACGGATCGAATGGCCTTCTCGTTGGTCAAACGAAACCCTTAGAGAATATCAGTATTGGTCGGATTATTGGCTTTGATAAGAGAGTTTCAAACCTTCTAGTCTTCGCAAGGCATAAAAGTTCCCGTCTTTGCTTGACTGCGCCTTGTACACCCAGCTAGGGTAGCCAAAAGTGGCGGCATTCTTCTGATGGCTCAAATCTAGTGGAACCAAAGAGTGAAAGTAGTCCACTTGAGCAGGCAACTGTGTGTCTGGAAAAGGTCAGTCTCATGGCCCTAGAGTGGTTTTATACATCTTGAAATCACTTACTAGGTAAAGTTTGTAAGGTAGCTGCTGCTTTCTTCTGTAGCTCCTCTCGGAAATCGTTAGGAAGAAAGAGGTCATGAACGTTTCGTTGGTAGCCAAGAGTGTTCTGGTTATGGGGGCCGATTGGAGCGTAGAGATGGTATTGAACCTGTCAATCATGTCAGGTCTCAGATGCCAGAGGAACAATGCGGAATTACTAGAACTGTTCAACATACCGGTTGCTGGAAGCCAGTCTGGTTCGTGAAGAAAGTAGCCCCGCCAAGTGCAGCTGTTGCGTCGTGCGAATACGGATTTGCAGGGACAGCTCCAACAGCACCAGCAGACAACGGAGTGGAAGCTGTAACAAATGGGTCGAAAGCACTTGTGGGGGTTATGGTGCCGTTTCCATTCCCTTGAATAGATGACTGAGAAGACATGGGGGTCAGATTAAAGCAAGAACATGAGCTGTGTGGGTGACCGTTTCGTCCCAGTGGATCGGAATCATCTGCGATGGCACTCAGGCTCCGAGTAGAGCGATTACGATAAGCAACCACCATCATTTAACACGCCTTTGCATTGATTTCGAGATGAGGTGTGCGTGATTCATAGGGGTGGAATGGATTCAAGAGGTCACCGAGTGGCAGCTTCGAAGGAAACCCGTGATGATCCAATCCGCCGGAAGTCAACAAATGACGGAAGGAACGACAGAAGAACTTACCATGTGCGCGCCTTCGAAGCCTTGCGGGACAAATTCCTGCACTTCAGCCATGGACCAGTCGGGAGTTCCAACTTCTTGTCGTGGGGTACTCGTATTTGAGCCTTTGCCAGTCAGCGGGGTCTTTGGAGCCGACACGGGGGACTCCATACGTGAAGCGGAAGTTCTGGGCTGAAAAGGAGCGGCATTTGCAGCTTTGGGGGAGATTGTGGTGGATTTCTTAGGAGCAGATGTGCCGTTGCCGGACAAGAGGGATGGGGTAAAACTAGGTGAGTCGACATTGAATCGTTTCTTGTAACTGAAGGAAAATTATAGTATCAGCACACATGGCATGCAGGAGTTGCATGGAAGAGTGCGAATTTGCAACAAACCTATCTGATTGATAAGCTGCATTTACTTTCTGAGGATCGTGGTTAAAAGCGCAGCCTATTAAGAGAACACAAGATTCGGTCAACGTCAAATCTTAAGAATAATATTTCGAAGTTAAAAGAGAGTCCAAACTGGAGATTACCTTTGTCTTCGTAGCGACAACGGCCGTAAATCGTCACATTGCGACATAATGTGTCTTTCGCATTCTCTATTTCAAAATGCCGAGTGAGCACAAAACTATCCCGAAGTCGGCAGGTTCTAGTCCAATAGATCCCATCCAAACATCTCTTTCCATCGCCATTTACTGAGCCCTAACTTTTTCCTCGATAGAAACACCACAGCTCTAACTCACCTCGGGTTTTCATCTTAGGTGATCCCGTCGTGCGACGGGTGTCATCCAGAGGAGGTTTGCCGGAGGATGCCATCAGGGATGGTGAAGGGGACCGACAAAAGGAAAAGAGATTAACGCAGCCTGATGTCCATTGAAACGAGAACTGATATAAGACGAAGGAACAGGTTAGATGGGAGGGAGTCGCATTCCCTGGGGATTCGATGTATCCTTATGGTCGGCGCGTAGTCGGGGGATCGTCGTGAGCGGGTCAATTGCGGGATATACGAGGAATGTCGCGATAGGAGTATAATATAGGGAAGTCACCACATGTATAAGAATAAGAGACCCTATACGGCACCACCCTCTAAAGACGAGATCAGATCGGAAGCGATAGAGCCGATGGCTAAGGAAGATAAGTTGACGCGGGGCCTCGAGCGAAGGGGGAAGTGCACAGACCAGGCGGTCAGCCGGCGATCAAATCAGCTTGAGGTGAAGTTGAGGTGAGGTTGAGTTCAGTGCAGTTTGATATCAGCGATGTTGGTGAAAAATAGAGAATATGAGATGAGAAAAGGGTGAATGTGTGAAGTACCTGAAATCTAGGTACGCATTACTAGCACACTGTGTAGGACATTGGTGTAAATGAGGTCACGGGCGGTGGTCCTTATCACTATATATTTGATTCCACGGTTGTTCAGCTGAATACTAAGTTCAACGTAGAATGGCAGATAGAGCCTTGACTACCCTACGATAAGATCAATCATACGAATCTTCGCTTAAAAGTGGTTTAGTACAAGTACTACTTATTCTAGTAGTACTGGATATACAGTTTACTGGATTCAGCACTACTAGCATAGTACGGTGAAGTTGCTTCTTATTCCCACCCGATGATGATGATGATGGTTATTATGATGATGTAATCGCCGCCACCCTTCCAATCCATTCACAAAGTGATAGTAGTATATATTCAAATTTTCCAAAATATCAAAATAGAGATTGGAATACTCATATGGAGGTCATAAAGAATGAAGACAAGACCAATTACATAGTCTAATCTCCACTTCTAGCCTGAACACAGTAAATATCTACTACGTACACATTATCCTCGTGCATTACTCCGCATCCAGACTCCGCACTAGGCGGTATGCTAGGCGGTGTAGATTCTACCCAAAGATTGTCCTTTCGGCCCTGACAGCTCACGGCTGCCACCAACGAGTTACAGCCACCATGTCCGAAGAGCTCGACCTTGACCAGCTCTCCCCTACAGAGCGCTCGGCACTGGAAACATACACAACTGTCACAGGTCAGGAGCCAGCGGAGGCCATCGCCTTGCTCCGGAGATCCCAATGGAATGTCCAGGTCGGTAAACAACTCTCTCCATACTCTCCCGAAGACTATCACCGGAACAGCTAGTTTACTCACCATCCATCCTCGCCATACAGATTGCGATAGCCAAATTCTTCGATGGAGAAGGTCCTGACCCCCTCGAAGAGGCTCGCGAGGCACTTCAGTCTCCCCCGCCAAGGCCAATCCGCCAAACACAGAACTTGATGACGGATGACCTCACCGAACAACTTGCGCCAGCAGCTCGTTCAGCGGACCCAGCTCCCCGCGTGAATACCCAACCTGAAGGACAACCCACTTACCGCCCGCCACTTATTATTGCTTTACTTTTTACTCCCTTTAACCTTGTGTACCGCCTTCTGTACAATTCATTCCGTCTATTCGGCACCCTATTTCCTTTCCTTCCGCGGTTGTTCAACGCTACTGCCAACCCGGCTTTACAAGGAGCACGGAGAAACACCACTGGTCGTCGACCCTTGGGCCCGAAAGATACGGCTGCTCGATTCATTCGTGAGTTCGAGGAGGAATACGGATCCCACTCGGTTCCTTTCCTGGAAAATGGATACAACATGGCATTGGAAAAGTCCCATCGGGACTTGAAGTATCTCCTCATTGTGCTGCTAGCACCAGAGCACGATGATACAAGTGGATGGGTGCGGGATACTTTGTTAGCACCCGAGGTCGTGGAGTTCCTCAACGACCCGCAAAACAACCTTCTGGTGTGGGGCGGCAGTGTTCAAGACTCAGAGGCATACCAAGTAGCCAATTCGCTGAAGTGTACCAAGTTCCCATTTGCTGCGGTAGTTGTTCATACCCCTAATGTGTCGTCGACGGCGATGTCCGTAGTCGGCCGCATTGCAGGGACGACATCAGCAACTGAATTTGTGAATAAACTTCGTACCACTACCAGTACGAACCAGGAGCCACTGGAGCGCATTCGCGCAACGCGAGCTGAACAGCAAGCGTCTCGCAGCTTACGTCAAGAACAAGACTCTGCTTATGAGCGGTCACTAGCAATTGACCGGGAACGGGCACGACAGCGCCGGGAAGCCGAGGCTGCGCGACAGCGTGAGGAGCAGGAAGCGGCAGACCGACAAGCTGCCGAAGAAAAGAAGCAACGTGACCTGGAACAATGGAAGCAATGGAGAGTACAGTCTCTAGGCGACGAGCCTGGGACCGATGTGAAGGAAGCTGTACGTGTAAGCGTGCGGTTGCCCTCTGGTGAGCGAATCATGCGTCGCTTTGCCCCAGAGGCGGAGCTAGAAGAACTTTATGCTGTGGTGGAATGCCACGAGGTCCTACAAGACGATTCACGACCCACAGATGTGACCAAACCCGAAGGATTTACACATCAATATGGATTTCGTTTAGTGTCACCGATGCCTCGAGCTGTTTATACAGTTGAGGAAGGTGGGACTATCCGTGAGAAGATCGGCCGGGGCGGAAATCTCTTGGTGGAGCCAATTGAAGATGAAGATGAAGATGAAGATGATGAAGAGGAGCAAGGCGATGCCGAAGTTTCGTCATGATAGAATTGACCTCGGGAATACCCTGTACGAATCCAGAGCTATTTTTGCTTCTATGAGCGGTGAACGTCATATCTTGATGTTGATACATGTATATCACATCCAGTAACTATTGCTCAGAATGCCTCAGATGCATAGTACATTTGTGCATAACGCCATAGCGCCACGAACCGTAACTACCGGTATACATAGTACATCAGGTACCAAGTAGGTATTGGAGCAGGCCTCGGTGTAGTGTATGATCATAGGGCATCGCTGAAATACCTATGAGAAAGCCTAGTGTATAGATGCAGAGTTGATACATTCGATCATCCAGCGACTACTTACAGCACTATATACTAAAAGTAGAACTACGCACATACCAAGAGTAGATCGATCGATCGATCGAATAGTTGATTTGTCGGTGTACTTTGTACTGCCCGAACCCAGGCTTTTGACCAACTATTACTCCAGGACTAATTATACACATTGTACCCCGATTTCAAGGTTAGCGCGGTAAAATATTCAATGGTGAGACCTGGCTGTGTATAACGTAGATATGTAAATAAGACCAAAAGAGACGCTGCTCGGTGTAATCCTGTACTACTCTACAGATATGCAATAACCGCCTAAGATTGGAGATCTCTAGAAAGTAATCAAGGTCAACTCAACCGGGATCTGGGGAATGGACAAAGCTTTTACGTTCGGGGGAGGAAAGGGGCCAGGCTCCAGGGTAGCGGGATCTGACTTGCATAAAATATCGGGCACCCAAAAGGAGTTAGGCCAGCCTTTTGGTGAGCCTGGCAGGATTCTAGGCAATTCCTAGGATGACACGGACCCCAGGCTGAGAAAAAGAGAGAGAGAGATCTTGTTTTGAATTCGGACGAACTATCGAAACAAACAGACGAAACACGAATGAGTCAGCCTCGGAAGCTGGGCAAACCGACCCGGGAACGTCGTGCCCAGACTTCCGCCGCGTGGATCAGGCATTCGGATGGCGGATCACGGCTTCCCGGTCCACTTTTTTCTTTTTTTTTTCTTTTCTTTTCCTTTTTTCACTTTTCTTTTTTGGCTGACACGTTTTTCTAGAATGGGGTTAAAGTACGGAGTATTTCGTGAAAAAGGAAAAAAGGGATCAACCACATGTCCTTTTATACACTGCATACCCGTTAATAATTCCTCCGTAGCCAATCAAAGCCCTAATCTATACAACTTCCATTCACATCTCCGCCCCGTTTTCGCAGTCTGTTCCCGATTCCGTATATGCATCGACCCCCAAACTGGACTGGTAATGGATTCGTATTTTAATTCTCGTCCAACGATCCTTATTCGACCCAAGTAATACCGGTTAGGCCACCAATACTGATGGTACACGCGGTCGCTGTCTTCTCCGGACCCTTATCACCGGATGTCTAGTCTTCCTTCGGAGGCGAAGTTTGTATCAATCCCGGGGCCCGTTTTTTTTCGCGATTGTTTTCTTGTCTTTTCTGTATTTATTATCTTGAGGGTCCTTCTTTTTGATCCTGTTGGTTCCCCTCTCCTTTTCTCCCCTTGAATCCTTCTAATACTTCATTCTTTACCCCTCTACATCACTCTACACCTAATTCCCTAATCTTACACAAACTACTATACTACTATCGACACATTCGCTCCTCACCTCTATACTCCCATCGACACCATCCCCACTACATGGTGATTCCTTAATTGACACTTTATCCGGGATCCACCCTTCTCTTAACTCGCCCCATATTCTTATAATCAACACCAACTACATACTAGTATTCTGGTGATCACATCCCGAAGGAGCCCAAAATGTCGCTCCTGGGGACAATTAACCCCAATGTCACCGAGACAACCTCCGAATCGATGACCGTTACCCGCGAGGTTCACCGTCATGACCCGGCTGCTAGTTTCAGCACCGAAGATACCGCAATGGAAAAGCCCGATGAAATTGGAAATGAAGATATTATCGAAGCCGACGTTACTCGCCTTGCCCAGCACCTAACTCGCGAATCAACTCATTGGAATGAAAGCGAAAACACTTTCTTGGATGTGAAGGAAGAATCGACATTGAACCCGCATAGCCCTAACTTCAAGGCTCGCAATTGGATGAAAAACCTCCTTTCCATCACCTCCCGCGACCCCGAGCGGTATCCCCAACGCCAGGCTGGTATTTCCTTCCGTAACCTGAGTGTTCACGGCTTTGGTAGTCCCACCGATTATCAGAAGGACGTGTTTAACTCGGTCCTTCAGATTGGTGGTTTGTTCCGGTCTATGACCGGCTCTGGCAAGCGCAAGATTCAGATCTTGCGTGATTTCGATGGCCTGGTGCGAAGCGGAGAGATGCTTGTTGTTCTGGGTCGTCCTGGTTCTGGTTGTTCGACTTTCCTGAAGACTCTTGCTGGTGAAATGAACGGTATTCACAAGGATGAGAAGACTCAGATGAACTACCAAGGTATCTCGGATAAGAAGATGCGTAACCAGTTCCGTGGCGAAGCTATTTACACTGCCGAGACTGATGTGCATTTCCCCCAACTCACTGTTGGTGATACCCTCAAATTTGCCGCTTTGGCGAGAACCCCCCGCAATCGTCTGCCTGGCGTCTCTCGCGAGCAGTATGCTGAACACATGCGTGATGTTGTTATGGCTATGCTTGGTCTCTCACACACTATTAATACTCGCGTTGGAAATGACTTTGTTCGTGGTGTTTCTGGTGGTGAACGCAAGCGTGTTAGTATTGCCGAGGCTACTCTTTGCGGTAGCCCTGTACAGTGCTGGGATAACAGTACTCGTGGTCTGGATAGTGCCAATGCTCTGGAGTTCTGTAAAACTCTTAATTTGATGGCCAAATATTCCGCTACCACCTGTGCAGTTGCTATCTACCAGGCCTCCCAAAGTGCCTACGACGTCTTCGACAAAGTGACTGTGTTATACGAGGGACGTCAGATCTACTTCGGCCACACCGGGGACGCAAAGGAGTTCTTCACCAACATGGGCTTCGAGTGTCCAGACCGTCAGACCACTGCTGATTTCTTAACCTCTCTGACTAGCCCTGCTGAGCGTATCATCAAGAAGGGCTATGAGAACCGTGTTCCTCGCACCCCTGATGAATTTGCCCAGGCTTGGAAGTCCAGCGAGGCTTACAAGAATCTGATCAAGGAGATCGAGGAGTACGACCAATCCTACCCGCTTGGAGGCGAGTCGCTGCAAAAGTTCGTTGACTCTCGACGAGCCATGCAGGCTAAGAACCAGCGCGTTCGCTCTCCCTACACCATTTCCGTTATGCAGCAGATCAATCTCTGCATGGTTCGTGGCTTCCAGCGTCTCAAGGGTGATGCTAGTTTGACACTATCACAATTGATCGGTAATTTCATCATGGCTTTGATTATTGGTTCCGTCTTTTTCAATCTTCAGGACACTACCGATAGTTTCTACTCTCGCGGTGCTCTTCTTTTCTTTGCTGTTCTTCTTAACGCCTTCTCCAGTGCACTTGAGGTTAGTTCTATAAGAATGTTTTCATTGTTCGCGTCCACTAACAAGCAAATAGATTTTGACCCTTTACGCGCAACGACCCATTGTTGAAAAACAAGCCCGTTATGCAATGTATCACCCTTTCACCGAGGCTGTCGCATCGATGCTGTGTGACATGCCTTACAAACTGCTTAATACCGTGACTTTCAACGTGACGCTCTACTTCATGACGAACCTTCGACGTACCCCTGGAGCCTTTTTCACTTTCCTCCTGTTCTCCCTGGTGACGACCTTGACCATGTCTATGATCTTCCGTTCGATTGCCGCCTACTCGCGAACCCTCTCACAAGCTCTGGTTCCTGCCGCTATCCTGATTCTGGGTCTTGTTATCTACACCGGTTTCACCATTCCTCCAACCAACATGCTTGGCTGGTCCCGATGGATGAACTACATCGATCCCATTGGTTATGGATTTGAGTCGCTCATGGTCAACGAATTCCACAATCGTAATTTCACTTGCCTGAATGACTCGTTTATCCCCAGCTACGGTGTTTCTTATATGAACAAGATCTGCAACACTGGTGGTGCCCGTCTTGGCCAGGATATCGTTGAAGGTGATAACTACCTCCACGATAACTTCCAATACTCCAACACCCACAAGTGGCGCAACCTGGGTATCATGATTGGCTTTATGGTCTTCTTCCTGGCTTTTTACCTTATCGGTACCGAGTACATCTCGGAGTCCAAGTCTAAGGGCGAGGTTCTGCTCTTCCGTCGAGGACACGCTCCTAAGAATGGCAACTCCGAAGATGACGTTGAAGGCTCCCAGTCCGTCAGCGCTGCTGAGAAGACCAACGAGAGCACCCAGGAAGTTTCCGCTGGAATTCAACGACAGACTGCAGTCTTCCACTGGCAGGACGTATGCTACGATATCAAGATTAAGAACGAAGAGCGCCGCATTTTGGATCACGTTGATGGTTGGGTGAAACCAGGTACCTGCACTGCCCTGATGGGTGTCTCGGGTGCCGGTAAGACAACTCTCCTTGATGTACTTGCTACTCGTGTTACTATGGGTGTTGTCTCTGGTGAGATGTTGGTTGATGGCCGTCTTCGTGATCAGTCTTTCCAGCGTAAGACCGGTTATGTTCAGCAACAGGATCTCCATCTCTACACTACAACTGTCCGTGAAGCTCTTCGCTTCAGTGCCCTGCTGCGTCAGCCTGCCGCTACTCCCCGTCAAGAGAAACTCGATTACGTCGAGGAGGTTATCAAGCTTCTCGGTATGGAAGCCTATGCTGATGCCATCGTTGGTGTCCCCGGTGAAGGTCTTAACGTCGAGCAGCGTAAGCGTCTCACTATTGGTGTTGAACTTGCTGCTAAGCCCCAACTGCTTCTGTTCCTGGACGAGCCTACCTCCGGTCTTGACAGTCAAACCTCCTGGTCCATTCTTGATCTCATTGACACCCTGACCAAGCACGGCCAGGCTATTCTTTGCACGATTCACCAGCCCTCTGCTATGCTTTTCCAGCGCTTCGACCGTCTTCTGTTCCTTGCCCGTGGTGGTAAGACTGTTTACTTCGGAGATATCGGAGAGAAGTCATCTACCCTCGCCAGCTATTTTGAACGCAATGGTGCTCCTCAGCTACCTGCTGATGCCAACCCGGCAGAATGGATGCTCGAGGTTATTGGCGCTGCCCCCGGTTCTCACAGTGATATTGACTGGCCTGCTGTCTGGCGTGAGAGTCCTGAACGCCAGGAGGTGCACAACCACTTGGCCCACCTCAAGTCGACCCTGTCCGCTAAATCTGTTGATGAATCTGCCTCCGACCCCGCCAACTACAAGGAATTCGCCGCGCCATTCAGTGCCCAGCTCTGGGAGTGCTTAGTCCGCATTTTCAGTCAGTACTGGCGCACCCCGGTCTACATCTACTCCAAATCCGCTCTCTGCATTCTTACAGCTCTCTACATTGGTTTCTCCTTCTTCCACTCCCCGAATACCACCCAGGGTCTTCAAAACCAGATGTTCAGTATTTTCATGCTGATGACTATCTTCGGTAACTTGGTCCAGCAAATCATGCCTCACTTCTGTACCCAGCGCTCTTTGTACGAAGTTCGCGAACGTCCATCAAAGACCTATTCCTGGAAGGCTTTTATGACGGCTAATATTCTCGTTGAGCTTCCATGGAATACCCTCATGGCACTCTTTATCTTCGTCTGCTGGTACTACCCTATCGGTCTGTACCGCAACGCGGCTGACGGCGAGCTTCACGAGCGTGGTGCTTTGATGTTCTTGCTTATTTGGAGCTTCCTGCTTTTCACCTCGACTTTCGCCCACATGATTATCGCCGGTATCGAGCTCGCCGAGACAGGTGGTAACCTGGCCAACTTGCTCTTCTCTCTCTGCCTGATCTTCTGTGGTGTCCTCGCCACCCCCGAAAAGATGCCTGGCTTCTGGATCTTCATGTACCGCGTTTCCCCATTCACATATCTCGTCTCAGCAATGCTCTCCACTGGTGTTGCTCATGCTGATGCTGCCTGCTCCGATGTCGAGTACCTCAGCATTCAAGCCCCCGCCGGCCAGACCTGCAAGGAATACATGCAGCCCTGGATTGACTCTTTCGGCGGAAGACTTCAAAATGAGACTGCCGTCACGGACTGCTCTTTCTGCTCCTTGTCCAACACTGACGCTTATCTTGCCAATATCGGCAGTTATTATTCCGATGCTTGGCGCAACTTCGGCCTGATGTGGGTGTACATCATCTTCAATATCGTCGCTGCTGTGTTCATTTACTGGGTTGCTCGTGTTCCTAAGGGCAGCCGAAGCAAGAACTAGGGAACTTGCATATGATATGCATGCCCGTCGCGCCCATTTTGGTTTTTCTGAGCATTTTTTCTTTCCTTTTATTTCTTGTAGCATATTTTGATCTTTGAGAGATTGGCTTTTGGATATGCTCTTCTATACATAGATAGATATTTTCTCTGCTATTTTGTTGCATAAGCTTGATTGCATAGATTGTCTCAAGCAATTGACACTGCTGGACTTCGTCTAGCATAGAACATGAATATAATAACTAAAAGCTTTCTATTTTTTTAAATTCTTTCAATGACACTTACAAATAGATATGTTGCATCGATCTCAAATAAAAGATGCGAGACTATAGCACAGTTGTAAATTGAAAATTCCTCAAGGTTAAGTGTTTAGTGATATCAACATTACAGGTATCCCGCCGCTTGAATGCAAAAGAGTCGCAAAGACGCAATAATAATATATCAGAATAAAAGGGGGAAAAGGTTTAAAAAGAATAGAAAACAAAGATACAGATCGAAAAAAAAGAGAGAATGCAAAGAAAATCTACCATGTAAAAGCCTCCTCCACAAAATCCACCACAGCCCCCTTACCAATCCTATTTCTCGCAGCTGCACGGACCTCATCTGCAAAGGCACCAGGCCCACAAACGGAAACAAGAGTTGCACCAACTCTACCCGGAAGAACTTCATCAAGAACGACATCAGGCCGACATCGACCAGAATGCATTTGTACCGTCGCAGACGGGGAAACGATATCCGCTTGCCGACGAGGTTTCGAGACAAATAGCTTGACGACAAGAATGTCTCGACGCTGCGGGAGGCGCAAGATCTGATCCATCCATTGAGTTATCCAGGAAAGATGATCTGTTGAACGGACGGACCAGATCAGGTAGACTTTCCGGGTTGCGGCTTGACCGGTTGAGGCGCGCAGGACGAGGTCTCGGGTATATTGGAGGTGATGAGTTATTCCTGCGCCGGCGGAGAATAGGACTGCTGTGCCATAACTGGCTGTATTTGCAGGACGAGAGCCATAGGGCCCTTCGATGTATCCCGGTATTGTGAGAGATTTGAGTGGGCTATTGTTGGCGAGGTTGAACAGGCGTCGGGTCATGCCTTGTTGGGCGCCGACGATGAGGGAGACTTGGGTTGGATTGTGGGCGGGTTCGAGGTAAGTGTCCAGGTCGAAGGATTGTTTTTCTAGGGATGAGGGGCTTAAGGGTGAAGAGGAGATGGAGGATGAGGGCGAGAGTTTGGTCCTGGCTTTGGAGTCTGATATGTGTTGAGTCATGGCGGTCGAGGGTGTACTTTTGTTACTGTTTTCGGTCCAGGCGATAGAGAACGGATGTGACATCCACCATGAGATACTGGGGATATACACGAAGACATGACATCCCGGTTTGATATCCACGGTTTTGGGAAGGTGGAAGGTCACTCGGCATGCTTCACCGGGGAGGGCTTGAACCGTCATGTTTGTTGAGCCATGTTTGGGCGAGAAATTGAGATAAACGAGACGGAAGAGTCGTATGCTGCGCTCTAAAAGCCAAATAACGGCAATGGCATGTGCCCAGCTTCTTTGAGGTAAACTGTCGATACTCAAATGAGCATAAACACCGAGGAAAGCAAGCAAGGCCGCGAGCTGATGAAGATGCAGGAAGGTTTCATAGAAGGCGTGACGGATCGGAGAAGGAGAATGAAGACAGAGGAAGACCATCGCAACAGTCCCTAGAAGTCCCCAAGTGAAGAATGGTTCGTTCCTCAGACGTGCGAGCATGTCACTGACATCTTGCTCTGCGCACGCATTGACTGCCCAAGCAGCAGTATGAACAATCGATTCGATCACCACGATGCGGCCCAGCCATCTATGGAGAAGATTGTATGTATCGAAGCTGATATGCAAAATCGAAATCAGTGGGTTATTGCGGGCTGCCAGAAGGAATAGTGGAACCATATTTAGAACGGCCAGCGTCCCGGACCGGCCCCGAAGCTCTGCAAGTAAGGCTGCCTTTTCATTGATTGAGTAATCCAGGAATAGGCAGTAAGCTGCTTGACTGGCAAAATAGAGCGTGATAAGAATCGTCTGAAAGCGAGAGGGTAATGTGCCAATGCCAATAGCCGAGGAAAGCTGGACCTCGCGGTTGTGTCTCTTCCGTCCGAGTGGCGCATACAGAATCTGTTTCTTGATATAAGCCCACCAGGCTGACTGCTCCCGACTCCAGAAGGTTTGTTGCCTCCTATTTGCCGTCACGGATGTGATTTGACGGAGAAATGCATGGCTGATCTGTGCTATCCTGCCGCAGAAGATAGTAAATGCTAGGATCACGACCGATGAGTAGATAATTCTGGTGATAATCACATCACGAGGCACGTTCACACCCCCCAGTCCCCTGGAATATTCATAGATATAGGTTGAATTTGATCCATAGCCTCGTGCCGCAACATGCGGTTGGGACGCAGCCATTGATGTACCCCCAGGGCCAGCTGAGGGACGAGCAATGAGAAGACGGGTATCGTAAGTGGATTCAAGCCTTCACGGTGTTGTTATAAGCGATATTCAACGGAAATTGAATGACAAGAGATGACCCAGATAAAAAAGCGAAAATGCAAGCGGAGTATTCTATGGGAAACTTGACAAGACGCTGAATGTTTTGTTGCGGAGAAGTCGACGGAATGCGATGATCAAGGCGATAATGAAAATGTATGGTCAGGGGAAAGTCCAGATGAGATCACGACGGACCAAATTCCAATGCGATTCAACAGGAATGGTATTGTTTGATAGTGAATGAAAAGAAAAAAATGAATAGAACGAAGGAGGCAGCGACTAATCAAAGCGCATTGTGTCTGAATCAGTTTTAGATGTGTCTGAGGAGGTGAATGAAGAAGCCCTAAGCCAGCTCGGACTACGTTGGTTCTGCCTTGGGGCTAAAGGCGAAAATGAAGAGATCTTGGAAGCTCAAGGTAAACAATCCAGTTTTGTGGAATCTGAAGAATCGCAGATCTTTTAGGACACAGATCTTTTGTTGAGCTTTGCTTCTGCAGGCATCGTCCAGGCGCTTAGGAATGCAGCAAGGGAGGTTGGGCACGTTTTCCCTCACGTCGAGCTGAAACGAAGGAGACTGGATAGTCAAGATGATAAAATAGAGAGAGAGAAGAAATGTTCAAAGAAAGAAAAAAGAAGAAAAAGTGGACACTGTATAGCAATCAATGCAGACAGGGTCTAGGTGGAATATCTATTGAGAACTTTGAAGCTGCAAGGAACCAGCCGAATGAACGCGAAACGAACGGAAATGACTTGCGACGAACACCCAAGAGAAAATCATTCCTCGCAGGGGCAAGAAGAGAGTAATAAGAAGAAATTGAGTGGTCAAATCAGCCCATTCAGGTCAAGTCCGAGAAGACTCTACAGAATCGCCACTACTTGGACAGGAGGTCATTTCTGCATGGGACGAGCCAGCTGGGCTCAAACCTATCGGGACGCCTCCTTCGGTCACCAAGAGGCGCCGGTGTTTCCAGGGGGTTCAAACAGGATCAAAAGGGATTGGATGATTGGCCGCTTGGACTGGATGTCAGGGCAGCGGGGGATCCTTACAGATCTGCGACCGGCGTAACGCCCAGGGACTGCAGCGGTGAGCTGGGACCAAGTGGGCCTGTCAAATATCGCTGTGATGGAGCTATTGTTTCAGAGTTTTCTATTAGAAACTGACCAACTGACGCCGCTGGAAAAGTGAAAGAGGGGGCAAGTTGGCGCTGTATATAGGACAGTGTCGTAGTGAGTAGTTAGGGCCGGCCCTAATGAGACAGGATGAAGTGGAATGACCCATCATACGATGACTAGTTTATTCTAGTGTGATTTACATGATAATGGATATGAAATAGTAATGCGCTATTGACGCATTACTGCATTGAAATCTATGAATGGCTACATGGTGAATACTATGTACAACAATGCATCAAAGTGTTTGTTTGTACAAGCCCTTTGTGAGGGATCTGTTGATCTATAGATCTATTCATGCCTGTGATATCAGGCAACTATGTCCATTCTGCTCATATGCACTTCGCAGCTTATCTTCAGCCAAACATGATTCATCCAAGTCGTGTAGCTATCGTCTCATCCGTTCGGAAAAATTTTTTTTACCGACCCATCCAGCCACCATCAACAGTGACTATTTCGCCTGAAACGTAGCTACTCGCGCTACTAGCCAGGAAAACCACCGGTCCCTTGAAGTCTTCGGGCTTGCCCCACCGACCAGCAGGAATACGCGCCATAATTCCGGCATTACGGTTGGCATCATTGATTAGAGCAACGTTCATGTCCGTGTCGATATACCCGGGGGCAATAGCGTTGACATTGATGCCCTTGGAGATCCACTCGTTCGAGAGAGCTTTAGTCATTTGTCCGATACCACCCTTCGAGGCAGCATAGGCGGGGACGGTGATGCCGCCTTGGAAAGTGAGTAGCGATGCGACATTGATAATTGATCCTCGTCGGCCGGAGGGGAATTCAGATGCATCGCGAGATAGCAAGTAGGCCCCGAATTCTCGGCATAGGACAAAAACCGAGGAGAGGTTCACTTCGAGAACCTAGATCGATTGGGAAATCTCCGAGTTAGCAAGTGGAATGTTCGAAAGTACAAATAGCAGGATCATAATAGTCCTGCCAAGGGAAATATCTCCGAAGAAGTAGAAGAAGAAGAAGAGAGAAAAAAAAAAAAAAAAAAAAAAAAAAAAAAGGGCAAACTACTTACCTCATCCCAATCCTCATCGGGGAATTGGTGGCTTGGATGTCTCCGCTGTATTCCAGCACAAGTAACGAGAATATCAGGCTTCCATCCTTGGCTCGTGACCGAGGGAACAATCTCCTTAACCGACTTGCGATCAGATAGCTCTGCAACATGAATATGGGCTTTGCGGCCCAGACGATTAATGATTTCGTCTCGAGTGGCAGTATTGGACTCGTCGCGTTGAACCAGGATGATATCGGCGCCAGCCTCAGCCAAGGCGAAGGCCATGGCCTGACCGATACCCCGAGTACCGCCAGTGATAAGGGCAGTGCGCCCATTCAATGAGAAGAGAGAAGCTACCGAAGCCATTGTGTTGATTAAATTCAATCAGTGAAAATGAAAATAATGAAACAGAAATGAGAAACGAAGAGAATATCTTTTTGATGACACCAAACTTCCCCCACGCGCGGGGTTTGGCCGAAGTTGGAAATTTGAATTGCCGATTCAAAGGCCGTCGGGTATTGAGAGGAGTAGATGGGATGATTTGAGAAATTGCAATAATCGAGCAATTTAGATATTATAATGAACAAAATGCGAAGATAATCAATTTATAGATATATCCAATGTTACAGAGGTATGCTGGTCTATAGTAATTATCTCAATTCCTAACATAAAGTAATTTATATGGTCGTACAATACAAAGAACATCGCCAGGTCAACTTGACATCTTCCACTTCCCCACAACTCAAACCCAACCCCAACCCCCCTCAAATCGTGGCGATGAGTAAGGGCCTCACCTTTCCTCCGCATTGTTTTTCATCTGTGGGTCATCCCTCGGCCTTTGTCTTCTATCACTTCCCTGCCCGGCAATGATGTCGCTGTAAACCTATCCTGCGTCGCAAGGGGCCGAAACGATATGGAGTCTCCATCACACACCGCGGCCTCCCAATCGCGGCGGTCCGACCACATCGTCAAGCGCGTCTCAAGAGCTTGTCTGCACTGTAGACAGCGTAAATCACGATGTGATCTGTAAGTACTGAGATTGGCTACGAAGTTACATCCCGGGCGATCTGCAAGCTGTTAAAGCTTCCCGCTAATTCTGCGCGTATAGTGACACCAACGGCAATCCGGGTAAGCCACCATGTCAGCGATGCGTGCGTGAAAATCGCGAATGTATCCTCGGCGGTTCAAACCGCGGAGGTCGACGCATTCGTAAGAATAAGATCAAGAACTTCACCCCGATCACAAATCCTTCACCGAGTAAGGATTCGGAGGAAGCTAGCCCCAATAGTTCTGAAGCGCGCCATCCTCCATCAGCTTCTTATCCCGGTCCGGTGGTGTTTCTGCCTCCAAATCCTCCGGCCGCTTCTGCAGCAGTTGATGATGACGAAGCATCCATCGACTCTGTTCCTCGTAACCCGTCTGATGCCTGGCAATGTCTAACCGGAATTGCCACACAAGATAGCGGCTCTGTTCCAGAGGCCCAGGGTGAGCCTGTCAGATCCGACTCCATTGCGCTAGCCACATATAATGGTCTGCGTAATGGAGTTGTCTCAGATTACAACCCTCCGAGTAATGGTATACGGACATATAGACTCGTTCAATCACGCTCTCTTGACCCGGGCACTGTATGGCAACTTGTCACCCGCTACGCAGATAATTTCCACCCTTATCTCCCACTGGTTCCACGCAAATACTTTGAACGTTCGGCGTTGGACGACTTCGCCAGTAATGAAAAACATTTGCTGACCGCGGTTCTTACCATCGCGTCCAAAGACTTGGTCGACAGACCCGAAATTCATGAGTACTGTTCGAAATACATGCACGAGTTGATTTCGGGTATTGCGGCAGGAGCAGACTGTGATGTCGAGGCCGTAGAGGCCTTGCTTCTCCTAGCTGAGTGGGAGCCTCAAGGACTACGGCCCCGTATCGAGCGTGTTGGCCGTGGTGAGGAGGACCGAGCTGCGTGGATGCATGTTGGGCTTGCCTTGCGCTCGGGATACTTCATCGGGCTGGACCGGACATCTTTCCGTGGGGATCCCTATGGTGATCAAGAAACTGAGGCTCGTCGACGCTTGGCTTGGGCTAGCTGTTATGTCTCTGATCGTCTCATATCCGTACGGATTGGTAGGGCATTCTGGTCACGCGGGCCAGGTCCAATGACTGGTCTTGTAAGCCAGGATTTTCCATCATTGCAGCCTGCCCGGGATGGAGAAGAAGACTACTCCAAGATTTTCCAAGCAATGTTGGACCTCACACAGCTCTATGGCAATGTCCACGAAGTACTGTATTCTGGCATGCGAACCAGCAACCAAATGATGCTAATGGGGGATTATGTCAAATATGTTGACGACTTTCGACTTGCAATCCTCCGGTGGAAGTCTCTATGGGGTCCACTTGAATGTAAGTGCACACGACGCGCTTTCAGTCTCTGCTTGAAGCTAACTTCGGTCTCCATTAGGTTCTCCGCCAATGCGCGCAACATTGGATCTATCCTACGAGTACTTACGGTTATATACGACTGCATTTGCATTCCAAGCTGCGATCTCCCAGTCCTTGGTGAAACCAAAGAACGACGGTGTCACTCACCGAGAACAACTCAGAAGCACTTTCAAAAATGTCGCTTCAATGCAGGATTCTCGGTTCATATATGAATCTGTCGACGCCGCAAAGGCTTATTTGACGATTCTCGTCGACTCGGTAGACCCAGAACGGCATCTGCATTTCATGCCTCTGCGATTCTACTTGTAAGAATGCATTCAATCCCATAATCTTCTCCTACTTACAAGGCTTTAGGTATGGCATTTACTCCGCGGTATTTCTCTATAAAGCACGATCATTCGGCATGATGGTTCCTTCAGAAGAAGCCAAAGTCCAAGGCCTAGTCGCGCGAACCACAGAAGTGCTGAGACAAGCTAGCGCAGGCAAAGATGATATTGGATCACGCTACTCTCGATTACTCGAGTTGTTATGGAAAACTAAGTCATCAACATCAACAGAGACGCCTCATAGTAATGACTTTGCGGTGCAAACAGCTCTGTCTAACCCAGTCACTGACCACACATACATGGACTTTAGTCCCGCAAATGATTTCTCATGGCTTGATCTGGAGGCTGTAGGCGACTACGTCTCCGGAGATCAAATATCAGGCGGCCTCTTAGGACTGGATGCTTTCCAAAATCCCTCTGATCCTTACCAGTCAGGCCAAGACCGATCGCAAAACTGGCAACCATCGACTTGGCTTGGTGATATGAGCAGCAATCTTCTGTTCTAGTCATCTTATCACATTTGTCCTCTATTTCTCTCCTTTGGGAATCCTCAAATGCCGATCCAATTCCTCCATGCGGCAAATGCTGCGGGGCTGCGGAGCTCCTCCCGGAGATTTCCCCGACTTTCTGAGGGGTAGCCGAGGCGAGCTCTCATCAGCTCCAAAATCATATTCATTCTTCAATTGAGCAGTAACTCTGTTTAATTTTCACCTTTTTCGATATTCTGTGGCTTCTTCTGAAAATGTCACTGAATGAGATCCAGGGCAAACTAGCCCTTATCACCGGCGCATCGGGCGGGTAAGCATACTCCCGTAAACATGGCAAGGTGTAAAGAAGCTGGGGCTCTATACCTTGCATATCCAAGCAAAAGACGTGGCTAAACAGAATTCTCTCAATCAGAATTGGAGCGGCATGCGCCCACCAACTCGCGCAAAAGGGCGTCCATCTTGCCCTAACCTACGCCAACAACTTAGATCCGCTCAACGCGCTTGTTATCGATCTTCGCACCAAATACGCCGAGAACAAGCTTCGCATTTCCATCCATCAAGTCGATGTAGGGAATGCAGACCAGATCGAGGCTATGTTTCAGCAGATCGACACCCAACACGGACATCGACCGGATATTCTCATTTCCAATGCCGGATATGGGAAACGAGTCCCTAATGTGTGGGAGATTTCCCTCGAGGAATTCGATTATACCCTGAATATCAACCTTCGTGCTTCATTCATTCTAGTGAAGGGTGTGGTTGAGCATATGAAGAGTCAAAAGTGGGGACGAATCATTTTCATGTCCTCTATTGCTGCTCAAGGAGGTGGAATTAATGGATGTCGTGAGTTTATTTCACCTACGATTCACAAATCATGAATTTATTTTTAACTCTTCCCGCTAGACTATGCTGCTTCTAAAGGTGGTCTCACGGGGATGATGAAAAACCTCTCTACTCGCCTGGCCGAGTTCAATATCAGCGTCAATGATGTCGCCCCCGCCATGATCGGTGATACAGGAATGATTCCCAATGCTGCGGCTATCCCAGAAGTTGCAGCCGGGATTCCTTTGCAACGTCTTGGAACACCAGAAGAGACTGCAAATGTGGTGACTATGTTGGCGACCACAGGGTATATGACAGGCCAGAGCCTCCTGCTGGCAGGTGGACTGAAATAAATATTTAGATAGCAATTTGAATAGTTCTCGTACATAAGTTTTGAATAATCCTGCCTACTAATCTACTAGTGTTGCCATAATCTACGTTGTATTACCTTGACTGGTTCAAGAAGCAGCATACTCTGAAAGAAACTCTCCGAATGAGAATTCCTGGGAATGCTTTTCTTTGACAAAAGAGGACTTGCAATCATGATTCATTCTTATATACTGCAGACTATGAACATTCACATCAACCAACTCTCCCATGGGTATTTTCAAGATCATCAACGTCATCACACAACTCCTTTTAGTACATAGTACCCTCTACAGACGAGAAGGCTGGGTCTTGCTTTCAATAATGACCTTCACAACAGGGCGGCCACTCTCATCAACACCCTTACCAGCAAGAGTGAAAGCTCGTTCGCCCTCTTCCAAACCCAGCCGGTGAGTGACCACCTTCTGCTCCGTGGCATTTAGTTTACCACTAGCGAGCAGCTCAATGGCAGCTGGGTAGGCATGACCATCATAGCGGAAGGTACCGATGACATCAACCTCGCGCAGGGCAGCCGCGCCAACAGGAACGGTCTGGATAGGATTACCCATACCAACCTGAACGAGCAGACCACCCGGCTGGGAAGCATAGATACCAGCCTGCACACAGGCAGGCACACCCGTGCAGTCATACACGCGGGTGAAACCAGTGATCTCCGAGGAATCAGCCGAGTTAGCAGCCTCCGTCAAGGTAGCCGCAACACTCTGAGCATTCTTCAATGCCCAGGCAGTCTGATCAGCATGCGGGGCGTCCTTTGGTGGGGGTGGGTTCGCGGGGTCACCGCGGGGAATAAGAGCAGTCTTGAGACCGAGCGATGCGGCAATTTCTAACCGGGCAGCATCGATATCTGCCACGAGGATTGTAGAGAAGTTCTCGGCTGCTGAAAGTGACGAGGCGAGTAGTAGACCGATGGCACCTGCACCAAAGACCAAGGCGGCGGTGCCTTCGCCGGTACTTTTTGTAAGAGTCACTTCCTCCTTGGATGGAGGACGAGATCGTCGAATCGCATGCAGACAGACGGCCAATGGCTCGACAAGAGCACCACCTGCATCGGAAACGTTGGCGGGAAGGGCATGGCACATATCGGCTGGGTGGTTGGTTCGCTCCATAAGTGTGCCGTCAAGGTGAGGGAACATCTTTGCGCTGCTGCGGAATTGCATGGCCTTGCAGATGTTGTATCGGCCCTGCTTGCAGAGAGCACATTTTCGACAAGGCAGACCAACTTCTAATGCGACTCGATCTCCGACCTTGAGGTTCTTTACGTCGGGTCCGATAGCTGTGACAATACCGGCAGACTCATGGCCGAGACACATTGGTTCGCGAACGACGAAGTCGCCATTTCGGCCGTGGGAATAGTAGTGAAGATCTGAGCCGCAAAGACCGGTTGCTTGTACGGCGACTTGAACGTCTGCGCCAGTTGGAGCGGAGACTGTTCGCTTCTCCTGTTGATTTGTTTAGTAAGTTGTCTATCATTGTATACAAGCGGAGTTCGAATGGGCAATTTGGCTCATACCAAACGAAGATCTTTGGCGCCGTGAAGAACAAGCGCGGTAGCTGATGACTCTGCCATGATCGAATGTGAATTGATAGTCAAAAAGGTGAGTGTTTGAAGGGAAACTCGGTGTGTTGCCAGTCCATGCGAAAAGATAAATGGGAAGCGGCGACTGGGCAGATTCCCCTCAGCGGAGTTGGTCCGGTGATTGCCTAATTGGGTAATTCACAATAGCCGACGTGGGGGTTGCTTTTTGTCCGCGGGGGCACCGCGGGGGATTCAATCAACAAGCAGACATTGAAGTCTGAAATATATATGTTGGTCTATGATATGATGAAGCACAAAATGAATAAATCTCACGATTTTGATCACTTCATATTATCTTTATAAATAAGTGGTTTACACTATACTAATGCACTGATATATATTAACATACACTAGCCGGAATATCACTTCCAGACTCCACTTCCAACAACTCGAAGGGTGTCTCCCGCGGGGGCACCGTGGAGCTCCGCCAGCTTATCGGACTGTCGTAATTTGGAGAATCTATTGGATTAACTCCCTAACCCCTCGGTAATCTTTTTCTGCTCGAGAATTCCTCCTCCTTTTCCATCTCATCTTCGTCGATAATACTATTGATCCCTTCAGCTATGTAAGTATCACACTTAAAGACACAGCCCGTTGTGTCTTTCCCCGCTGACATCATGCGCATAGCTTATATCTTCATAGAGAATCTTGAATATGCCTTCCCAAGCTGCTCTCCTCATTGGAGGCATTTCGCACGCGCGCAAGGAATGGGAGAGCCTCTCCTCCGTTCTAACTCTGAAGGTATGGGTTATTAATTTGTGTATGAAAGCTGGCGCAATCAAGCTAATCCGCGCAGGAATTCCCCAGTGGAACTCGCGAGGAGTTCATTCAGAACTGCAAGGCCGGTCAATACGATGATGTGGTTGCCATCTACCGTTCCAACACCTCAAATAAGGTACACAATATGAAATATATCGAGCCGCGAGTAAATTCTCAGTATGAGACTGTTAGACTAACTGGGCTGTGCTAGTACACCGGAAACTTCGATGCCGAATTGCTTGCAGTGCTGCCAAAGTCTGTCCGATATATCTGCCATAATGGAGCTGGATATGACAATATCGATGTCCCTGCTTGCTCGCAAAAGAACATTGCGGTTTCTAGCACCCCTGTCGCGGTTAACAATGCCACTGCTGATGTCGGCATTTTCTTGATGATTGGTGCTTTACGCCAGGCCTATGTTCCCCAGGCTGCTCTCCGAGCAGGTGAGTGAGCATTTTCGATTGATTTTGTGCAGAGGAGACTAAAAGGTTGTTACAACAGGCCAATGGCACGGGCAGACTACTCTGGGCCGTGATCCACAAAACAAGGTACTGGGCATCCTCGGCATGGGTGGCATTGGACGAGTGAGTGATGAATACTCTGATCACAATTCCAATCTGATTCAAGACTAAACGCCAAATGCAGGAAATGGCTACTCGCGCTAAGGCTTTCGGCATGAAGATTCAATACCACAATCGCTCGCGCCTGTCGCCAGAATTGGAGAATGGCGCCACCTACGTGTCATTCGATGAGCTACTGGCCAACTCCGATGTTTTCAGTCTCAATCTCGCTCTGAATGCTTCAACTCGTCATATTATCGGTGCTCCTGAGTTCGCTAAAATGAAGGATGGCGTGGTCATTGTCAACACGGCTCGTGGGGCTTTGATTGATGAGAAGGCGCTGGTCGCAGCGATCGACTCTGGCAAGGTATGTTGAGTTTGATTTTCATTCCAATGCGTGGGAGAAATATCGAATAAAGCTAATTGTTAACGATAGATTGGTTCTGCTGGCTTGGATGTATATGAGGAGGAGCCAAAGATTGAGCCTGGTCTAGTGAGCAACCCTCGGGTTATGTTGCTGCCGCATATTGGCACAATGACCTACGAGACGCAGAAAGAGATGGAGATTCTAGTACTAGATAATCTGAAGCTTGCCGTTGAGAAGGGCGAGCTAATTACCCAAGTTCCCGAGCAGAAACGGTAGATAGAATATCTCAATATTTTAGAATAGATTCCAATACATTTCCTTTCTAATCCTGATTTGGAACATTTCCGCAGAAAAGTACGAAGACATGTAAATTTGGTGCCTCAGGTACTAAGATATGATTTATGACTAAGACAGAATATGACTCAGCAGATATCTTCCTTATCGCTGCCTTATCTACCCGAAACGGTTAGAGTTAGGGCTCGCTTAGGGCAGGGCGCCAAGAGCGAGAAAAACCGCACCAACCTTGGGAATTTAGCGCTAGCGGTCGACGACGAAAAGCGCCAACATCAACCCGACACCGAGGACCATCGACTTCTCATCGCCAACTCCTTCAAGATGGTGAGTCCTGCCATCCCTATTGCCTTAGTCTTCGAAATACGCATACAAGTGTCTATCTGCTCGTTCAATCCATGTCGAATCTTTGATTGATGAACAAATAATCAACCGCTTCTGCTCGAATCTGGCCTTCACACCATCACCAATCACCACTACCACTACCACCACCACTACCACCACTTCGAAAAATCTATCATGAAGACTAACAACTATTTCTCTACGCTCTACAGGTCCGTTACGCCGCCCAGGAGATCGAAAACGCCAAGAGCGCCCGCGCTCGCGGCTCTTACCTTCGCGTCAGCTTCAAGAACACCCGTGAGACCGCTCAGGCTGTCAACGGCATGAAGCTGAGCAAGGCTCTTGTCTACCTTGAGAACGTCACCAAGAAGTCCATGGCTGTCCCCATGCGCCGCTACGCTGGCTCTACTGGCCGTACCGCTCAGGGTAGGTCCCCTTCCGAAAAAGTCTTTTACTGGATATATGTCGGCTCGGAATACCAGTGCATTATCCATATCCTCGAATAACCGACTAACACATATCGTCTCTAGGCAAGCAGTTCGGTGTCTCCAAGGCTCGCTGGCCTATCAAGAGTGCCGAGTACATTCTTGATTTGCTGAAGAACGCCGAGGCCAACGCTGACGTTAAGGGATTGGACACCCAGGCGCTTATCGTGAGCCGAATTCAAGTAAACCAAGCTCCTGCCCAAAGACGCCGCACATATCGCGGTTCGTAATCCCTTGATCTCCAGAATCTCTCGCCCAATTTTTGCTAACAAAGTGACAGCTCACGGTCGTATTAACCCCTACCAATCCCAACCCTGCCACATTGAGCTTATCCTCACTGAGGCCAACGAGGAAGTCGCCAAGGCCGCCCCCAAGGAGGTCACCCGTCTCTCTTCTCGCCAGCGCGGCTCTCAGCTCCGCCGTGCCTTGATTGAGGCATAAACGGATCGTCGAGGAAAGGGTCGATGTTACGGTGTTCAAGAAAAATGATTGCGGTGGAATGGGTTGGCCGGATGTCTCGCGCATTTGTATGATGGAACGGAATCGATATCGGATCATACAAGATTTAAGGTCATGGCACCGACAATTATTGAAGGAGAACCAAATAAAAAGTTCAAACAGCGCGGCTCCGGTATGATGGACATAGGTTTTCTGTACTGCCCGGTCCAGTCATGATACAAATGTGGTTTCTTCTCTATTATGATCTTCTCTCTACATTCTGGCGTATCTCAGAATGATCTGGGTGATATTGTAGATCTTGTGTCTCAGGTTGTAGTCCCCCAAGCAAGTCTGGACGTATGTACAAATGCTAGAATGACGGTCTTCTTGTCTGCTGTAGTAATTTGCATTGTTTTGAGGGTTGAAAGGGTTGTCAATCTTATATTATTATTGTTTACTTACTTCCAACAATCATTTTTGCCCGGGGGATATAATAATATGGAATATCCATCTTTGCCAAATGACTGGCAAACTTTGGAAGTATTTTTGTATAACCACATAGCCACATACATAACTATATACATCAAGTAGTCAGTCATGCGGGGGGGACACCAGGCTGTGCGGGGCATAGTTTGCCCTGCCTGGATTTAACTTCAACTACAACCATCTTAACGTCCTAAACTTACTATACTATTTGAAACTATATCCACGGATACAGAACCATGGCCCGGCTCTCCGACTACCGTCTTCTCTGCTTCGACGTCTACGGGACCTTAATCGACTGGGAGAGTGGTATAATCGCTGCTTTACAACCACTCCTTACCAACCAAAGCCAATTCACCAGAGAGCAACTTCTAACTGAATATCATGAGCTAGAAGCCAAGCAGCAAAAGTTCACGCCTGATATGCCATACTCGCAACTCCTCGCAACTGTTCACCCTTTGCTAGCTGCGCGTCTGGGTCTCCCTCCACCCAGCAAGGAAGCCAGCACGACATTCGGAGAATCAGTCGGGACCTGGCCCGCTTTCCCAGATACCGTGGAAGCACTTCAGAAGCTGTCGAAACACTACAAGCTCGTTGTTCTCTCGAATGTAGACCGTGCTTCGTTTGCCAAATCCAATACTGGCAGTTTACAAGGTTTCCCCTTCGACAAGATTATTACCGCACAGGATATTGGCTCTTATAAGCCTGATGCACGGAATTTTGAGTACATGAAGACGGCCGTACAGGCTGAATTTGGCGTGACGCCAGATCAGATTTTACAGACGGCGCAGAGTCAGTTCCATGATCATCAGCCGGCGCGAAAGGCGGGTATCAAGAGTGTGTGGATTGAGAGGCCTGGGGCGACAATGGGGAATCGAGACGAACCTATTTTCGATTGGCACTTTGCGACGCTGGGTGAGATGGCAGACACATTGTGAAATGCTATTGCAAAGAAGGGTAGTCTTTATGATATTGCCTGCTAATAGGTAGAAGGTTGAAATTTTTGTGGAAGTTAGTATATGGCCATTCCATGAGAGTATCAAATACTCTCTCACATCCGTCTAGTATGTGGAGAATGAAGGATTTCATCTTAGTGTTCTACCTTTGTATAACAATGAGGAACGTATCTAGATAAGTACTAACATATCCTATGTAAACAAAAATCTCGTTATCGAACTACTAGTTTACTCAGTCAATACCTATAAAGAGTATGTAGCACCCTCGAGGGCTAGCCATTCTATCTCTTAATAGATTTCAACATTGGAATGTTGAAATCTTCTAGTAGTACTAGTACATCATGAAATCAGGGCTTCTACAATTAATTATCAGAAGAAACAATGTAAAAACAGTTAGGTTTTTTTTTAAAAAAAAAAATATGATTGCCATGAGAGAGCTATATTCCATTTTGCTCACAGTCTAGTAGATATATTTACCCTAGGTATACTACTTGGTTGTTCCCGGATCCAATAGAAGTTTTGATACTATTGACAACAGATTCATCACGGAATTCCTGGTTAGTGACATTATCTGTGATCCAAATACATTGAACTATTCTATATTCTGTATAGTAGTATCAATGATAATGGATGGTCTCGTGGACTATAAAACATGGCTGCCTGTGCCGCCACTTGCTTCAGAGACGATTCTCAGGCTTGGCACGGCCTCAGCCACAATTGAATTCGTAAGAACCGAGATCGAGTTTGATTTGGACTTTTTTACTAGCAAAGATTGATCTCTATGTTTGAAACTGAGGTATTTCCTCTACTAATAATGTGAATGATCTTGATAATTCTTCTGTGGGGGAAATAGAGTGGAGTAATATATACATAGTACAAGAGCCAAAGAGCCTCACGAACTGCGAAGATCTCGCTGACTCGGGAATTTGACGTATTTTCTCCAACCTTTGATAGATGATAGACCTTGTCTGCCTAGCTCCCCTGCGTTGTCCACGTAGTCAAGCCTGGCGAGAATCATTCCAAAATCTACAAAATGCCTCGACTATCCTCATCCCCCCTTTTTTTTTCGCCGCTTTGCCACTCGGTTGGATTGTTTGTTCCCCAGCGCTTAGGCGAAGCCATTGAATCGACTAGTACAACTCCACGCTAATTCGCTTTCCGGCCCCCATTTGGCTTGTTGTGCTGCACTTCTTTTCTTTCCCCCCTCTTCCATTCTCAAGAGAAAAAGGATAGATTCATTGGAAGCCGTTGCCTATCATGAAGCGCATTCTACCTAAGGGCTTGATGCGACGCCCAAGTTAGTCTCCTTTGATCCCGTCACCCCCACAATTCTCTTGCTGACCGCTACAGCGAACGGCTCTGGCGCGAGCAGTCCCGACCAAACAGACCAGTCGCCAGAGGGTATATTGCTTCGGGAATTGGTGTGTGACACAGTGATGGAGGATATTATGACTCTTCGCTAACCACTGATAACCCCAGACCACCTTTTGCGAAGTCAGCAACAACCCACAGAGCCTGGTATGTTGACACGTCTGGCGGTTCTCCTTCCCCCCGCATTATCCTTATTTTGATGTCGTCGCTAATTCGAGATTCTTCCTTCAGCAACAAGGAAATGAGTTTGTCCACTTACCACTCATCGTTGAAAGCGCCGAATCGAGTCCTGCTGCCGCCAAAGAAGCCGCCGTGCGCATTCGCAAATATCTCTCAAGCCCGAACCAGACTCCGAACCATGTTCAATACAATGCGATCATGTTGATGCGCATTCTGACCGACAACCCGGGTCATACCTTCACAAAGAACTTCGATAGCAAGTTTGTAGCAGCCATCAAGGAACTCTTGCGGTATGGTCGTGATTGGCATGTGCAGCACTATCTGCGCCAGTTCCTGTCCAGTCTGGAGTCTGGCCGGTCAATGGACGAGGATTTGCAACCCCTTCTCGCGATGTGGGCAAAGGAAAAGGCGAAGAACGATCGTCCATATGTAAGGAATTTAGCATGCTTCTTTGTGTGGAGGGAAATAGAGCTAACCTCATGAGTGACAGCCCGTCGCATTTCCTACCAACTCATCACCAACGCCGCCGCCACGTCCACCAGCTCACCCACAAAACAAGCTCCCAGACCCCGGAGAACTGTCTGCGCGCATCGAAGAAGCGAGAAACTCGGCGAAACTCCTGACTCAATTTGTTCAGACCACGCCGCCAGTGGAGATGGAAGGAAACGATCTGATCAAGGAGTTCGTGGACCGTTGCCAGACGTCGTCACGTCTCATTCAGGGCTATATCCATTGCAATGATCCAGCCCCCGACGAGGATACTCTCCTCACTCTGATCGAAGTCAATGATGAGATCTCTGTCGCTCTATCCGGACAGCAGCGTGGCCTGCTAAAGGCACGCAAGGCTCGAAGTTCGAGATCACCAACTTCTTCCAATTTGAACAGTCCATCTCCGCCTTCTAATGGAGCGACTTCGGCCACACTTAGTCAACCATTCTCGTCGGATCCCCCGCAAGAGTCACAGAATCCAGACCAATCAGCCAATCGGCTGAGTGAGCTGCCAAGTGCAACTATGACAGGTGCCCGCTCAAATCCAACGGCACCGCGGCCCAACAATGAAAGATACGAGTATAATGCAGCCGATTTCGAAGTACAGAATCCCTTTACCGACGACTTTGCTACGCAGGAGTCCGACAATGATCGACGTCATGCTCAAGGTACAACGACGCAGGGTAGTCGTGTACATTTTCAAGCTGCAGAGCAGGATCGTTAAGTGTATTAGCGGTCTCTATTGCCTTGTGCGATGGTTGAAGTGATACCCCCTCAGTCTTTGGTCAAATATTTATATCTCTCACTGTTACTTGCTCTTTTATTTGAACTTGCATTGGATTCTGCACATATCCCCTATGATACCTGAAGCGTTTGCTATATAAATCCATGCGAAATTGAGTCACCCACATAGCCCCTTGCATTATACAAATCTTCATAAGTTGGCAGGTTTGCTGGTGATCAACCTGACCCCTTTTATAGTACTTGCGCGCGAATTTGAATTCCCGCCGAGTATATTGAACCATTTCCTCGATCACATACTAGTTTACTTAATGCCGAGTGTATTACCGGAACAACAGGATTTGAAGGGTAAATCCAGTGGAGAAAGAAAGAATAATTATTGAAGTCTCAAGTGATAATTCAAGGAACTAAGAGGTTGCAAGAGGAATCCGTTGGATTTAGGGCTTCGTTCTGGTCACGCTTTCACCAGATGATAACCACCGACATGAATCTCCGCAGCCCATACCAAGAACTTGTCCCAGATTCAACCAACGAACAGAATGCTCAATGATCAAATAATCAACAATTCTGATTGCAAATACTCAATTCAAAATTCGACAGGTCAGTAATCAAGACAGGCTTCAAATATGAAGATGCAGATGACGTATCATCCCACTATCCAAGTCCAATCTGCATTCGAGATTTCAGAGATACATTAATCCGCAAGACCCCGAAATCATCTCAAATGAGACAAGCACAGGTACATTCATCAAAGTAAATTGCGGGAGGATCATCGCGACTGAATCTGGCGAGGCGTCCGAACATCCAAACGTTTTCAGACCCACAATTTATCAAGCTTACCCTGTCGTACAATCCTCGCGTCCTTGCACAAACTTCATTCTTGGAGATCGAGACCCAGCATGTCTTCGAAATTATCCAGCAATCATGTTGGACAAGAATCAGAGCCCGGTTTGAGAGTCTCATCAACCTGAAACTGTCAACAACCCCTGCTCGGCGCGTGGAGCAAGCCTTGGCAGGGCCCTAAATATGCCTAAGGGAGAACTTCGGTCTTGTCCCGGAAGTTCTTTGTCGACACAACGAGCAAAGTGACCGAGAGAGACAGCTCCGAGAATCTGAGACTTTAAAAGAACCACCGGTCTCACCACGCGCCGTCCAGTGGAGGAGTCCCGGTCCCTGGGGACACCGAGGAGGAGTTCGATGGTTTCAGAGTGGCATTTAGCTGCATTTTGCCTTAATGACAGCTCCAGATTAGGGAATTTGTCCTGACCTTGTAAATTCGGATTGTCTGAGCTTGATTGAGGATGTGTTTTGACGGGATCATGATCGACCCTAGATACAATTAGAGGTGGAAAGGGGGGTGTTGGTATCTATTTAATAGGACAAATCCCAACATCGCCAGCTTTGAATTCACACACACACCAGCAGTCTCTTTTCCCCTTCATTTCTTCTCTTTCTTTCATTTTCTCCGGTCTGGGACCGTGAATCATTTTTCACTTTCATTCGCTATATACAACTTGACGGTACCGGTTTACCGATCATTCCATTCTTTCGTCCCGACGACCAATCCCGAACTTCCAAAATGAAGCAATTCACTCCCATTGCCGCCCTCGCCGGCCTTATTCCCCTGGTTCATGGACACGGTTTTGTCACCAAGCCCCAGCCCCGTATGCCTGGTGATGCCATGTCGGCCGCCTGCGGCGAACAGGTCGAGATCAACCAGCAGTCCGACAACTACGGTAATATCCAGGGTGAACTGCAAGTCGCCAGTGGCCAGCAAGACTACAGTGCCTCGAAGTGTGATATCTGGCTCTGCAAGGGTTACAAGTTTGCCGATAACAAGGACAATGTTCAATCCTACCAGGCTGGTCAGACCGTCCCCTTCACTGTTGATATTCGCGCTCCTCACACTGGTGTGGCCAACGTGTCTGTTGTCGAGACTTCTTCCAACTCTGTCATTGGTAGCCCTCTGATTTCTTGGGATGTCTATGCTTCCACCGCTACTGGAGTTACCAAGAACGAGACTGACTTCAGCGTGACTATACCGGAGGACCTGGGTGACAAGTGTGCCACTGCTGGTGACTGTGTGTTGCAATGGTACTGGTATGCCCAGTCCATTGACCAGACCTACGAGTCTTGTGTCGACTTCACTGTTGGTGGCTCCGGTTCTTCTAGCTCTGGTTCCAGCTCTGGCTCTTCCAGCTCCGCTGAGGCTGCAGCCTCTTCGACTCAGGCTCCTACTACCTCCGCTGCCCCCGTTGAGACATCTGCCGCTGTTCAAGCTACTACCGCCACCGCCGAAACTACCACTGCCGACCCTATTCAATATGCCAGCACCACTTTCGCTACTCAGGCTCGTCAATCTGCCCCAGCCACGGAGCAAATCCAGACTCCCAGCGCTGCCACCGCCACAGCTAGCTCTGTCACTTCTGCCCAGGCTATTCCAACCAACGGCACTGCTGAGCAGAAGCTGGACTGGATTGCTGCTATCCTGAAGTATTTGGTGAATGGTAACTAAGTGTACATGCCAAGATCTGAGGCTCCACAATTCAGGAGTCTTGTTTTATAGAGGTGGACTTGCATGTCAATAATCGTTTAGTTCATAGATGAATATTCAACATTGCTGTGTGATCCAATCTTCTCTTTTGTAATTCTTGTAATATTTGCCACGGTCTACAATTTAGTAAAATCAAGCGTTACCAAGAGTCTGCATGCATGAAATGGGATGGACTATCTGATCGGCCAGACCCACTCTGTGCAATCTGATCCCTGTCAATTTCTTCGTATCCTTGTTCAACCACATCATATGTGATCCTCTATCAGTTCTCCTATTTGCTATTCTCAAAACCCTGTATACCATGAGAACCCCCAATATACATCAAGATCAATTTCTATACCTCTCCCTTTCAAAATCTCCCACTACTACTAATAGTAATTATCCCGGCTGATCTCAAGTTGATCTTCGACCCACTCAATACTATCGATAAGCACAGCCCCAAAGAAGAAAAAAAGGCGGCCGTTCGACTTCACCTTTTTTCATTCTCCCGCAATTTACACAACCCCCTTGCAACCTCGCACCCTCCTTTATACCCTTTCCCTCCATTCCGATCCTGCCGGCGACTAGCAGGCACGTAGTACTCCATCCATCATGGAAGAACATCTACGTCAAAGTATCTCCAACCACCCCCATGCTTTCCAGCATTTCCACAGCAGCTCCCCCCACTCGTCACACCGATCTCAAGACAGAATGACTCCGCGCTCTCACCATGAAGGCCATTCCACGGCTCTCGAACAAGAAACCGACATGAGCCAGAACCGCCGTAACAGTTCCGATGAGGAGGGCGCCCCTCCCCCTCGATACACACCCGACACCGACCCGTTCCATCTAGCGTCCAAGATAAAGAGTGAGGAGGAAATCCGACAAATCAAAGCCAACACAGGTCGAAAACGCGACTCTGTCTCGAAAACACCCAAAATGATCGAAATGGTTCGCAGTACAGGAGATCGCGGCAAAAATGCCCTGACAACCCGAAAACTGCAAAACTTCTACGAAGACCAAAACGAGAATATCGAGCGCATGCTCAAGCCCGTCGAGGAACATGTTCGAGAAGCACGAGACTTGAACGAGGAGAATAGTCTTAAATACAAGATTGCCGTCTACGCCAGTTTTGCTGCCAATGTTATTCTGTGCGTGGTACAGGTTTATGGTGCCGTTGCTTCCGGCTCGCTATCCCTGTTCACCACTATGGCGGACGCTATCTTCGACCCCATGTCCAATTTGACTTTGCTCCTTTGTAATAAGGCTGTCAACCGTGTTGATCCTCGCAAATTCCCGGCTGGTAAAGCTCGTATCGAGACTGCGGGTAATATTTGCTTCTGCTGTCTTATGACTGCCGTTTCGTTCATCATTATTGCCTTCTCTATTCGTGAGATTGTTGAGGGATCCGATACGCTTACCTCCGAATTCCATCTACCTTCGATTATTGCGGTGTCAGTTGCTTTCTTCACTAAGCTTGCGCTGTTCATCTATTGCTTCGCTCTGCGCAATCAAGTTTCCCAGATCCGTATTTTATGGGAAGACCACCGCAATGATTTACTCATCAACGGTATCGGTGTGATGACTTCTATTCTGGGTAGTAAGGTCCGTTGGTGGATCGATCCAATGGGTGCCATCATTTTGTCGGTGATCGTCAGTGGGCTGTGGCTGCACTCTGCCTATGGCGAGTTCCAATTGTTGATTGGTGTCACTGCGGATACTAAGATGCAGCAGCTCATTACTTACATTGGTAAGATGACCCCTTTCTCATTATGCTTATTCCCTTGTTTATTGATACTAATTTTCTACAGCCATGACTCACTCGCCTCTCATCACGGCTATTGACACCGTCCGGGCTTATACCTCTGGCCCTCGTCTTCTCGTTGAAGTCGACATTGTCATGGAGGCTAATGAGAGTCTGCGTGCCACTCACGATGTCGCTGAGGAACTGCAAATCAAACTCGAGTCTCTTCCGGATGTGGAGCGGGCTTATGTGCACGTTGACTACGAAACCACCCATAAGCCTGAGCACTTCTTGAAGAAGGAGCTTTAATCAGCTTTACGACTTAATTTACCATAGCATAACTTTCAATTGAGCTCAGAATTCGGCTTGAATTGTGTAATATTGGCGTTTCTTGGAAATATCACTTCGCTTACTTGCAACCTACCAATTTAGACCTTGATAGTAAGATGTTCATACTCATTTTAATAAAAAATTTTTAAACTGCTCCATTTCAAAAAGTTGGCCTTGAGATACCCCTCATGATACCACTATTCACCATCATTCTATTCCACGGTTTTTTAAAAGAACAATCTCGGACTGTACAAAACCCCGAGCAAAAAAGAGTGGAGACTGACCAAGTATAAATTCAACCCTGTCCGCGACATTCCACAAAATTCATAAAATATCCAACAAAGCCTAAGACGTACACCTACTATTTCACTTGAAGGTCTACTCTACAAAATATGACAAAATTATACGACGTCGTCATCGCCGGCGCCGGTCCAGTCGGCCTCTTCCTCGCCTGCGAATTAAGTCTCCGACAAATCTCCGTCCTAATACTCGAACGAAACACTCAACAAGAATCACCATGGAAAATCGAACCACTCGGACTCCGCGGATTAAACACTCAATCCGTCGAAGCATTCCATCGTCGCGGATTACTAGATAAACTCTTCAAACTGAAAGATCGAAACGAATATCCCGGACAAACACCCAAGAAACCGAGTTTCCAATTCGGCGGCCACTTCGCCGGTTTAAAGATTAATGCTAACCAGCTTGATTTGACGCGCTGGAAATACCGTCTACCAGGTCCGGCACTTAGTCCTGGACCGACGAGTATGCATCAGGTTGAGAAGATACTTACTTCCCGCGCGGAGAGCCTAGGTGTTAAGATTCTGAGAGGGTACGCTGTGAATTGTATCTCACAAGATGAAAGACTTGTGACTATTGGAACGGAAAATAACCGATCCTTCCGAGGGAAATGGTTAGTTGGTTGTGACGGAGGACGAAGTCTCGTTCGAAAAGAAGCTGGCTTTGAATTCCGAGGGACAGAGGCGAAATTAACTGGATACGCTACTCATATCGAGGTAGATGGGCGTGAGAAGTTAAAACCAGGCTTTAATGTTTCTCGAACGGGTATGTATATCAATGTAGCGAATGGGGCATTTCATCTTATGGATTTCGATGAGGCGTCTTTTGATCGGGCTCGCGATATAACGAAGGAGCATCTTCAGGTTGTACTCAATAGAGCTATTGATCGGACAGATGTGAAGATTACAAAGGTCCATCTTGCTTCATCTTATACGGATCGATCTATGCAGGCGACGAAATATCGTCGGAACCGCGTTCTTCTCGCGGGTGATGCAGCGCATATCCACTCGCCTCTTGGAGCGCAGGGATTGAATCTTGGATTAGGCGATGCCATGAATTTAGGTTGGAAGTTAGCTGCTACGGTCCGAAAAGGAAATCAGGAAGAAGTTGGAGATTTCTCTTTACTTGATACGTATCAAAGTGAGAGGTATCCCGTTGCAGAGTGGGTTCTTGATTGGACTCGTGCTCAAGTTACAGCCCTAAAGCCCGATCCATTTGGACGAGCTACGCGGAAATTAATGGAGGATCTTATCCAAACGGATGACGGGGCGAATCTATTCCTTGGCCGGATCTGGGGATTATCGCAACGGTATACTCTCGGTGAAGAACCTCGACATGCGCACCCTTTGGTTGGATGCAGTTCGCCTGATTTTGAACTGGGAGATGGGTCGAGACTTGGGCAGAAGTTGGTGGGAGGTCGGGGTTTACTTCTTGATTTTGGGAGGAATAGTGAGCTGCAGACGTTAGTTGAGGGGGATTATGCGGGGAAGGTGGATTTTCTCAGGGCAGATGCGAAGGAGAAGTGTGGTTTGGGTGCTTTGTTGATTAGACCTGATGGTGTGGTGGCATGGGTGGTTGAGGGAGATGCGAATCCTGATATTGACGCTGCAAAAGCTGCGTTGAAAGAGTGGTTTGCATGAATTATAGAGCTGACTCTTTAGAGGTTAGCTCACATTTTTGTAAAGTACTTCACCTATGAAATCATGAGATAATACGGTTTGAAGCCGCTAAGTTATGTCTATATTAGGAGAAAATAATGGCATTTACTCATTGCATTGATCACACATCTATTATTGATCTCATCATTCCGGTGGTATCAAACGAAACCCTCCAAGTGGGTTAGTCAAAACATCCTCCCATAGAGTCCGGAATAATCTAAAGAATAAAAAGTTGAAAAAGGTTGAAATGGCAGTCCTCAATCCAGAAACAAAGAAATGAGGAAGCGGGATGATGAACAGGACGAAAACAGTTTGAATAGAATAAGATTATGGGAGAGAAAGGAAACATCAATTGTGAGCCAAGTTTTAAAACTTAGACAGTTTGCTCAAAGAGCGCAATTGTTGAGCAGAAGTTGCTCGTGTTCTCATTCTCTGGTACCATGCTCTTGCCCTTGGAGGATGTGACCATGTTGACGGCGGCCTTAGTGCTGAGACCATAGATGTGGACATCAGAGCAGTCGACCTCGACCATGTTCTCCTGGCAGTCCTCGGAGTTGAGGCAGGATTGGCCGTAGTTCTCGAAGAAGCTGTAGAGACCAGCACCGTAGATGTAAAGGTCCTTCGAGTCGAGAACACGGAGACCCCAAGCCTTGCGGCAGGACGCGGTCTTACACGTGGAGAAGTCAGGGTCATTCCAGCTTTTCTGAGGGGTGTATGGGACCAGAGCGGTAGGGTTGGACTGGTAGTAAGGAGTCTCAGTCTGGATGAGACCCATGAAGACATTCTGGGCACTGGAAACTTGGTAGTTGTACAACTGGTGGTGCTCAGAAGAGGTTCCCCACAGCCAGACGGGGCCTTGAGACTCAATCAGGACACCACGGCCAGTGAAGATGTTGATCTGGGAGTGGTCGTCAAGGTCGAGCTCGTGATCGGCAGTCCAGTACCAGTTGTTCTCAAGGTAGGCACTGGCCTTCTCAGTGACGTGAAGGAGCATAAAGGCAGCAGTGCACTCCTTCTTCGGGCTAGTCTTGGCCTTAGGGGTCTTCTTGCAAGTGTCGCTTTGGAGACCAGTGCCAGCAGAGCCACCGATACGGAAGTGGACGTCCCACATACCAGCGGATCCCTGGGACGAGGCAGCGATGTTCCATTCCATCAGAATGGCACCGGCAGTTGGGCCCTTGGTGGTAATGATAAGGTCGCTCATCTCAACGGAGCCAGACTGGCCCTTCTCACCAACCTGGAAGACAGGAACGGGGTTCTCTGCGTCCTCGAACTTAGAGCCGTGTGCCATGAGCATAGGCCAGACTTCACCAGTGATGCGAATGTTCTTAGGAACCTTGATGGTGGAGGTGATCACATAGGCACCGTGGTCGAAGTAAACAATCTGGTCAGCAGTAGCGCTGTCAAAGATCTTCTGGATGGCCTTGGTGTCATCGGTGGTTCCATCACCCTTGGCACCAGCAGATTTGACACTGATGAAAGACGAAGCAGGAACATCCTCGTACAGGGGCTTGGAGCGCTCAAAGACAGCGCCATCCTTGAGGAGGTCCTCAGGCTTGTTAGAGGATTTGAGCGGAGCCTGGGTGCGACCCTTAGTGACAGATTGGTTGGCACTGCAAGTACCTTCGCTGCTGCTGGATCCGGATCCAGAAGAGCTTGAGCTGGTGCTCTGAGTGGTCATGGAGCTAGTGGTAACGCTACCGGAGCCATGTCCAGATCCAGTGCCTGAGCCTGAGCCTGAGCCCGAGCCCGAGCTAGCAGTGGACTGGACAATAGGAACCTCGCTGGGAGAGGTTTCGGACTCGCTTGGGACCTGGCTTGATTGAACGACAGGCATGGCCTGGGTTGCCACCTCGGGGGTGGATGCAGGCAGCTCGTAGCTTCCGGTAGACCCAACAACCATAGAGAGCAGGCTGTTAACAGTATCGGGAACAGATGAAGGACCCATCGCGAGAGTGCGGTCGGCACCGTCGGTACCAGAGGGCAGTGGAGGAGTACCCTGGGCATTGGTTGCGGCAGACGACGGAATCTCAGCTACTGATTGCGGCACGTTGCTGGCGAGAGTGCTGGCAGAGCCAGCGTTGGAGGCAGCACAAGCACTGACAGTGTGCGTGACAGTCTTGACAACAGTGACAACATCTTCGTCATCATCGGACTCGAGCTGATAAGCACGCTTGCTAGCTGATGATTCGGGAGAATAGGTGTTGCCCTGAACCCAGTTCTTGACGACCGATCCACCCTCAAGGATAGAATCACCATCGACACCCTTGACAGCAGTCTTGGAGCCGGAGAAGTCGACGTTGTCAAGAACGAGGGTGCCACCACCAATGGGGACACTCTCCTTGTTCCAAGCAGTGACAATACCGGTGGGAGTGTTGGTGAGCTTGCTGTCGAGCATCATCACGGATCCAACAGTCTGGTTGCTAGGAGAGGTCGACATGTTCAGACCAACCTCACAGTTGTTGATGGCGAGAGACTTGAAGGTCCAGGCCCAGTTCCAGTTCATGAAGATAGCAGTCTGGCAATCATTGAAGGTAAGGTTGCGAGTGGTGAACTGCTGGTTACCGAGAAACATTCCGTAGTTACCACCGTTGAAAGTAAGATCAGACATGAAACCACCAGAGCCATTGTCCATGAAGATACCCTGCTGCTTGTTGGCGGCACCACCACCCTTGACCATCTCGAAGCGGATGTTCTGCAGGCTGGTGGCTTGACCGACCTGCCAATGGATACCAGCACCAGCGCCCTTGGGAACCTCAGTGAGATCGATGACCAAGTTACGAATAGCACGGAAGAAGTTGTTTTGGTTGGTGAACCAGTTGTCGCCATTATCCTCGTAGGGATCAGCATCAATCACGGCCATACCAGCGAAGGCTGCGGTAGCCTTGATGACAGGAAGATCAACGGCATCACCAACGATTTGGGTGTAGTAGTACTGAACAATAGGTTTAGAGACCTTGTAGGTACCAGGAGGGAAATACACGAGAGCAGGAGATGTGGTAGCCGAATCACAGCCCTTACCGCAACGACCGCCAGACGAGATAGCCTTGTTGATGGCAGCGGTATCATCGGTAGTACCATCACCTAGTCATGCAATTAGTATGAAATTGCTTCAACACTTCCGTCTACTCGTCTGAACTCACCCTTTGCGCCGAACTCCTTGACGTTACGGAAAACTTGATAGTCGGCATTCTTGTTGAAGGCAGCGACTCCTTGGCGTTTGATATTGCCAACCCAGTAATTCGAGGCCGTGCTTTCAGTGGTTGCAAGTTCGATGGTCTTGGGAGTAACAGGTTTAGCGCCAACAATCGCAGTTGGGAGGCCGAGAAGCAAGAAGATATGGGCGATAAACACCATGATGGAGGGTTGGAAGATCATTTCGAAGATGATAATCGCTGATCCGGCAGCGAAGATATGTAGTGGATGGATCTAAAGAGTAGTAGACCTGTGGTTATGAAACGAATTCAGTCACCAGTACTGAATAGTTGCAAGTGAATAAACGACGCTTGAACCAGCAGCGATCGTAATGCAATGAGAGAAGATGAGAATCCAAGAGGAAAACAAAAGATCAAAAAGAAAGTGTCGAGTGAATCTGCGCAGGGCAACTTCGGCCAGAGTTTATTTTTGTAGACTCAAAGTGACCAGGGCAGATCAACTGCAAAGGAGTGAAGGAGTAAACAAAGAGAGAGAGTGTGTGTGTGAAAATGAGATTCAAATCAGAACCTCAACAATACACAAACAAAGAGAATGAAAAGTAACAAAAAAAAAATAACATGAAGAGATTCAAAAAGAAAAGGGAGATCTGCTAGGATGATAAATAAAGGTGGACTCACCCTTCAATAGTGGCTTTTTTAGGAGATCACCAACTGTCTCCACTGGTAAATTTTGTATAATTTTGTAAGAATCGTAATAACCCGGGATTTTCCCACTTCGAATCTCCCTCACTCGTCCACTTCAGCGCCTATCAGACTCCGCGGTGCCTGACAATCCACCGGCGTCCGCCAATTGCAGACCAGCGCGGGCGTATCGCCTACAACGCTTGAAACGCGATGGTCAAAAGATGAAACGCTGAAGGAGTCGATCGCAAAGCCTAGTGTTGCAGATTCACTGGTAGAAACACTCGTCGACTCTTGAAATTGAGTACACTGGGTAAAATAAGTGAATGGATACTCCAATGAACTCGTGAATAGATGGAAATAGAATCACAAACACCCCACGAAAGAGGCTGGACTCGAGAAGAATTGGGCAAAAGGGTCCCCAATCGCCCGGGATTGGGGTTCTACGCGCTATATACCATGTTTACTCTCTCCCTCCCTCCCTCCCTCCC
>Ga0209673_1000773_pt1 | contig 43163 bp, 33 predicted proteins | sample AraplaCol_mMS_r2_2_FD_184274 | JGI IMG/M metagenome (GOLD analysis project Ga0209673, IMG submission 184274) | Arabidopsis root microbial communities from North Carolina, USA - plate scrape MF_Col_mMS_r2 (SPAdes) (version 3) | ecosystem: Host-associated > Plants > Roots > Endosphere | place... | reverse complement strand
GGGGGGGGGGGGGGGGGGGGGGGGGGGGGGGGGGGGGGGCTTTTTCTTCCCCCCTGGCTACATTATGCACAATGCTGAATTTGTACCAAGAGAATATGGTAAAAAACCATCATCCTTTGCCTCATTTGAGGGAATCCACACTTTCAAAGAATTCGATCGGCTGTTCGCTTAGAAGTCAAAGTCAATTCTTCCTCCGGCGTTTGACATGCCCAAGCGTACCGGAGTAGACCCGCCTACTTTCTTGATCCTCTTGTTTTATTTTCTTTTTTTGGTGTCTTTTTCTTTCATTGACACACCACGGGCGTTGCGCTAGCACTTTTAGTCCACTTTTTAGCGCATTACTCGGAGGCTGTCATTTTGTGGTCCACGAGGAGTAGGGTTATTGCTGTGGGCCTTCATCCCTTCTTTGAAAACTCAAATCCTCAACCTGGTTCGGAGCAAGAAGTGGGGGGTTGTGATTCTGCTTTTAATTCTGAGAGCGAGGTACATCTGTCTGATTGCTTATTGAACTAGGAGGAATTGAAATCGGGTCTGGGTTGAAGAGATTCGGATATGGGTTCCCCCTTTCTCCAGGGAGCTCAGACCTCAATCTACATATCAAGATCCCGGGAACCTACGGAATATCTCTTGATACTAGTACGGAGTATAGCCTCGATTGCATGTTGATCTGATCAGAATGACTGAAATAAACCGCAATTTGGGGACTCAACGGCGCGGGAAGTGCAGGTGCCGGAATTGCGCTCGTCGTTCGCTCCACGGCGGGTCCTAAGCTGCTCCACTGGGCTTGTTTGACTGGATGAACGGGGGATTCTCCGCCTGTCATGGAATAGGAAGCTTTGCCTTCCGTTCTGAAACATGGAACCTGGTTGGGTTGAGATGGGGAGGGACGGCGAGATTGTTTACTATGTATGTACATACATAGAGTGACAATTGTGTTGTCGGTGATATCTTAAGAGTTTGAAGCTTCAACTGGCCAGGTGAAACTCTGTAAAATTGCATTTTATACTGGAAATCCCAGCATGATAAAGGGTTCAGATCATTGAAATTTTCAAAAGGAGATATCAGAATGTACTAGTTGTACTCCGTCATGGAAGCCCACAACCCGAGGTCCGTGAACAACCATCCAGCTTCTTGTATCTGGGACTTTTGCCTAGAATATCTTCCCTAAATTTAATACGATCCACTTCAAGTTACCGAGTGGTTGGTTTATCCTTAGCGCGCACACACACAAAGGTACACATACAAGGTTCCGCGCTCTACTATGTACTATGTACAGGATTCTACTTTCGGATAAAAGTACGTAGCTCATCAACCTCAGTTCTATGCAATCTGTCAAACCAACAATTTGCGAGATCTATGACTGGCCCGGGTATTGACAGCTGACCAACGGGTCACCCTCAGACAAAGAAAACCCTTTCCGATCCCAGTTGCAGTTTATCTTTTGTCGGTGTAACCGATTGCATCCGAAGGGATCTGAGTGCTGTCCAGGGACTCTTGAGGTGGAACGGTCCGTTTGAGAGCTGTCAAATCCTCTTCTGCAATGTCGATCGTGCGCTCTATGGGGAAATTGGCAGGTCGACCTCGGAAGAAAAAGGTGGAGTATTTTCTACTGTACATACCTACTATGTACTTGACTTGCAACGCATCCACTTCCCAAGAACCCGTTAGTCGGGAAAGAAAATATTCCCAGATCAGGCCTGGACCTGGACCTCGAACTCTTGGCCGATACCTTGAAAAGATCCACGGTGGATGGATGTATTCCGCACGGTAGGACGAGTGGACCACTGATCTGTCACTGTCGGTCATTGGACTTGATCTATCTGGGTCCCACGTTGCGTGTTAGCACGACGCCATCACTCCATGAAGAAAATCTCATTTTTCCAGTGTACTCCATCCAGAGAAAACGGTTTCAACCTCTACCCGTGGCGGCTAAGCGGCTGGGACCCATTTCTGGGTTTCTTATCCTTGATTAACTGTGCTGTTTATAAATCGACCGGGGGGTGCGGACTTGCTTCTTTGTCCGGCCTGGTTCCAATGACAAGAGGGCCGAGGGGAACTTGTTCTTTTCCTTTTTGCTTGTGCCCCGGACTCTTTTCATTCTTTATCTGAATGCACGCCTGAATGTGAAACTTCGGAAAGAATACCCCCCTTCCAAGAACCATGGGTGACTTCAACACAGAGGCATTCACACTTCTGGCGGTGGCCATTGTGGTCATTGGTCTGCGTACCACAGCACGATGGATCATGGTTGGACCACGAAATTTCCAACCAGATGACTATCTGATGGTTTTGGCGTGTGTGAGTGGTGCAATGATGTGCAGACTCGATTAATTTGCTGTTGTAGTGCTGACAGATGAGATAGGTGGTGTATGGCCTCGAGACTGGCGCCGCGTATATGGTCGGTGCATGGTTTATGGGACTTGCAAACAATGCAATGACCGACGAGCAGCGCAGGACGCTCTCCCCTAACTCTGAGGAATATCGCTTGCGTGTCGGGGGCTCGAAGGTGCAGGTAACTGGCTGGTCTTTGTATACACTCCTTTTATGGCTGCTAAAGACCTGCATGGCCATTTTTTATTCTCGATTGACGTGAGTTTACATGATGAAAGACAATAGACTTGATATTTGGAGTTGTTACCGTTACTGACTGGTTCATTAGAGCGGGACTGATCAATATGCGCGTTCGAATTCATGTCGCCTATGTACTGATCGGCGTAACTTATATTGCAACTATTTGTTCAATTCTCTTCGGTTGTCATCCTATGCACAAGAACTGGCAGATATATCCAAATCCTGGAAGTGAGTCTCTATGTTCATGTTCAGTGATCGCCTATCGAAGCTGATGCTTACCATTGATAGACTACTGCCAGCCAGCAGTATCCAAGATTGATATCTATGTGACTGTGGTGCTCAATGTTGCGACCGACATTTATTTGATCAGCATTCCGGCTCCAGTATGTACAGAAAAGAACGTATAAGTGTTGACATATCTCTAATTGCCCCTTAGATGCTCTTCAAGGCTCGACTGCGCTGGAGGGAAAAGTTGGAGCTCCTCGTCCTATTTAGCGGCGGTCTGTTTGTTATGATGGCTGGCATTTTGCGGTGTGTTTTGATTTTGACAGTGAGTGATTCTCTCGATGCCTCAAGAAGTAAGCTTACTGACATGTAATACTCTTAGGCCGGTGCAAACGGTGCTCAGCAAGCTGGTAGCTGGGCTTGCCGCGAAACCTTTGTGGCGGTCGTCATCGGAAATGTCCCAATGATATACCCACTCTTTCGTCGAGTCGCACGTCGCGCGGGACTATACCTGACAACCAAAAGTGATTCACAGAGTTATCCAGCGTATCCATTATCTGACGGCGAAAACATCAGCGGATATGCCAAGCGAAAGAAGTTCCGTCATCCACTATCCATCCCCGCCGATACGCAATGGAATACCACAAGTGATGAACAGATGATCCTTCCGACTTCACGACAGCAACCTCCAACATGTACGGCCGGCGATGGTGACTGGGATTCCCAGAGTCATCGCAGTGCTGGTGGGGGAATCAAGGTCATTCACGAAACTATCATACATAGTGCAGAGAAAGAATCCCGGCTATAGATATCAGGAATTAATCTAAAGTAAACCCCTGAATTTTGAACGACCGGAACTGTTGTACTGTTGGTAAAACTTCTGACCGCCGTAGTCATGTTTACTAGAAGTCAGTCGTAGGAGGTGAAGGTTGATTGAATCTAAAACATAAACTTGATGTTTATTGGGGTAGAGTGTACATAGAAACGACACGAGGATAAGAAAAAAAAAATCAATTAATACACTGATTTACTCACGTCACTTGTGGACAGCAATTTTCATTAACTGATGATTGATTCAATACTATTGAATCTAGTAGCTACCGATTGAATTCTGCTGAGATAGGAACTCGAAGTCTGATCTGCTACAACTTTATGCAATAATGCCATGCAAAAGGAATATGATCTGCAGCGCAAGCTTGAATGACATAGATATCTTTATAGACAAATCAAGCTTCTTTCATAGCATGTACTGGGAACTTGAATGGCCACTAATTTAGAGTGCTTGCAAGGTTGGCCTCATGTCGAATAGTCTAAAATTCCCCGGGCTGCCTTTAAATTCCGTCGAACGCCGAACATTCCGAAACTTCCGTCGTCCCCACTTGAGAGAAGGAAAAGATTCCGAACCTCCAATTGTCAATGTGGGCAACGGGCATCAAGGTGATACTAGCAGGTTGAGCGTTATCAGATCATAGAATAAAACCATAGAGTTTATTTGCCTGAGATCCAATGCCATGCAATGCGGTAATGCTGGTCGTCAATACCAGGATTCGAGCCAGCCCCCTCCAAAACGATCCAAAAGGGGCCGATATGCATCAAAAGCCTGGTATGGAAAGAATGAATGCATTAAGTTAAAAAATTTCATATGAGGATGGATACTGACTTGAATGTCAGTGATCAATGCCAGCGCCGGAAAATCAGGGTATGTATATCAACGGCTCTTCGCGATGAGATGGGTACAGCCTGGCTGATTCCTTAAAGTGTGACGAAAACACACCTTGCCAGCCCTGCTTAGGCAGAGATCTTGATTGCCAGCGAAATGGAAATGACATGAGAGGAAAATGGCGAATTAGTACTAGCAGTCGTTCAAATCTCGCAGAGGATGAGCTAGGCTCTCGCTTGACTCGATTGGAGAATGAGATGAACTCGATCAAAAAGCTCGAGTCGAATATTACTGAAACAAGTCACCAGAATCATGATGAGCGCAGCCAGGCTGATGTATCAAAAGAAATCGAGAGAAACGAAGTGATTCCTACAAACTCGAATTCTTCACCCAAAGTACAAACCTTCTCGGGGGAAACATCTCTCGCCCATAATCTGACTGTGGTTGAAGGACGCCTGGAGCAGATGGGTGTTCGATATTCACGCTTCAGATCTGATTCACCGAATGGTCAATATAGGTCCAATTTAACACCCTCGCCGAAATCATCACTCCGTCAGTTTCCGGGTAAAGAAATAAGTCTGATCCAAAGGGTCTTACGGAACTATACGATAATTCCGAATCGGGGACAATGGGAAGTCATCATGCATACTTTCTGTGACGAGGTCCACGTCCTTGTTCCCTTTCTGCATCTTCCGGGTATGTGGAGAGTCTATGAAAAAACCTGGGAAGTTTCATTTGATCAAATTTCAAGCGGCTATGATTTTGATGGAACTCATCGGATACAGACAGCTCACATTTTGTTGTGCCTTGCAAATGGTAAATGCGTCGAATCATCGCGGTTCGAAGGAGATGAAGGTCCATATTCCGCAGGATGGAGCTTTTATAGCGCTGCAAGGGATATCTTCGGCGATTTGATAGATGGGTTTGGCCAATGTGGGGATCAGATTTTCCTTCTGCAAACCGTGGTCTTAATGGTAAGATGGCCTATTCATACTCCGCAGAATTGAGAAGCTTATCAGTGAACGTAGGTAATCTATCTCTTCCGCATCGATTCCCATGGACCTGCCGAGAAGATTTTGGCCCTGTCAATATCTCATGCACACCATCTTGGCCTTCAACGGGAAAAGGTAGTAGAATCAATGAATCCGTTCGAGAGAGAAATGGCTCGTCGGATTTGGTGGTGCATCTACCTCTTAGACCGGAGACTAGCAATTGAGACTGGTCGACCGTTCCTCATTCAGGATGTGAATGTTGACGTTGGACTCCCTCGCAACATCAGCGATGAAAGGCTGGAATGTCTGAGAAGAGCCCCGAGATCAACTAGACTGGAGAATATGACCGAGGAGCCCACTGCAGTACCCTACTTAATCGCCATGACAAGCTACTCCAGGGTTATTGGGAAGGTCTGGGAGGCTCTTTATGGTGCTGCCACATCTGATAAAACTTCAACGACGCTGCTAAACGAGTATCTTGAGCATCTTATCACGCAGTCTCAGAAATGTATTCAGCATGAGTTTACCTACGATCCCCTCAACCCAGGCAATGACAGCTCAGAGACATTGGCTTGGTGGCAAGTCAAACAGCAATTCATAATGCGCATAGTTAGTACCTTCCCTGAAAGCAATCTGCTTCATCTAAAAAGAAGAGCCTAATAATTTCTCATAGCGTTGGTCATCTATCCATTTACTAATTAGGAAACCAATGCTTCAAAGGTCATTGCGTATCGATCAACCCGAGGCCGTCGAAAACGAAGTGATATGCATGCGAATAGCCCAACGTATAATTGTTGACTTCAGGAACGTGCCTGAGAAACACCCGAAATATACATTTCCGTTCTTGCATTACTTGACCAACGCTACTATCATCGCATTGGGTTTGATAATCAAACAGTCAGCTTTCAGGGAAACATATGGAGCAGTGACAATGGAGGCTGCAAAAGCACTCAAAGAGCACTGTCGCAAAACCTGGACGTCCTCAAAGCTATTACGAGCAGTTTGGAGACTAAATGAAATGGCCGAAGCAACCCTATCTACATATGATAAATCCCCTGACGATCCAGGGGTTTTGATGAATAGATCGCATTTTCCGTCTTCTTGGAACCATTTTCATTGCATCAACTCAACAGAGGGAACAATCAGCCCGAATAAGTGTGCATATACCAGTGAGTCTTTTGAAGGTTGCATTCACTCCACAAAATTGCGGTAAATCTGACCGGATCCAAGTAGATAAGCCCGATTCTAATGCCCGGGTACGCAAAAATGTCAATAAGCAAACGCACCAAGCGACTCGAATATCAACAACAATAGATTCCACCCAATCGGACGCCCAGCAATCAATCGGTCTCCCAAACCCCTCGGGCTGTGGAGTCATTCCACGTGAAGCTACCGAGGCCGAAGTCGATGATGAATTGCGTACTCTCCGGGGTGATACAAGATATATTCCAGCCAGTCAAATTGGTTCGCTGGAGCCTGAGCCAAACACTCATTTTTCAGGGGAAATGATAGATGATGGAATGGAATGGCTTCGGACACTTTTCGAAAATGATGTTGACACCAATCTCCCTCCAGTCTGGGATTAAACTGGGACGATGGAAAATGAGGTAAATACTCATCTACTAGCAAATTCGCTCTTGATTTTCTCTTTGTCTTCTGTGGAATATCGTGGATTGAAAGGGCCTTTAGCATTATAGAAGACATTTGTTTCCTGCATTCCTCAAACTGAGAGCATCATGCTGCACCTCTTGTTTATCTTCGAAGGATATATCGACCAATCTTAAACTCCTTTTGTGATCATTGGACTTTTAAGTCGAATTTTATGACCATTTCGGTAGAAGTAGAAAGGGATTGGGATTAACGCAAATTCAATCAGAGCAAGCATCGTTCCAGCCCAATTTGCCCCCAAGGTGGTATACATTTTTGACCCAGCAAGGGGCAATACACCAGCAAGCCCATATCGAATGATGGAATTACCAGATAATGCTGATGCTGCGTAGATTGTGTAGCTTCCGGCCAGATAATTTGTAGCGTAAATGAATGTTAATCCATTTCCCAGACCAAAAGGCAACCCGGCAAGGATCGGGCAAATCCAATGGACAGATGGACTTGCTGTCCATGCAAACCAAATCTCACCAATTGGAATAAGCAAGCTTCCAACGCAGACTGCAAACACAGCTGCTTCCGGAGGCGGCCTTCCTGATTGCGGGTCATTGGGGTGCAAAGAAATTATCTTTCGAATCAATGGCTCCAGCATCACAGCAATTGCAGTGCCTATTCCTATGCCACAGTAACTGAGTCCTGCAAGTCCGGGTGTCCAACCGCGCATTTCCCCAAATACAATTGGGTATGCCACAAAACAAAGGAAGAGAACTGCATATACTACTCCCACGTAAAGATTCCAAAAGACGCTGAAAACACTGGATGTTAGTAGGCCATATCTTCGGGGTTTGAGATGGGATGGTGCTTTCGCATCCGTCGGGGACAATACCAGATGGGTTCGAGCACAATCATTCGTACTGGCCTGACGAGGTTAGTCTTCAGCCTTTGAAAGCCGCTATCTTGATGGTCGTATATACACCACCATCTCTCATCACCGCTTTCAATTCGCAACTTTCTTGTTTTTTCCCGGAGAAGAGCAGGTGCATATGTCTCTTTCACAAGCAGCATTAAGAGGAATGAGACGCCTGTGCAGATGAGGACAAGCCAGTTTATCCATCTCCAGCCAAGATACTCATATACAAAGCCGCCAATTATCGGGCCTATTCGAGTGGTCTATGTGAGTATTCATCATGAAGAACGAAGGACACGGTTTGCTGTTGAGCAGCGTGAGAATACCTAAGACTGGTCCATTCATCGTTCCAAGGCTCCAGCAACTCAGAGCAAGGGCACGATAGCGATCGTCAGTTACATCAGTGACACTTCCAGGAGCACTTGCAATCATTACTCCTCCGAAAAATCCCCCGAAGAATCTGCTTGTTAATACAGCCTCAATATTCTTGGCGAGAGCCACGGGTAGAATTAAGAGACCGAATAACAGAACAGATACTAAGTAAACAGGCCGTCGACCATAAATCTCCGACAAGGATGAAAGCACAACAGAGCCAAGAGCCAGACCGAAGAGATTTGTTGTCAGCCCTAAAAGAACAACAATCTCGGATGAAATATCAAAGGCCTCCTGCATCCCCTTTACTCCTGATGTATACATCGTTGTATATATGACCCTGCAGATTTGTTAACTCAACACATGTGAGCCTAAGCGACTACATAAAGAAATCAAATAGCAAAGGGTGGAAGTTCATACACAACTGTTGTCGAGAATGACATGGATGCGACAATGAAGCTTCTGTACCAAACAGGCCATGTCCGTGGGTTTTGTCGGTCGGATGCTTCCCATGTTACTTCAAATTGTCGATCTCGCGTGGGAGTATGACCATGTTCTTTTTGCACAATCATGATTGAATTTTTATGATTTTCCATTTTATCAAGACGTGACTTCGTTTAAAGGGCAATGGAGACTATAAAAGTCCATGCGGGGAAAGGGAATCTCGGAATCTTAAGATTCCGTTCGGCCAACGAGAGAGTCTCGACGGATAATTTTCCTAGTAATATGTGATATTCGAAATTTCCTTCCCTTTTCTACTATTATTCGCCCGGTGTGTATCATTTTGGTCAGTCAAGACTGAGGATAGATCTATCATGGGACTACTCGAAAGATAAGAATCGAGTCATGCATCGAGTTGATCCAAGAGATTTATCTCTTCGAAAATCCAGCTGCAAAAGGCATTGAATCCTAGGTTAGAAGGGAAGCTGGAAACTCCTGAGTGACCTGCTCCAGAAGCCATACTGAATGGAGTCCGACTTTCAGAAGCAGACGCTAAAGAGCATATGTGAAGAACGGGTTCTGTCCATCAGTAAGATCATCGAAAGCAATCTTGTCGCGTTGCACTTCGTCCAACTCCAAAAGAGCCCGCTTCCGATTCTCCCTCCATAGAATGACGTATAGCGCAACAGCTGCAGCTATCGTTATGCAATAACTGTTGCAATGTTAGATATGCAAAATCCCGTCGATCTCGGAAATGTATGTATAACGCACCAAATGATCAGGCCCTCCCATAATTCAGGGTAATGCTGAGACTTGGTATTACTCTTGACCAGTTGCGGGCCAATAATATTGCCTACAGTGTATGCAACGAAGGTGCTGCTAGCCATAATAGACTTTTTCGTTGCACCAGCAACATTGCTAGCACCGATCGTAATAATAAGACTTACCACGGGACCGAAAAACCCCGTTAATGCATATCCCACGACTGGAGTTGCAGGCTGATATCCCCAGTCTGATTTCCAGATCATAACGCAGCCAGCGATTACTGGAAGACAACAAACAATGAGCATGGGAATGCGCGTGTTTGGCACCACAGTAGGGACATAGCCACAGAGCGGAATAAAAATGATGCACACAGCCCCAACAGGAAACTGAAACAAAATGGAGTCCAGAGTATTGTATCCAAATGTTGAGACGATCAGAGGACCAAATCCAGAGATGGCACCATTTATTGTGTAGCTGAGACGAATTAGAAGAGACAAATATATAACAAGAGGGTCGATGACTTACGCGGCGGCCATCATGATGGCAACTAAGTATAGTTTCGCATCAGTAACTGCTTCTTTCACGTGGCTCATCTTGATCTGGTGGCATCGGACACCAGTCTGGCCTTTCCGTAGACGCTCTACAGCCACCTTACGTTCTTCAGCAGTCAGAAACCAAGCTGAAACTGGCGAATTTGGCATAGTGCAGCACCAAAGGCCAAATAGAAAGGTCAATCCTCCAGCAAGGATGTAGATGTACTGCCATCGTGCTAATGACCCCGAGGTAATCTGGCCAAATCCGTAGTTCAAAGCGCCACCAATTATGGTAAACCATCCAACGCCAGAAAACCACCAGGCCTGTCGTAGAGCTTGCTCTTTTTGGGTATAATAGCTACTGACAATAGTCATAAAAGCAGTTGGAATGACACTTTCGATGACACCTATAGGCCGTAAGTACAAATTCCTTGTCGCATAATCCAGAAAAGAGACCCACCAAGGAAGAATCGTTGGACAAACAGGCCTTGCCAACTTGTCACCCCCGCAGTCGCCGCACAGGTAATAGCCCAGACCAGCACGACTGGCCCAAGAACATAACGAGTATGGAAGCGTTGGAGAATAAGAGTCATCGGATAGAGGCCTGCCAACATTCCGAAGTAGAATATAGAAGTGGCCCAGCTTAGACGCGAGGTGTCCACCGATGGAGGAGTTGTTGAATTGTCAACAACTTGCAATTCTAGATCTGTGGTCATTCCGAACAGAGTCGCACTCCCCAAGATAGCCTAAATTGGTATTCATTAGTACTGAGTCGGAGTTCAATCTCTCATGGTTACCATCTAGAATTTATCTCACTTTGTCATAGTAAACTATGCCATATCCTGATGTGATCTCTCTTGTTAGCAGCTAGATTTATCAATTGAAAGAAAAGAATGATCCTCGTACCGATCAGCATCGCTGGCATGAAATATAAATCGATTTTTCGCAGTACCCTTTTAGCAATGACTGGGTCGACCTCTATCGCCACATCGCTGACCACTGCTAAGGCAGCATCCTTCTCAGTATCCTGTGCTCGCGTGCTGGCACTACTCAAACCACCAATTTCCATCATTTTGGAAAAATTGAGATCTTCTCAGGATGGAAGAATCTTCAATATTTCTCCTCTGATAATCTCTTCAAATCAACAAAGCGCCAAATAGACTTTTCTTAGGGCGAACTTCCCAATCTGGCTGTCCGATATCGCGATTTTCACCGCTTGCAAAATGTCCGGCAGAATTGACTCCGCAGCGAGAATCGGCCGAAGGCGGAAGGATTCCGGGTGAAAGACCGAAAAGGAAGAGGATAGTAACTAACTATATCACTTTCCAACTGACATTCAAGTAGGGAGAGTTAGTCGTGAACGTTTAAGAATGCCGTTTATGTTGGTTATCGAACCGAATGCTAGCGTTGTAGGCCGACTTTCGATACTATATCAGTGAGAGGCCAAATACGCTATTGACATTTATGCTAGCTCAGTACTGACTATAAGTAAATTAATTTGACGGACCAGACGTGTACCCGTCAGAATATTCGACTGCCTCATCATATTCCTCCGGCTGGAGTCTCCTCAAATATCCTCCTTCCAGCAAGCCCATGACATTGGTATAGGTAACAAACTGAGTTCCCATACCGGGCTGCTCAAACCAAGGGGCAATAGGGCCCAATCCAACAACAAAGCTTTTCGTCACTTGATAAACATGATAATTGAAAGGATAGTCACCGTCGTAAGTGATAAGGTTGCTCGGGGGCAATGAGCGTTGGATATATGGCGCACCCAGCGGCGCCAGGAAGGATCCATACTCAGACCCGAAACGATCAACCTTTTGCCCAACAGGAAGAGTTGCATTGCCTATGATTGCATCCCCTTTTGTGTTCTCGACATAGCCGTTGGATGGGGGGTACTCGTATGAATCATTGGCATCGGGTGAACCGGCCCATTTTGTGAGGAATTCTGCTGGGCAGAGGGCGCCAAATCGTGCGTAGGTGCGAAGTTGGTTGTTCAACGGGAATTTCTTCGGTACATTGACAGGCCCCAGTCGAGGATCTCCACAAACGTAGGTTTTATTCTGAGACGTGATTCCAGCACAGGGATCTGGGTAGCAGTGAGATGGAAATTGAAACTGTGAGTGAACTTTGATTAACTCACAGCCCAAGGAAAGAAATACGAGAGAAGCTTTACCTGAGTATCATTGGCATTTCTGGTCTCCCGGGCATGAGGGATGGCCATAGCCGGGAGGGCGAGAGCCAGGATGGCGCTGAGTGTGAAGAATTGCATGGTCCCAGTACTAGTCCTGACACGGAGTATATAAGAGAGCAGCCTTGAGTTTGAAGGGACTGGCCTTGTCGATTGATTGTACAAGCGTTGCTTTAGACCGTCAAAATTTATCAAGGCTCTCTTTGTTTATATAGTACTCGCCACACTTTCAATTGCACGGCTGGAAATTACTTGGCATCTTACTAGTAAGACTATCATGCATTCAGGTTACTTGGCACAAGCTCGGATCGAAGATCGAGTTTCTACATTGTGGGGATTTTTTTGGCTGTACCAAAATGCAATAGGACAGGTATAAGCTGAATACAAATCTGTGGATTAGGATCGTCAGTGTAAGGAGTAGCGGGTCCAGATCGTCAAGCGGCACAAGGGATCGTCGCATATTTCTCCCTTCTGAAGAACTCCGGCGACCGCAAGTGGGGAGGCGCAGCTGAAGGCTTACAAGAGAAATTTGAAAAAAGTCCACTCATGCAGTCATGCAGTGCTGAAGGGCATTTTCGCTTTCTGTGGACAGAGCGACACTGCTTGCAATCAGTGTCCTCATGAAAAGGACGGGTTTCCCGACTTCTACATAGATAGTCAATTTGACGGTACTTCGTACATGTCGGTAGACTCAGCCCAGAAGCCAGGTGCTCTAGAAGCCATGGCAAGTATGTATAATACCACTGCAAAGGGACGAGGGACTAGTGCATACTATGTACGAGCTACTGCATCTATCCGATCTAGGAAATACTGATATATGAGAAATACTACATAGTGTTATGTACATACTGTAGGTAAAACTTCGCAAGAATGGCAATCCGAAAAGAAATCGGATCCAGTAGAGTCGGCGACGTTAGCGATCAAGTGGTGCCATTCTTTTTTGTTTCTTAATTGAACTTACAGGGTCGAGACCCGTACCCCAGAAAATATATTCAAGGACGTTCACGAAAGCGTGGGTAGTTTGCTATAAGTTAAGATCGCAGTATTGCTGCTAGCTCATCAGAAGCTACTGGAGTTTCCCCATATCCCGAAGATACTTCTCTTTTTCAAGTTCAAGTCGCGATATACGAGTTATTGAAAGTCTAGTCAGAGAATTTACAATCCTCAAGCTACCTGTATCTCGAATGTTCAATTCAAATGAGAGCAATCCATGAGGCATGGCTCTCGTCAACCATTCTGCGATGTCTACTAGGAGATATAGGTATTGCTAGATCTGCAGATTCTTGCCTGGGTCTTAGTTTGTGGAATACAAGATGTGGAATCCTTGAGCTGCCGAGACAAACGTGGAGCTCTAGATTCTTTTGTCACTTTTAAATTGGGATCCAGGGAGTGTGGGGATTAAAAATGATTTTTAGAGAGGTCGATTTCCACAAACTTGTCTGGAATTTGTCGGATACCAAGCAAGACATCAAAATTCAAAGATATCCATCAAAGAAAAACGTTCCAAGGATGAAAGCGTCTAATTAGAGCGCAAAATATCCTAGTATCTCCCCATGAGGGCATATTACCCTCACAACAGCAAACTGCCAGCGGGCTTGAATACGTCAACTTTGGTGTCAAATGTTGTTAAATTCGACGATACTAGATTACTATTACTAAACTATCCGCGGAATCAATCATCAGTCCCTTAATACCAAATTGTAGGGCGATTGACAAGAATGTAAGCTCCCAGGGAGTGTATAATCCATGGTACACCAAGATAGACGTGGAATTAGGATCTGTTTCTAGACGGATGCCATGTTTACAATAAGATTGTAAAAACCGCATTATCTAGCCATGCCATAGCACGTATATGAGCATCCGAATCCATTTATTCAAACCAACTTATCTAGTGACTCAAAGTGATAAGAATATCGAGAAGCAGTCACTTAGTTATCAGCGGGGGCGTATGTAATACCGAAATTGACACTCTTGACAGTATCATAGCCCTTAGGAGAGTGTCGGTCGCCGAAGATCTTCAGGGCACGCACAACCATAGAGTAGTTACCCGGAGGAACGTAAGAGCCATTAGCCAGCTGTCCGGTCCAAGAGGTAGAAGAAGGACCACTGATGCCATCGACAGTTCGAGCAACGGCGGTTGACTCGGAGATTGAGAGAATAGAGTGGCTGTTGGCTGGCTTGACACCAACGAGGAGCAAATCTGTGCCCATAGAAAGTTTAGTCTCAAAGATAGGATAGCTGGTGTTTGCGCGGTCCATCGCATCATTCACTCCAGGCAGAATGAACTGGTGATCAGCCTGAATAGGCTCGTTATCGCTACTGTCCACAACGGCGTTGCTCCCGTCAGAGGTGTCCAGAATAGTGACATTACGCATATCAGTGGAGACTCCCAGGTAGGGCACAGAGAAATGGTCGCTGGGTGAGGTTCCATTGAAAGTGATGTACCCGCTGTAGACAGGAATGCGATGTTCATCGAGACCTCTAGGGGGAGTAGCAGTGACCATGAGCACAGCAGATTTCCCAGCACCGATGCTAAGTGTGGAGGAGCTGAAATTCAATGACGCCCCATTGGTCGTACGATCAGCGAAATCTCCGAGGTTATTTTCCTGCGGAATAGAACCATTGGTTGAGAGGGTGTACACGGTAGCCGCACCACGGTGACCAATGGTGTAGATACGGGGAGAGCTATCAGTGTTGTTGATCTGGATATAGGCCGGGGCGATATGAGCAGTGTCATTGAAGGAGATACTGCTGACATTGAACATGGTGGTAGTGTGAACAAGCTTGTAAGCGTCGAGGAGACCACCACCTTGCTGGGCAACAGATCCCAAGAAAGGCGAAGCAGTGACACCATCGTGGAAAGCGTTGGGATTGGCAGTGGTAGATAGCAGTGACTTAATTTCAGCTGGTGTCACCTTGCCTCTACCGCGGGCCTCCATCAGAAGAGCAATGCAGCCAGCAACGTAGGGGGTGGCCATCGAAGTGCCACTCTCCACGGCATAACTGCCCTCAAGAACAGGCCAAGTCGACAGCATAAACCCACCGACGCCCGAGACAGCAGTGACCGGAAGGATCTCATTGCTAGGACCCCACTGGGTGAACTCACTGATCTGGCCACCGGACTGCGCATTGGTCTCGTTGATGAAAATTGTTTTACCATATTTCTCGCTAGTCATATGCAAGGTGATATTGACACCGGACGCGGCAAGCTGAACCCATTTCTCGCCAGTCTGAGCCGAAACCATTCCAAGCCCGGTGAGATTGTCGTTTACGACAGAAAAGGCATAGGTACCCGGTTCATTGTAGTAGAACAAGATGTTCTTCGCGCCGGCTTTGACCGCGTTTGCTTGTTGCTCACGAGCACGGCAGCCACCGTAGCGGATCAAAACAATTTTGTCCTCTAAGGCGGGGTGGTTACCAGTCCAGGGTTCACAGGAATCTCCAACGATAGATGAGTTGAGACTGCTAGGATACAGGGAATAAGAACCGTTCTTGAAATCAGAAGTTTCGGCGGCTTGCCAGCCAAATGGGTGAGTGCCGTTGGGTGTGGAGTAGGTAGCTCCGGTCAAGAGTAAAGGGCTATACTTGTTGTTGAAAGACCCAATTCCGATGCCCGCAGAGTTGTCGATACCGTTTGAGGCGAGGAACAAGCCAAGGCTCCCATCATTTCCACTAGCGATGATCGAGGGAAGACCTGCATCCGCCAGTCTCTGGACCAGTTGGCCCCAAGGCTCATCACTCCAACCCCTATAAGTTCCGAAAGAGGCAGAGATGATATCGGCCTTGTCTTCATAGGCTTTCTTGAATGCAGCACTGACAAGATCGGTGCCGAGATTGACTTTCGGGGTACCCAGAATCTTGTAATGACCGAGAGTGACATTAGGAGCAACGCCAGTGAATCCATAAGGATTAGGCTGGGCAGCGATAAGTCCGGAGACGTGAGTTCCTATGAAATTTCAGCAATTGAGCGTTAGAAAACTCAAATTGGGTACAATATACCGTGCCCGCTGTGGCCCTCCCAGGGATCAGTGGTATTTTCCAAGAAATTGAAACCAAACTCGACCAAGCAGCCCTTGCCGAAGCAGCCACCAAGAGCAGGGTGCTTATAATCGACCCCGGAATCGACGACAGCCACGCGAATCCCGGTCCCCAAGTAGCCCTCGCGACGCAACTTGTCTACTCCGGTCATGACATGAGGGTAGTCATTGCTTTCATGTCCAGCGGTGTCACGGCGGCGAAAGCTGTGAGTATCACGTTGAACATGCGTGTCGTGGGCCACACTCGAGACTCCTCTCTCAACTTGGTAGATTTCGCGAACGGGAGAGATCTTCTTGACGGTAGACCACGAGGAGATTTGCTTCACAATAGCGGCCTGATTCTTTTCATCATCGAGTGTGAATGAAGCTCCGTGGAAAAGAGCGAAAGAAAGATCGTGGTTCAAAGTGGCAGCGACGCCATGACTGTTCAGGGTGGAGAGAAAAGAAGAAGTAGACTTTATATTATTTCATTAGCATACTATTAGAAGATCACAATGAATTCAATAGTTCTCTGGACTAACAGTGTGAGGGTCTGCAAACTCGACGATATACTTCTGGCTGATAGGGTCGCCATGTCCTGCCATAGCTAGTGGCAGGGCTCCCAGAATGGCGCCCAACCATGACCGGAGAGGGGCCATGGTGAAAAGATCAGATCGATGGTTCTGAAGTAGAAAAAGAGTGACTGAGAACGATATTAAGAAAATAAAGAAGGTCAAGAGTTGGACATGGACAAATTAAGAAAAAGTACTATGCAGTCGTCCAGATCGCACTCGCGATGGGGACTCATGTTTTCTTTTTATATTTCGACCATGTGCCAAAATAAAACTTTGAGAAGAGCGGAATATAGTTTGTCTGGTTTGTGTGCTAATGGAACCCTTGATAGGATCTTGTCCCCGTATTGAGCGCGATCGACGGAAATAGTCGTCGATCAGCATCTATTCAGGCTAGTGAATCGGGCCCGAGGGAGAGGAACTGGCAATGATTAGCTCTTCGGAGATTACGACCCTGCGACTTCGATCTGTCGTTCGATCGTTTGATTTCTCCGTGAAATCCACTGTTTCTCGGCATGGCCGAACCGCAAATCCCCGAAGCCCCTGGTGAATTTATTGGTGAGTATGAAGAACCGTTGATGAGTCCACGGGTATTCTTCAGACACGAGTAGAATGCCATGGTACTCTGGGGAATAGTTTGAAGTCAATGACAGCTCTTTCGCCTCAATAGATGATCGGTTGTATACAGCAAAAAGAAAGGAAAAAGACTGTCACAAAATCTTGAAGATTTGGTGACATCTTTGTAAAGAAGGGTCTTCATACAGCAGACTCGAGCAGAATGGAGAAATTGACTAACGCGAACCGCATACTCGTGGGTGGGTTGTCCCACCCGAGATGGTGGCCAATCGCGAAACGCGCTGTTGGAAAATGTCCTTTGATTCCAGAAATTCATTGATTTGCATATTACATAGTATGCCCTCATTCCAACTCCGTCGAGTAGACCTACATAACCCGCCATAAGTACACCTGTCACACCTACTCAGTGCTGACTCCGTCTATTGCCTTATTCGTGAAATAAGACGGGTAGCGATAACTCTATATCTTAATAATCAACGAAATTGCGCTTTCTTTGCATACCAAAGTCCAACAACTTTTAACAGCGGGAGGCGATACCAGTAGATGACTATACCAGGTGATTCAAATCTCATCATTTTACCCGGAGAGCATTTTCGATTTCGGACATATACTATGTACACTTAAAAGCAAAGTTTTCCATAATTTCTGTGGGATGTACTACTCTTTGATTTAGATCCTCCCCCCATCGACGCTACTGTGCAGATCCACTATCACTGCATATCCAGGTGTAGGATTGCCATCTTTTAGTACTATTAGTACTACCGAGTACATACGGAATGAATTGATTGAATTGATTGAATTGATTGAATTGATTGAATTGATTGAATTGATTGAATTGATTGAATTGATTGAATTGATTGAATTGATTGAATTGATTGAATTGATTGAATTGATTGAATTGATTGAATTGATTGAATTGATTGAATTGATTGAATTGATTGGTATACGACAGTTATCTAATTTCCAATCGCACTCGCTTAGTAATTTTCACCCAGAAGCAATCCACATGGGCTCGCTGCAATTCCGGTTTCTGCTTTCTTGCGGGTCTGCTACTTTAGTATCAAATGTATGACCTCACCATTTAACACCACAATTCATCAATCAAGTCATTTTTATCCCAAACAAAAGATTGCAATTTCATTGCAAGTCTTGAGGAAATCTGCTCAATTTTGTTCAAAGATTTCTACCTCACATTTCGCATTTTCAGCCAAATCTTGAAATTGAGGCGAAGTTAGACGCGATGGCTGACGATGGTATCGGTAGCTCAATTGACTCGGAGAAGGCCTGAGGAATTGCATCACAGACTGTAACCCTCTTAATAGCCATGCGTTTTGAGGAAAACCCAAATCGAAGGAGTAGCCCTATAGAATCCTGTTCATTGTCTCCATGGTGACGTAAAGAAGCCAGGAGCAGATAGCTGGAACGATATAAGTGGGCTTAATGTCCTCCTTCGAATGCGTAGCTTGCCCAAACATTCATAGTTATCTGCTGCTATATTCTGATTCATTCACCAGTCATGCCGATCGAATTTACCGTATTCAAGGGGTCCAAAGATGGCTCCATTCGCGAGGAAAAGACCCGCCGCGATGACCTCAAACACGATGATGTTCTTGTCCGTGTGACCCACTCTGGCGTCTGTTTCACTGATGTTCATTATCGCAACTCGGACATGGCCTTGGGCCACGAAGGAACCGGCGTGGTGGAGGCAACTGGCCCAGATGTGAAGCTATTGAAGAAGGGCGACCGTGTAGGCTGGGGATACGAACATGACTGCTGTGGTCACTGTCGACAGTGCTTGACGGGTTGGGAGACTCTCTGCCCTGAGCGCAAGATGTATGCCATGGCGAATCTTGATCAGGGTTCGTTCGCTAGCCATGCAGTTTGGCGTGAAGCCTTCCTTTTCCAGATTCCCGACCGAATCGCAACTGAAGATGCTGGTCCCTTGATGTGTGGAGGCTCCACTGTATGGAATGCGCTCCACGTCGCTCAGGTTCGTCCGACTGCGCGGGTGGGAATCGTTGGTGTAGGCGGGTTAGGTCATTTGGCCATTCAATTTGCAGCTAAAATGGGCTGTCAAGTCATTGTCTTCTCAGGAACCGATAGCAAGAAAGAAGAAGCTTTGAAGCTCGGAGCAACGGAGTTCTTGGCGACGAAAGGCGCAAAGGAATTGAAACTTGAGAAGCCGATTGATAATCTCATTGTCACCACGAGCAGTCAACCGGACTGGCAATTGTATCTTAATGTGATGGCCCCGAATGGTATCATTTCTCCCCTGTCTGTGGACGCCGGCGACCTCAAGATTCCTTATATGCCGTTGTTGGTGAATGGTCTTCGAGTTCAAGGAGGAATCGTCTCTGCTCGTCAAGTTCATCGGGATATGCTCGAGTTCGCAGCGGTACATGGGATCAAGCCTGTCAAGATGACCTTCCCATTGACCTTGGACGGTGTCAAGGATAGCCTCAAGACATTGGAGGACGGTAAAATGCGGTATAGAGGAGTTCTTGTCGCTGGAAAATAGAGAGCAAGGCTCATGCATAATATAATTATCCAAGTTAGCGATGTCCATTTCAGAGAATTAGTGTCATCGGAATCAGAAGCAATAGTTCCAGAAATGCACCGTTTATACTCAGACTCCACGACGAGAGTGAGATGAAAGAAGACAGAATGTATAAGTAAGAGGAAATGATGCATTTACATAAATCGAACGATTATGGAAGTATTTGGAATGGATGATGTCAAAATGAGGACCTTGACCGTGTAGTATATCTACATACAGTAGTACAGTATTTACATCCATTCATCTTTGACCCACGGGATAGAACAACATTCCATTTTGGCAAATGGGATAATCTGAGTAACTAATAATTGAGGGTGGATTGAATGGGAATGATTGGAAGATTTGAAGTTGTCTTCGTGAAGAAAGTTAAGCATCGTCGCATATATTCATAAAACCGATGTCGGGTATGGTTTCAGCCGTTTGGTGACAAGATCTATAGTTTCTCGAAAATTATCTGGATGCTTCCAAAAAGCAGGGAGTGTCTCTGCAATTTGAATAAGATGTTTTAATCCTTGAATTCCTCTGGCGGCATGAGATGCTGGAATTTCGTTTCCAGGCTCATTCAACGAGTTATTAAAAACCTCGAGAGAGATAGGGCCATGGTAACCTGTTGCGAAAACAGCAGCTGTGACTAGCTCCACCGGCATATAACCACCTCGATCCTGCTCGAGCGGATAAAGTCGATGACCTCTCGACCACGGCAGAAGAGAAGGGATTGTGGGATCAGACGATGGAGAGAAAGTTGAGGGGTTCATGAGTTCCGCATCGCCGCATTGGAAGAAAAAGATTCGATCTCCGGGTACAGTCAAGGCGAGGGATGTAAGTGAGTCAGTGAGGATTTGTAGAGACTCTTGTAAGCTTGAATAAATTCGTCCATGTCCTCCCTTGTTGTAAGGATCTGCAAATTCAACTGCTAGGATGTTGAATGCATCTAGAATCAAGCCGACATTAGGGCGATTGGCAAATCTCACAACCTCCCATGAAGACGACCAGGTATTTCTAGTTGCCCAAGATAGTCCCTCATAACCGATTCTTAACATCTGGCCACCGTCTGCTTTTGCATAGGCAGCTGCCATGTCACCGAGTTCAGCCAGATCACGCGCCACGGTTTTCAAATCCGATGTGACTCCAGAGTCGGTACGAATATTGGCACACATGAATACAAGGTCTGTATCAAAGGCTCGCATGAATGGGAATCGCTTGGCGACCAAATTTAATGTTTCTTGACGTTCGACTGGATCTTTGATTCCTTCGATTTGGCGGAGTGGTTGAGTGCAGGCGATTCTCATGCCTAATGTCTTGACAAGGTCCCCGAGTTTACGAGCCACTTGTAGATTCTCAGAAGTGGCCTCCCATAATTGATCCCCGGGCAAGCCATGCTCTTCCAGATAAGCCGCCCAGCATTCATCGAAGAGGTCGATCCATTGGTAGCCAGCTTGGGCAGCGGCCTGAAGTCGGGGTTCAAGACGATGCTTTCTCCAATTACCAAGAGACAAGGTGGCAATGCCCAGCTCACGCGCTTCAGATGGAGGCCACGACGTAGCCATTATTGGGTTAATCGTATGTGCAGTGATATGAGAGAAATTCTCGTTCGAAGCATGGTCTGTATCTTGATTGAAATAGGAAGATGGATGATCGAATACCCGCTGAACCCGTCTTGATTGGAGACTCCACACCCGTCAACCCCGGGGCTTGTTGATAATCCGGGGTTTAAATTAAGTCTCCGATCATCTTCGAAGTCTTTCATTATCTTGCAGAGATGAACAGAGAGAGGGCAAAAACTTTAATAAATATCTAGTCTAAGGTTGCCAAAAAGAGAAGAGCATTTCAGTGGTCGTTTCGTCATCAAATATATATTATTATTCGCGGCTTCGTGCGAGAGTTCAGAGCCTACACTCTCCCGAGTCACTTCGACCCATGGGCTTTAAACTACAACAAGTAGGTACTTGTTGTAGTAGGTACTATTCAAACTGTGACAGTGCTGCTTGAAGCAGAAGCAGCTCCTGCAGTGGACACACCCACCGTGTCAAGATACCAGAATTGCATAGCCGATACTACGGTCATCACCTCCCAATCCTCGCCTAAGGTCCCAGTCAATCCAGTACCCAAGAATACAAACCGGAAGCCTTTGGTCATGCTCATTGAAGCGTTGTGTGCCATCACAGCTACAATTTCTCGCCCGTCACTGGAAATACCGACGTCGCGGTCTTTTCTACTACCCCCTGCACCGCAGACTGGCCCCGTCAGCCGCACCAATTTCCAGCCATACGAATGCCCAGTAGCGAGTTGTTTGATCTCGTTACCGTGACTGCTCCGCCATTCAAATCGTTCGCGCTCGGTTCCTTTACAGCCAGTATTGACCTCGAAGGTGAATGCCGCGGAAGTGCGACTGGTGGAAGAAGGGATCAGGTGCTCAGTGGAAGCGGAGGATCGAGAGTTGCCTGGACGGGGACAAAGGGTAACTTCAATGGGCTTTAAGCGACCCCATTTATCGCTTCGAGACGTGGCTAGGGCTGGGTGTTTATTGGTAGGTCCATCATGAAGGATAATAGAAGGTTTCTTGTTGAAGAGGCCGGCAGGAAGTGAAACGGCGAAAAGCTTCTCCTCCGCGGTCGGACCGAGATGGAATGTGGTTGTGGATTTCCAGTTGAAGTAACCATTCATGGCTGGTGGAAATTTGATCGTTGCACTTTGGAGGACTTTCGACGCAGAGGCATCATATTCAGGGGTTTGTCCCGAGTTTGTACTGCCTGGGTGATTTTGATGAATATCATGCTCGGAGTAGGGTGGGGGTAGGGTGTCGTCTGGGTAAGGATGATCTAACAAAGGTGGAATATTGTCAGTTGAATCGGGAATGCTAGATTCAGCAGTACTCTGTCCCATCATCAGTAATCGATCGTGGGAATGCAATTTTTCATTAAAATGCACGTTCATTTTGGAACTGAAGATGAAAAGTCGAAGAGTTGGGGTAGCCATGGTCAGCTGACATGATATTACTACATTCAGTCATTTGTATTTCCACACATTCAACTGCTCTAGAGTAGAAGGGACGAGATGAAAAGTAGAAATACTTAGGTTATTGTATTAAATCTAAGGGAAGTTGAACAGGAGTGGACTGTTTCAATACCACAAAAGTAACAATAATTGATGGACTATGTACAAACACTCTTGGAGAGGAAACCTTGTCATATTGCATGTGCTAGCTGGCTACTCAGCTACGTATATCGAGTCAAACCTGGTCAAGAAATACGAGGAGAGCCCGAGTGGGATATCATCTACTATTGGATGGATATTCGGATCGGTAACTGGTTCATTCGAACACCAACAGGGTGATTAGACCATCGATATGACCACTGTTCTAACCCCGGAAAATCTGGATATCAACAAATTAAGAATGATGCCGTGGCTGCACGCCATGTTGCGGAAGGATTCTCGAATAGCTCGAGCCAAGTGTACTCGGCGGCGCCATGTGTCGAAGTGGCTTACGGATAATGTGACATTCACTCCACTATACCTTGCGTTGTGACATTGGGACTGACCATTGACAGATCACAGAGACGTGCGCGCACTGTACTCCGTACTTTATACGAGATCACACCAGTCGCGTTGCTTGAGACAAGCCGATGTGAAAGAGCTTCGAGATGCCGCGCTTCCCGGAACCCGCGTCGAGATTCGTGAGTATGGGTGGGCAGTCCATCTTTTTGAATGGCTAATCTGACCTAGCCTGATCTACTATATGGCTAGAATTGCCAGTAGTAAAAGGTCAGTTACAGGATAAAACGAAACCATAAATTTCTCTTTAGCCTCGTTGCGTTACTCCGTGCGGTATTGATTCTCGAGCGACCCCTCATCCAAGTATGAAAAGGGGTTCTTAGAGAACACCCATCAGTACCCTTGATCCAGTCAAAGAGAAGAGTCAGCCATGATTATTGGTGGCTTGGTGGCTGGAAACGGACTTTGTAGTCGCAGATCCTATACCGATCGGGGGATAGAAGGGACGAACCCGACATAAAGAACTAAAGGGGCATAACAAATGAGTCTGACATCCAATGATACAGCCTTGCCGAGATTTTGGCCAAGTCACCCCGAGCCGGGATATTGGTGTCAGCTCCAATGAGAACAGGACAACCAACATTGCTGATTTGTCCGTTGTGGATGGCTGCAGGATGAGTACTGTAATGGATCAAGAGCCTTGCACAGTTCGGGAATAAGTTGACTGCCTTTCATTGTCTATACTCACCTATTGATTTAGAAATTCACCTAAACTCCGATCCTCGAACAGAAACATGTCGAAGTAGAACAACTCGATGAAACCATGTGGCGCTGGCAGTCGACCTTCGAAGTTGCATGCGCGCGTGGGCCCAAGCGGGAGAGAGAGTAAGCTAATTGGATGTATGGCCAAGAAACTCAGATAGACTCGGCAGTGGAACGCTTTTGGGTTGGAGAAAGACAATGTGACCTGGAAGAAACAAGAGACCCCGGAAAACAGGGTATTCTGGGGAAGTATGGGGAGGCCAGCGGCAGCAAAGTCTGGGGAAATCCTGCGTTAGTTCATGTTGATAGCCAAGTCTGTATACGAATATCCTCGATCTCTCCAGTCAGACTGGCTACGTCCGGCATCTTGTCTTTACCTCCAAGCTTCCATAAGATCATCTGAATGTATTGATATGATTATGTTGTACTATGTATACGATCAGACAATCGTGCACTTCCCCCCGCATGTCCGGAAATTGCCTTGGTCGCGTTTACCATGTTGAGTTAGGCTAATTTTGAAGTCCTGTGCCCATTCGCGGGCTGATTTGATGCTTTCTGCGGTTAAACTGCGTGATTTATCATTATTCTCGGTTTCTTTTAATCAAAATGTCTCGTGATTCATGGATTTAGTGGAGACCCTTGTTCTATACTTCAACCCCCTCTGTTCCTGCTCGTCACTTGCTTTTTCCCTTTTCTTATCACTCTTATTGTTGCTTCCCAACCGTTTTCCTCGAGCTCCTGGGCTTTCGAGACCATCAATATGGGTTACACAATCGGGAACATCTATGTGATTACCACGGTGGCCGTCATTGGCGGTGCATTGTTTGGTTTTGATATTTCCTCCATGTCAGCCATGTGAGTTCAGACACTAGTCACATTGATTTCTGAATACATTGAGATTCGCCTCTTCTAACAATCTCCATTTGTATAGCCTTGGCACGCAGCAGTACAGATGCTTCTTTAACCAGACCGGAGTCAATGAGAAAGGCGAATGTGGAGGGCCTACCTCGAGCACCCAGGGTGGCATCTCCGCTGCGATGCCTGGTGGTTCTTTCGTTGGTGCCCTGGTATCTGGTATTCTGACAGACTGGCTGGGTCGACGACGTGCTATTCAAGTCGGTTCGATTATTTGGTGCATTGGATCTGCTATCTCGTGCTCATCTTTCAGTATCGGCCAACTCGTCGTTGGCCGCTTCATCAATGGACTCTCCGTCGGAATTTTGAGTGCCCAAGTCCCTGTGTATGTCGCTGAACTAGCCCAGCCCAGCAAGCGTGGAACTGTTGTTGGTGCTCAACAATGGGCCATTACATGGGGTATCCTTATCATGTTCTATGTCTCCTACGGGAGTAGCTTCCTTGATGGCCCATCAGCCTGGCGTCTGCCCTGGGGACTACAAATGATTCCTGCAGTGTTTCTTTTCTTCATGGTATTTATCATGCCTGAGTCCCCCCGTTGGCTTGCCAAACATGATCGTTGGGAGGAGGCACACGAGGTACTCGCTCTGGTTCACGCAAAGGGTGATCGCAATGACGCTTTTGTTCAAACCGAACTTCAAGAGATCCGGGACATGGTCGAGTTCGAGCGCCAAAACTCCGATGCCTCATACTTGGATTTGTTTAAGCCAAACATGATTTATCGCACCCACATTGGAATGTTCACTCAAATCTGGTCCCAGCTTACTGGAATGAACGTCATGATGCTTTATATCACGTAAGTTCCTGCTCCAAGTTCCCCTCTTGACGTGGAATGAATTAACAGTTTGGAATAGCTATGTATTTGGCATGGCTGGTCTCTCGGGTAATGCCAATTTGGTCGCCTCCTCTATTCAATACGTGATCAATGTCGTGATGACAATCTTTGCGTTGCTTTTCATCGATAGATGGGGCCGTCGAGTCCCATTGCTTGTCGGATCGACTTTAATGATGACCTGGATGTTTGCCAATGCCGGCATCATGGCTTCTTACGGCAAACCCGCCCCTCCTGGTGGTTTGAACAATACCCGTGAACAGTCATGGGACTTAGGCGACTCTCCTGCTGCGGCCAAGGGTGTCATTGCCTGCACATACCTCTTTGTTGCAAGCTTTGCACCGACATGGGGCCCAGTTAGTTGGATTTACCCTCCTGAGCTGTATCCTCTCCGGCTGCGTGGTAAGGCTGTGGCAGTTTCGACCGCGTCAAACTGGATTTTCAACTTCGCCTTGTCATACTTCGTGCCACCTGCATTTGAGAATATCAAATGGAAGGTCTACCTTGTTTTCGGAGTATTTTGTTTCGCAATGACAATCCATGTCTTCTTTGCATTCCCCGAAACGGCCGGCAAAACTCTTGAAGACGTGGATCTTATGTTCACAACTCCGGGCCTCAAGCCTTGGAAAACAAGCGTTCAGTTCCAGCACGTTCGACAGCTTGAGACGGGTGCTATCCAGTCGGAGAAAATGGCAGAATTCCGCGAGGAAAGGGCTGGGTCTTTGGGCAAAGACACTGCCCCAGTATCCAAGGCAGAAGTCTAGGTTTGAAGGAGTCCTGGCCCGACCTTGGGCTCATGTCCATTCTTTCATTACCGAGAAGTCTCAAATAAATTGAGATTTTGCCTGTATTAATTGTGCACTTTAATACTGAAGAACTTAACGTCGCGTGAAGATCGATCGTCTCTTTAGTCCGTGTTCAAATTTGAGTCATGGCCTAGAGCGCGCTATCATTGCTAATACTAAGGTTTTCCCATTTTGTATAGTTACGCCCAATGACTTGCATTGGAAGCTGCTACGTAAATGAAATCGTAAACTCAGGTCTGTCACATCGGGAATTCAAGCTTTTGTAGTATTTGGGACAGATCAAGATCCATGTGCCCTAAACAAAACGCTCACACCTGTGGGTTTCCGGGCTGGAAGAAGAAGATACGACGGATGGTATGTGATGCTTCATTTATTGGAGCGAAGCTCTATTAGGTCCTATAGTCGTAGCTGGGCTTCGATCCTGTGCCTGGGTGTACTGATACGTCGTCCAGTTGACGAAGAGCATGGTAGTCATCCATACCTACTTTATTTGAGAATTGGGTTGGCAGGACCAGATTTGATATAAGTCAAAAGATTTACACTTTCAAGGTATTTATTTGTGTCTGGGATTTCCGGCCAAAGCAGAAAATATCACAGGCGTAGTTGTACGGTCTAAGAATGACCCTTAATGGGCAACCGGGGGTTACCTAGGCATCACGAGTACTGTTGCTCTATTAGTAAAATGATGAGAATATCGACGAATCCGATGACACGAGTCTAGAAGTAAATGGTTCTTTGACTATCACAGACGTTCAAGTCTCTCGTTGACTGCAGGTATATATCTATATATATCTATCACCTGGCAGGCATCGGTCATCTTATCCAACCGCGTGCCACAATAGTACACCTCTGTGTGCGCCTCCTGTATTGAATTTGACACTTGACCCTTGGACATAAGACAGAATTGGAAAGCCAGTTGATTTTTATCGTAAGACAGTTGTCAGTCAATATCAGGACTTTTATTTTGAGGCGTCCCAATCCACGCTCAATACCAACTTGAAGGTGGTGTAAATTGTGGCTCAGCAGGCACCTGACAAATCACAAGTCGAAATAGGCGCATGCCTTGCATGTCACGCAGTTCTATGGCCGACTGAAGACTTGAAAAGGTGCAAAATCTTGCATTTCGGTCGTCAATATTAAAGCTACCAAAAGGTATGATTCCACCCGTGTTCAAAAAGACCGACCGCAATACTGTTTTGGAACAACTGGAATATCGACCCTCAAAATGCAGACTATCCTAGTATATCTTCTTCAAGCAATGCTAACGCTTGCTGCAATGGCTCATCCATCCGTTTACTTCATCCGGCACGGTGAGAAGCCAAAGGATGGGGGTGATGGTCTAAGTGCAGAAGGCCTGGAGCGTGCACAATGTCTTCGTCAAGTCTTTGGTGCAGATTCAGGATATAACATCAGATTCATCATGGCACAGAGGCCGAAACTAAGTCTGGAATAAGAGCAAACACAAGTAAAATAAACATTGAAGTCAAAATCCTAACCCCTTTATAGATGGCAAAAGGGCGCGACCATATCAAACTGTCGCTCCACTAGGTAGAGACCTAGGAATTGCAGTTGACATATCCTGCGAGAGGAATGATTACAAATGCGTTAAAAACCTGGTTGAAAACTATGAAGGAGGTGGAAATATATTGATTTGCTGGGAACATCGCCGACTATCGCGTATAATAGAAGAGCTGGGTGGCCACGGCCTTGTGGCCCCAAAATATCCGGATGACCGGTAAGCTCATCGAGCTAGATATCAAAATAACAGGCAGAAAATAGTAAACATATACAGCTATGACATTATATGGACTGATCCTAGTCCGTATAATGAGATCACGTTGGAGGATAGCGAACGATGTCCCGGCCTCGACCAACCCCAGCGCCTTCTGCGAGAAGTATGACGGTCTATGCCAGCGAGCCCGAATCCATGTGAACACGAATGAGTTGCCTTACATGACTCTTTCATTAATATTCAGATTGGCGAGACTAAAAATAATCATATTGATGTCTCTTTTTAAGATCTAGTCACGAGATCTTACTAGTACTAAACGGAAATGAAAAAAGTTACATCGTAGTGTTGTAAGGCACTTTCTTTGATAAAGTATTACCAGCACCACTGCTTACCACTAGCAAAACGTACATTTTCCATGGATAAGCCTCTCCAACTCCGGTTGGGCTTCGCATTTCATTAATCAACTACAATGAAACATACTTTTTCACATTGGTTGTAGGGGCAAACAATGCGAAATTTGAAACATATGCCCCAAGATTCTTTAAAGCCACTTGGCAAGGATATCATAGAACTTCGTATCTCACAGACAATGAAAAGGAGACGCGGACCTAGGGACGAGTTGTTTCAGATTTAGCATCAAAGATAGAGATGAGCTTTATAGAACGAGAAAGCTAGCGTTCGGAGCGGGATGGAATATAAAATAGACGAGGTACTCGCAGCAATCAGAGCCAACACAAATGTCTATGTTGTACCGAACCATTTCATCCATTATTTCTAAAATGCTCATTCTACTTGCTCTATGCGGGCTCATGCTCGCTCTCCCTGCCCACGCTGAATCCCAGAACACCGAAAGGGAGACTATTAATGTTTACAATGCCGGAGATCGCGAAGGCCAGCACGCCCCTATGGAAACGAATCCTATCACAAACAAGGCAAAACGAGAAGAGTCATCCTGGGTACTTTCACTCTACACTGGAGCCAATTGCGATGATGACTATTATTTTATCGAGGGAAACAATGTGAAAGATCCCGCCAAATGCTTAAATTTGATTGGAGGAATTGAGTCTACATATACCGACAGCGGGGTGTTCTGTAAATACTATACAGATGGCGGTTTTGACTCGGTATCTTGCAAAAGTAGCATTGCTGTGCCGATCAGATCTTGGAGATTGAAAGGTGGGATCTGCTTGACCTCAGAGCACAATTGCACTGCATCAGGAGGAGGGGGCATGCTGATGAGACCAACAAACGGATGTCAGAAGACTGGAGGCGATCTTAGCTCCTACATCACCGTTGAGTCGCTGAGATGCTTTTCGCATTGGTAGAAAGTCCGAGTCAAAATGGGAATAGGTGTGGCTTGAAGGTGCAGAGAGAAGTCTTTCCTTCAAAACTTATAGGTGAACTTGAAGCAGTTTCATATCTACTGACATTTCAACTTGAATCTGGAACTATGAGATTGAGAGATCTTAGTCGTACAGTCTACACGACTCAATTCCATCTGGCCTTACATGAAAAAAATTGAATTTACCTATGATTCATCTAATAATCAAGCATATTACTAGTACTAGTAGTAACTCCGGTGCTTTCTATCTTAGGTCCGAGGTTCAGTACGAGACAAGCGTAGATCCGAGCCATCTAAAAATCATCGACCTTCGAAACCTGCCAATTCAAGCGAGGGACGTTATAATTAAAGTCTTTTGAATTAGAATCAGATGAGTCTAAACCCTAGGTTCGCTGCTCATTTTCCGGAATTGTCTCATTCCCCTCAAAACGTTCTCTCTCATCTGAGCTGAGACTCGCATTTGAGATCTCAGATCCATGACGCACCCTCTGGGAGCTGTGGTGATGAAATGTTTCTTGGAAATAAGGAGGTCGCCCAGTGGCTACGTTATCTATGGAATGAGATGGTACGGTCGACAATGAAGAAGGCCTCCTGTGGTGCCCTTGCTGGTAGGTCTGCCCGGACTCAGATTCTGAAGGGCCTTGCGGAGAAACCGGAGAGTCACATTCAGACACCGAACTGGGTGGTGCTGCTGTTGGATAGGATGATGAAACGTTAAATTGAGTGGGAAGCTCAGCAGGAGATGAATCTTGAAGTGAAAAAAAGGATCGCTATCAGCAACGGAAACCAGCAACGGAAACCAGCAACGGAAACCTATGCGCGGTTATGGGAATTGAATCTTTCTTACCGTGCATTTCATATACTGCACCGCCACCGGACTCGACCGTTCGCGGGGATATCGATGTGTTGATTGAGTCTTGCAACATTGAATCATTCGTGCGCGTTTCAATTCCGGTAGAATTAGATACAGGACCCGGGCCTGGAGATGCCGGGCCGCTTGCATACATCAGTCTTCGCTCTTCGTTGTTTTCAATAGCATGGGTATCTTTGGGCTTGGAGGATAGAAATTCATGGCGACGTCTCCGTCGAAAATAAAACCAAACAGCTGCAAGGATAACACCGACTCCAAATAGCCCGCAAAGCACGCCAATGACCGCAGCTGCCCAAGTGGGAAGCCTATGATCTATCGCTTGCGGCGTTGGGCCTTTTGCAGTACCATAAGGCCAGTATATTGTTATTGGCTTTGAGTATTTTGTCTGGAACATGTTTTCAAGGCTTTTGTTGCCCCATGAAGAGGGCGCAGTGGTAGTTGCGCCTCCAGAAGTACTGAACGGATATGAGCATTGACCTGGTTCGTTGAGATGGTGCACTTACTCTCCACCGATATGGGATGTAATTAATTCAGGCACACGATATTCGCTCCACTTCGCGGGATCATAGCTCTCCTCAAAGACTAGCTTGTTCAAGTTGAAATTTGCCAAAAGCCCACCTTCCAAACATTTTGTACTGTCAATATGTTGACCTCCTATGGCAAGCATCTGATCAGGGTATATCTTTATACATCGATGACCACTTCGACTGTGTGTGCTTGTCCCGTTATAAGCCTTGATCCATTTGAATGATGGTATAGATAAAATATAAACATCATCTGAGGGGGTTGAGTCGTATTCTAGCCCATTATAGCCACCGTAGATATAAATATTATGCGATGACCCATCGGAGGCACTGGCTAGAACAGAGCAAAATTGTGTGAGCTGTGGAGGTATATCGCCTGTTGTATTCTGCAAATACCAGGCTTTGGAGTCGACATCATAGACCGTAACAGTCTCCATAAACGACGGGCTAATTCTTTCACTCTTGGATATTTGCTGATCATTTAGATCGGTAGTGCGCCAGAATTCGACTGGCTCGACGACACCTCCGATCGCGACCAACACGCCTGATTTCGACACAGGAAGCCAAACAAGCTCCCCCTTCGACCGACCAGCTACATAGTCCGGTAGTGTGTAGTTCGCCCATTCTCCTTTGCCCATCTCGGCCATGTTGACCGTGATAAGTGTATCGGCTGTTGTGTTGGATTTCATATTGTCGTAGGTGAATGAACCCCAGTCCGGAGCGCGCATACCACTAAAATAGAACCCCATATTTTCGCTTGGCGCAGATACGCCAGCACCATTGGTGATATATCGGGTAACACCAGAGGAAAGATCTTCCGAGAACCATTTAGGTGCCCACTTTGAAGCATCGGAGTTGTATTGATAAGCTTGGTACCCGAGAACAGTATCGTCGGCTGGCTCATCGGTGACATTGGTAGACCTCATCATTCCTCTTTATATTGCGAGTTGAAGTGTTGTCAGCTCATACGTGTTATTTGAGTCTGGTAGTTGGATATAAATTCAGGAAAGAAAGGACTGACTGACCCGTAAAGATAGAATTCTTCTTGATTGGAAAACATCACACCGTCAATATAATTAGGTGCGATATTACTGGCGGCGCCTCCAGCGATGGTGCTATTATTAAGAATTGCAATAAAGTCTGAGGTATCATTGAATGGTGTAGAAAGATTGAATGAGTAGATGTAACCGCGGAAATTTCCTAATTTTTTAAATGATTAGCTCCAAGGGTGCTAAGTCATGAGAATAGTAGCAGTGACCTAAATTATCCTAGTATCACCATGAAAACGTGAGTGGGATTACATACCATCATTTATCAGGTTGACACAACCGTCATCGTATCCTCTGAACCTGTTAGCAATCTTGATGGGATGAGAGAAAAGAAGGGTTGCATGTCGTACTGCTGCAGCCATAAGGAGCCACCGTCTATGTATATGGTATCATGGAGTATGTTGGCTAGTTTTGATATCAGCAGATGGAGATTTGGGCCATGGAAACTACTCCTAGTCAGGGAAAACGGTATGAAGACATCACATACCTCGTAGGCCCTGCCAGTTGCACATTGTTAGATTAACCTGTTTCTGCATGGCATTACACATCGCGGCAGCGCTGTCGAGCATGAAAAACAGCAGTGCCAGTAAAATCCGCGTATGAAACTTCATATCGAGTCTGCTTTCACGTTTCACACTACTCTACCCACGCAAAGAGAACGCTGTGATCAGAAATGACAGGTGAAAGCTTCCAAGTCCCTTGAAAAACATCGAAAATGTCCCCTGAATGGCAACTTGCGAATTGCAGACACCGCAGTAACTAAGGAGTAACCAGGCACTCAACGGCAGCCTCAATGGAAACAACAATGAAGAGGGGCACAGCGTCCATTTTTCGTCATATCCTGCGAGAACCGTCGTAGCTCAGTCAAACCTTGTCAAGTGCGAGTTCTTTGACAAGAGCCCCCACTAGCGCAGCCTCGTCTGTGCGAACCAGCCAACTGTCAAAGAAATCCAATGCACGGACTCGATCTCTTTCTAAGAAACCTCCCCTGGAAGTTCTTTCATTCTCACCATTAGAAAAGGTGTTCCCACTAGGCTAAGCTCCGCATGTAATACGTTTAAGATCCCGTTCTCTAGTTCATCGCTGTGTGATTTACAAGCATTGTTCGGGCCAAGTTGATAGCGGGGAAATACGAGACTGGACGCCTTACTTGCTGAGTAGTAGAGACAATGGAGTAGAAAAGTATTCGTTAGTGAAAGGCGGACGGATAAGATTCCTCGAGTTGGGCATAGTGTTCAGGCAGGACTGTCGATCAATTGACTCATTGAGAGGCCTGGGAACCCCTCATATGTGCCATGCGGCTGAATTGGCCGGCTTGCGTCTACTAGGTGCATGGAGAACTGCATGAAAAGTTGCCGAGCCGTCAACTTAGCGGCGGTCTGGAATGCCCGATTCGTCGTCGCACGGACCGGGATGCATCCGTTAAATGACAACAATGAAGCGACTAACATGTTTGGTCCATGGAATATTGGCGGTGTCGAGCTTTATTGAATCTTTCTTACAAACGAGAAGGGCGTTCTTTCAGCCTCGCACATTCGAGTAATTTCCGGACAGAAAGGAATATCCTGCGGGCCGTGCATACACTCTGGGTTTTCTGTCCCCATGTCCCGTACTCGCCGTAAAAATTCTTTGTTTTACATTGCTAGCAAGCTCAAGTTCTGCCTGCATATTTTGCAGCTCGAGGAAAAATGAGACCTTACATCGCATGGCTGTCAATATTAGCAGTTCAGGGAGCTGCGATATTTACATCCAGAACGTCCGGCAATGATCAAGTCCCCACTACCCTTTCGCTCCAGCCAGCGACAACTGCACGACCCGTGCCTCGAGGGCTGTGTCTTCCAGGAACAGTGACAGTTACAGTGACTATTGGTGTGACTATCGGCATTGGAGAGCAAGTAACTCACACAGTTACTAGCACAGCGACGGATACAATTACTGAGAGAGTGACTGATACAACCGTTAATACTGTAACTACGAGAATCATTAAAACTATAAGTGCAACTCAAACCCAAACTGTTACAGATACCTACACCAAGACAGTCAGCACCGGCGAAAGTACAATAGTCACAGATACGATTACCAACACAGTTACAGAAACTACTACAAAGACTGAAGCTCAAGGCGGTGGTACCTCTATTGCGACAGTGACGGAGACCATCAGCGCACCAGGGAAGACAATTACAGATGTATCCTCAACAACTATCACGATAGGGCGATCAACTGTCACTGAAATTTCAACATCGACAGTCACTGTAGATCAAGAGACCCTAACTTTACCAGCATCGACAATCACAATTTCTGGATCACCTTCAGAAAGGATTTCCACTTTGACAGTGACCGCTGATGGATCAACTATAAGTGCTCCAAGGGAAACAGTGGATGGACCGACCGTCATTGAAACAGAAACTCTGCCAGGAACAACATCAACAATTCCAGCTTCGACAATAACAACCGTGACGACTATTCCTGCTAGCACTATTACCCTTCAAGAAGGTACTAGCATTGTCCCTGGGTCAAGTAAAACCATAGTCATTACTCAACCTCCCAGCATTGTTACTGTTCCAGGTATTTATAGTCCATCTGTTGCTTCTGGGCTACAGTTAATTAACCCAATGGTTCCCAGGCAGTACAAGGACGGCTACAGTAACTATCATCGACACAACGGGAAGTTCGGGTCCTGAAAAGACGCAGACCGTGAGCGCAGGAAGCCCTGTGACTCTCCGCGTGTCCGTCTGCTCAACACTGATAGCCAATCCGACCTATACACCCAAGTCTCAGTTACCCAGCGACTATACCTGGGGCTGCCCACCGGGCTTTCTTTGCTGGCCATCTCGTACCGGTGGCCGAAAGGGATGCAATGTCGAAACTGGACTCCCGGCCGAGGGATATGTCTGTAATCCTTCGGATTGCATCCTCGCTCCGCCGTTGGTATTGAACCAATCCTGGGCCTTGGACGCAGAGGGCCACCACTACAACTTTTCCCGGGGTTATTATAACCTGAACCCGGAAGATTTCGGCTTGAGGTACGACATATTCGAGACAGCGAGAGAGCATAATGCCACTCAAAGCAAACGTAGTATTCTTTCGTTTGGAAGTGATCCGAGGTTATTTGAGATGCCTATTGAGAAGAGAGACTTATCGGACATTCCTGGGGTCTGCTATAATGATTGCAATGATGCTGCCTTGGAACAACAAGCCACGGGAAAAAAGCCGTCACTCTGTGAGAGTGACTCGGTATATCTACTTGACATAGAGAACTGTAAAACATGTATCAGCCACCATGCAGATTCTCCCTCGGACGCATTCTCGTCATCCTTGTTACCATCGTTCGCACAATTTCTGAATTATTGTTCCGACTTGACCACAACGTCAACCTCTATAACAAGCCAAACGAGTGCGACCCAGTCGAGGGCTACAGCAACAACAAGCGAGGAAGAATCAAAAACATCAACGCAGCCAGGCTCAAGCAGCAACAGGACGGGAACTGCGGCAGCATCTCCCACAGGAACCACTACCTCGACAACAACAACAAATGGAATGACAACAATTAGTGAGACGGATACTGCAACGGAGTACGCCAGTACTAGCCAATTGGCTGACTCAAGCACTACAATCGGATCCGCCAAAATAGTTGTATCAATAACGATCCCAAGCTCAATTACGATCACTGGCCCAACAACTATCTTTGGCTTTGAAACTATAGAAAGTACTACGCCTATCGATTCGACAACTCAGCCCTCCAGTCTGGGTCAAGGTAATACAAAATCCATTTCAACGAATACTGAAAGCAAGACCACGACAATTGAAACCACCAATGGGAGTCAGTCAATATCGGCGACGACGAATACTACTGGCGATTCACGACATTTGCCCACTGAGGCGTCGGAAACACCAAGTCTAACTGGAGGAGAGGAATCGCCTACGACAACAATATCGTTCAATTTGGGAGTTCAAACTTTGCAGCCGCCTCTTGAACTTCTTTTGATGCTCTTCCTGACTTCCCTGGCTCTTTTAACTTAGAAATGTTGGACGCATGACTGACGAGACCCAACGAGACTTCGCTCTGTCATCATACACCAAGCCACGAAACAGTAGTATAATTCAGTTTGACCACAAGACAACGATATTAGCCGTAATTAGTCTGTGTTTCCTCTTCGAGGCTTCTCCACGCCAGCTTAGCATAAAGATCAAAGAATCACATACACTCGAAGGTTATGTGTGCGTTCTACTGACTTCAAGTTGCGAATGAATATCACAACTCTGACAGTGGACCAATATCCATGTACTTTACTAGTAGCAGCTAAATCTCGGTTGTGAGGCTCGGAATGTATTGACACTGTTATAAAAGCCAAAGAAGACCAGCGTTGGGAGAGACTTCTTTGGCAACATGCCACTATAGTCTATCCAAAGGGACCCGGTACAGTGGGCCTGACTGCAAGTCGGTAAGAGGTCTTAAGTATAGGCAGAATCGGATCTACTTTGGACAACTGCACACTATTTTCTGAAGACGACTGTAAACACTTTTTTTTGGACAATCAGAATTAAACTCTGGCAAATTATAGACTGACTCAAATTTTTCAAAAATTTTCAGTTTTAGTTTCTCTAATTATCTGTAGTAGTTGTACAAACTAATTCTAAACAGTCAGTTTTGAATATTAATTTTGATAGAATACAACAGAAAAAATCTATTTTCAGATAGTTTGTTCTACAGTTTGATAGATCCAAAATCTATTTCTGAATATATATATTTAATATATATATTATATTTTATTTTTCTAATTCTACTAATATAACTACTAAAATTTTTTGTATAATCGAAAAATTTTTTACTATTTTTATTTTATATCCAATTTTAGTCTGTAAATTATATTAAATAGCTGTATAACCAAATTAGATTATCAACTATTTCTGATATATATTTTATAAATATAATATTTTTTTCTGTATTACAAATACTATCCGGAAATATATTCTGATCTGTTGATCTGAAATAAATACAATATATAATTATAGTAAAATAATCAACTATATAAATAATTTTTCAGAATATTTGAAAAATTTTCTAGTTTTTAATAATAGTATTCAATATTGTCAGAATTCTGATTGTTAGTAAGATTCCGGAACTACTATCTTGGTAGATTACGACTACCGTACAGATATTCTGAGTACCAGGGTATCTGTATATAACCGAACAGATATATATTTATCTATTTGTATATAATACCGCTAGCCGAGTACAATATCAAAATATACAATTTTATCTTTTAGATCTTATATAGTAATATATTCTACTGAGATCAATTTTCTACGGTTGGTCCGAGAAAAATTTTATCGCCGTAACTACAAACAAAAAAATCTATTCTGTCTTTTACCAGAACAGCAAAATTCTGATTGAGAAAATCTATAAACAGATATTGCTGTTATTTTTTTTGTTAATATTTAGATTGTACTAGAGACAATACTATCGAAATACAACAGATACAAATACAAAACCGGATCGAATTGATATTCCGAATTTCGAATAAATTGTACAATTGTATCAGTTTATACCAGCGGTATAATAATCAACAACAATATCAACAGATATAATTGGTTGAAATATTTGGAATAATATAATATAAATATATTTTTCCGATTAAAAATAGAGAAAAAATCGGAATTCTCTACTACCGGTATCCGGAAATAAAACAGATAATATCGGTCTGGAAACAAATATAAAAAAAAAAATATAGCCGACCGGATCCAAATATTTTCGGCCAATATTGTGATTCAAATCTAAAAAATTATTTATATTAGATATTTTCAACTGTTTGCGATATTTTAACAAAATATCCAAATTTTCTGTTTTTTCAGTTCTAATACTGAACAGATTCTATTGTTTTTTTTTTCCAATATAATCCAAAATTATCGAATATTTTTCGATAATTCTGGAGATTATATAGTCGGATATATTCAGATAATAAAACAGTCTGTACAGTTTATCGAAAATATAAATCTGGTTATTGTAAAAATAACTGTATCAGAATAGAAATCTCCGATTTTGTATCTGTTAAATCGATCGGTATAGAACAAAATCAAAAAATTTTTATTGAAAAAAATCAAATCTATTTATAATTATAGCAGTATAGTTTTTTATAATACTGTATATTAGTTTCTGTATAACTATAAACAGTTTTTTATTGAAATCGAATATTTTATAACAGCTATATTGAAAAATAAAAATAAAATTATATATATCTGTAGAATATTTATCAAATATATCAATAATATATAGATTGTATACAAAAAACAATAAAATCTAGTTTTTGAAAATTCGATTGTAATTTGGAAAAATTTCAAATACTAATTGATACAAAAATTTAATAAATATTTGAAAAAAATTAAAAAATAGAAAAAATTTGTTCGGATATTATAGAAAAATAATCAATTGTTTATAGAATATATTATCAATAAATAGAATACTACTACCGATTACAAAAATATTACAATTACAAAGAATATTTTTATTCAATTTTTTTTTATAGATATAAAAACAAATTTATAATAGAAATAGAAAAAAAAATATAAACAATCGACTATATTAAATAGAATTGTTGAATAGTTTATTATTTATAAATACAGTACAATAATTGTCAAATATATCAGTTGCAAATCAACTGTAGATAGTAGTAATTCTATAGATCTAAATACTATATCTACAGTTTTAGAAAATCTCCAATCGAAACAATTTTATACAAATATTGTATATTTTTACTGTAAACAATATAGATATATATATTGCAAATACCGAATACAAAAAATATAATTTAATCAGTTGAATACAGCCGGAAAAAAATCGGAAAACTAAAAAAATCTAACAATATTGAAATATTCGCTAGCTGTCTAAAAAAGATTTTCGCTGTTCCGGAATTTCTGGATTTTCTGAATCTGTATAATTCCGGATCTTGAATCCAGATTTTGCTGTTAGTTATAGAAAATTTATTGTTGTTCTACTATACTACAATTGGACCGCCGAAAAATACTGTAATTGTTTATATACTGTTGAACAGTAGAATTTTATATATTTTTATTTTTTCGAAAATACTGAAACAGATACTGTATAATATATCCGAATATTTCGGAACAGTTTTCTAAATTTATATACCAGATAACCGAATTCTGTATACTACAGTTGTAGTATATATATCTATAGTTTTGGAAATATAGTAAAATTATCTGAAAATATAGATTCTAGATTTTCCGGATTATCAGTTTGTATTGGAAAAAGATTTTTTCAAATATCAGAATCTGTAGATCGATTAGATAATCTCCAAAATAAAATTATAAAATTGTTGTTGAATTTATATAATCGATACTATTTCTAGTTACAATTCTATTTTTTCGGACAATTTTGTTTTCAATTTTATAAATACCAAACAAACTGTAAAAATTTTATCGAAAAAACTATATAAATCTATATTTTTTATTATATAAATAACTAATAGAAAAAATAAATCAATTATAAATAATAAACTGTTTCAATATACAGATTCGAATATCCAGAAGATTATATATTTTTATCCGGATATATTTTGAGAATTATTACTATCTAATTTTTTTTCGGATTGATCTATTTTTTATAAAATCAATACAGAAAATATTTTTCCAGTCAATATCAATATATATTTTTTGTCAGATAAAAAATTCCGCGAACAGAAATATCAGATTGAAAATCTGTTCTGTAAAAATCTAATTCAATTGTTTTTAAATATTTAGAATTTTCCGATTATTTTTGTTCGTAAATCTGACAAATTATAATATATATATATCGATTATCGAATATTAAATCGGTTGTCTGAAAAAAACGGATATTTTCTACCGAAAATTCAAAAATTATTGGATTATATAGATATATCCAAAATATTATTAAAAATCGATTTTGTATCGGAATACTGATAGATTTATATAGATCAGAATTCGATTTCTAAAACTGTATTCAATACTATTTAGAACAAATATAAATAGTTTACAATACTGTTCGAACTGTACAATATTTCTGCAATTTTTTAGATAACTATAAATAAAATATTCTAATTCTATTTGAATCAGTTTATAGTAGTATATCTGAACAATATATTTATTTATTTCCGGAATTTTAATAAATACTAAAAATATTTATAAATAGTATTAGATATATTACAGAAAAATCAGCTGATTGCTCAGTTATATAAATATTCAATTATTATATATAAATTGGAATTCTGTAATTATATTATTGATAACAGAAAAATATATTCTATTTCCGTCAAAATCGATATTGTAAAATTGTAGCCGAAACCGACTAATATATATAAAATTTATCAGTTTGTAAATTTTGTAATTTACTACCGATATTTTATTCGCAATTTTGTATATATTTATATATTGTTATACAATTTGTTCAAAAAATCCGATAGAATACTACAATACTAAAAATTTTGTTTAGTTAATTGAACAGTTATATATAAAAATATTTTCTGTATTTTAAAAAAAAAATTTATCAAAATTCTGGTTTTTGTCCAGATAGATTGTTCTAAATTGTTTACTATTGAAACAGATATATCCGAATAGACTGTTGAAATAGTATTGTTACAAAAAAAAAACAATAGATAATTATATCTAGTTGTATTCGACAGAAAAAAATTTCAGAATATCGAACTAAATTATTCTATATATAAAAAAAAATTTCTGACTATTAAAAAAATATTGTATAAATAGAATCAGTATATCGAAAACTGTATCTAAATTACTATTGTAATCGATTACAAAAAACTAAAATATTTATAAACAATAAAAATTTATAGTAAACAATTGATATAGTAGATCTACAAATTTCAAAAATATAATCTAATTATTCAATACTATAAAAAATCGGATACAGTAATTTTTAATATATTAAACTGTAGATCTGATTTTATCGAAAACAGTTCTATAGATATATCGAAATTCCAACCGATATAGAATATTATTTTTACTACTATATAGATAGTTTTTAATTTTTTATAAACTGTAATAAAAATTTTCGAGAAAAATTGGTTGATAGTTACTGAATTTTTTTTTTTTGAAAAAAATATATCAGTTGATAAATTTACTATCCGGACAGTATTTCAATTTACTACAAATTTAAATTTCCAGATAAAACCGGATATTAAAACAGAAAATTGTCAACTAATTTTTATCTACAATAATAGAATCTCTGTTCTGTTTTTAGAAACTGTTTTCCGTAGAGATTTTTTGTATTATTTATATAGAGAATATAGATATCTGGATTTTCTAGATTTATTGAATATTATCCGACTATATATATAGTAGTTACAGTTGAAACAAAATATAGAACAAACAATATATTTATATCCGGTTTGCCAAATATCGCAGAATTTCCGGAAATTACTCGAAAAAAAAACGGTACAATATATAGTTATTACAGATATACAATTTTTCCAGTAATAGAATATAGATTTTATTGAACGGTTATCAACTATATCAAATAGCAACAGATAGATTTTTACAGCTATCGACTATATTACTGATTGATCTGTTACCGAAACTGTAGAAAAAATAGATAAAAAAACTGTCGGCTGTTTTCTATACAAATATTTATTTATAAATTACAGTATACTAATTGAATTAATCTCAGATCAAAATACCAGTTTTATATTAAAAATTGTTGATTACTATCTCAAATATTTGAATATAAAATATTGTACAATAATATTTTTCTATTTACAAATCAATAGAAAAATCGAAAATTTTAATAGTTTAATCGATAATATTTTTACAAAACTGTTGATAAATAAATCTACCAAATTATAGAATTTGTATTTGAATACAGTAATATTCGCTGTACAGATCCGACAGTATATAAATACAAAATATAGTTTTTACTATCTGGTATATAGAATATATTTTTGTATATCAGATAATAACAATTCGGTAGTATTCAGTCCAACTACAGACCGGACCGAAAAACTGAAAATTCTGTTAGATATATAAACCAAAATCAATAAACTGTTGTTTAATTATATAATCAGAATAAATTATATATATAACAGTCTAGTTACAAAAATCAGTTTCCAGAAAAATATCTGGATATTAATACAGAACAAAAATAGAAAAAAATTTAAATATAAATAGTTTAAACTATACTGGATTCTGGAATTCTATCTATTTGGAATATATATTTTAGAAAAATTAAACAGCTGTATACTACAAAATTTTATTAATAGATCTAGATTTCTGGAAACAAAAATAAAGAATCCGGAACAATTGTAGATATTTTCTGCGATACAGAATATATTGAGACAATCGGAGATCAGTTTAAAATATTCTAAAAAAATTAGAAAAATTTTTGATATAGATAATTTATTATTTCGATATTCGGATTTATCTATATTTATTCGGACAGAATAGAATAAATTTAGATACAATAGTATATACTACAAATAGATAGAAAAGAAAACAATCGCAAAATATATTATTGAGAAAAACCGAACAGAAACAGACTGAAATAAATTACTATCTGATATTTCCGGAAATAATACTAAATATAAATTCGAATATAAAAATATATTGGATAGAAAAAATATTCTCTCGAAAAATATTCAAAATAGTCAGAATACTGATATCTATAAATATATATTGTTTGAAAAACCAATTGCTGTTATAGTTTTTCCAGTTACAAAATAAAAAACTACAGCTGGAAAAAATTATAGACTTAGGGTTTAGGGTTTAGGGTTTAGGGTTTAGGGTTTAGGGTTTAGGGTTTAGGGTTTAGGGTTTAGGGTTTAGGGTTTAGGGTTTAGGGTTTAGGGTTTAGGGTTTAGGGTTTAGGGTT
>Ga0209673_1000770_pt1 | contig 43222 bp, 54 predicted proteins | sample AraplaCol_mMS_r2_2_FD_184274 | JGI IMG/M metagenome (GOLD analysis project Ga0209673, IMG submission 184274) | Arabidopsis root microbial communities from North Carolina, USA - plate scrape MF_Col_mMS_r2 (SPAdes) (version 3) | ecosystem: Host-associated > Plants > Roots > Endosphere | place... | reverse complement strand
TTTGGGGTGGGAGGCTGCTCGGACTCTTCCTTGGGAGCGGATGACGGAGGCCGTGACTCTGACTGTTGATTCACGGGCTCAGACTTTCGTCGCGCGGCCTCTTCGGCCTCGGTCTTTGCTTTTTGCATTTTTTCAAATTCCTCCTGGCGCTTTTGTTGCTTGGCCTTGGCGCGACGATTTTGGAACCAGTTCTAACGAGAAGGATTAGCGGATATTCTTGGATCGCGGTGATGTATTGAAGAGATATGGAAAGACATACCGCCACACGTGGCAAGCTGAGGTTTGTTTGAGCGGCCAGTTGACGTTTAACATTGCTGCTAGGCTTGGGGTGAGCTTGGAATTGGGCCTCGAGGGTCTCGACCTGTTCCTTGGTCAACCGCGGGCGTGACAGGTTCTCGGTGTATTCGTCGTAGTCCATGATGGGCTGGTGATAGTAATCAACCATCTCCATTGGCGGGTGAGGGTAGAGATAGCCATCAATAGGGTGCATCATTGGCGGAGGCATCATGGAGGGATCGTAGGCCATGCTGTGGTCCATTGGGAGCCCCGAAGGGGCGGGATAGTTCCACGAGGGGTGGATATAACTCATGGCGGAAAGGAAGGTGTAGAGATAGATAGATATATAAAGAAATGGAGTAGTGAAGGAAGGACAGTATATATGATACTGCAACAGGAGGGCAGTTTAGAGAGGAGGTTATATTAAAGGCATGCGGTGGTGTGGTTGGTGATGGTGTATTGCGAGTTCGTAGTAGTAAAAGTAGGCGGTGGTGAAAACCAGACAAGAACAAGCATAAGAAACCCGGTAGTTAAGGAAAGACGGGGAGGGGGAAGAATCGAATCAAAAAGGAGTGTAAGTGCAAAAGGAATGCCAAAAAAAAAAGAAAAGAAAAAAAAGGAAATGTAGTGAAGTGATGAAAGAGGAAGAGTGGAAGTGGGAGAGAAAGTCGGGGGAGGCCAAGGGGGAAGACGGTCAGCCCGTACGGTACAGGGCTGTAACGGGCTGGTACAGACAGACAGTCCATACAGTACGAAGGGAAAGGCAGAGGCCAGAGATACAGGTACTAAACTATTTTAGGGTAGTCTAGATCGATCTCTCCTTTTTCGGTTAGCTTCAAATTAAAAGGTGTTATACCCTGTGGAATAAGAAACATGAAAAAGTCCCCACTTGAGAGGCCCGTGGAGTACACTACCGCCCGCGCGGTGTTCTAGGGGGTGGCGAGTATACAGAGAGATATCTGTAGTGTGATTGTGATCTGGACTATTCAAGAGCAGAAATTAATTAAGTAGCGTAGTACCATAATAGTATAGTATGGTATAATATAGGCATTGAGTATAGAGTCGCGCTCTACAGTACAGTGCTGCATGTAGATGCCATTCGGAAGTCTATGGAGACACTAATCGGACGGCTGTTTGAGAGTGCTGGGCCAGTGGGTCTAATCATCTTAATTGTAGATTAATGTACTGTAGAGTAGATTGAAGCAGATGAGAATATCTTTGTAAGTCCTGAATACCCATCATGGAAGACCCGAGATGGAAATGATTGCCTGCAGTAGAATTCGTGATTGACTACTATAGAGGAGTAAACAAATGAATGATTGATCCATGGTTCTGCATTGGAGTTCCGTGCGGAGACGGGCTGGCGTATTGTCACCACAGTGTATTGTATCAAAGTCACGCGGTAATCAACGTAATTCCATCTTCGCCCTTCAGTTCCTGCATTAGCGTCAAAGTCCCGATATTCTCTCACAATTTGAAGAGTTTCGGATCTTGTGGGTCGTGGATCTCTTTCTCTTTTTTCTTTTTTCAGTCCTCGAAGGAGTGAGCCTACGCGAGTCACAACGAACTCCCCTGTACAAAGTACCTAAGATTATCTGCAGTGATGCAGCTCCAAGCTCAACACCCAGCCAGCAGCCAGTGATACACTTTGCTGGCTGCTGTCCAGTCATCACCGTGATTGGGCCTGCATGATTCATGCCCATTGGGTGCAGAAATACGCCAGTCGATCCAGTACGAGCATCACTGCAACCCCCCCCCCCCCTTGGAAGGGAAAAGGGAAAGGGAAAAAAAAGACTGTCACCGATTCCGATGGCTTGGGTCTGACGAGATCGGATGCTCTCCCCGGTTCCTCAAGGAGGGCCGATCGCCATGCGGAGGATCGATGATGTCGACTCCAGCACACTATTGAGACCTGAAGCAAAGCTGTCAGCTATCTGTCAGCGCATCCACCTTACTACAGCCACCCTGCGAGACAGCCCAGCCTTGGAAGTGGACTGGCACCCCGCCAAGCCGAGCTAAACATCAATAGTTGACCGATCCTCCGTCGATCCCTCCAGAGGATCTACCGAGCTTTCTTTTAGTTTGGCGTTTTCCATTTTACCCTGGTCTCTGGGTTCCCCTCTACAGTATATACATACACTATACGGAGTTCACTCAGTGTCACTGGGCCCCGATTTCAGACTAGGCTCCATTGTTTGATCCGCGGCGTGACACAAATCGCGACGCCGGCCCACCAGTCTGGTTCACCCTGGTCAACTCGGCGCCAAACGTCCTGGATCGAGAGGCTACATGCAACTCAAGTCACGAGGGTAACGCCACAGCGATGGGTTCGCTCTGGCCCTGATCCTCGCCCTTGCCCTGGTCCTGCTGGTCTACCTTGTCCCTCCTGCATCAGAATGCACATGCAACCCACTCGAGCTCGTCTTTTGTTCCGGGGCCTGCGGGAAATGACCTCAAAGGTGATTCCTGCAACGCTCTGCTGTATCTCTGGTTCGATGTCTAAACCCTCGAGCCTAGTACCCTCTCGCTGCGGCAATCCAGCTTTTTTTCAACGGTTTTTTAGGTCATTATGCATGTACCTTTCTGCCCCGGTCACGATATTGGCATACTCTCGTCGTCAAGTTGTCAAGTCTTTGAACTTACCTTTCACTGGCGTCGTGATCTACTTTGACAAGAAAACGTTGCACAGCACCCCTGTTTACAAAGTTTAAACAATGGAGTCGGTCAGGCTCTGGTTTATGATCATTCACAATCTGGATAAAGTTGAATGCGCCACGTCCAATTTCAAGGTTTACACTGCTAGATGTACCGAAGGTCTTCGTATCGAGGTTTTGATCTCCATATCCTTCTCATCATGATGGGGGGGGAGTGGTTCCCGGTCAAACAGAACGTTGCAACAAAAGCAAAGGCATACATACATAAAGTACTCCGGAAAGAGTACTGGTACACAACCCCTCTACCCCTCCTGGTGATCATCAAAGCGATCCGCTCGTCTTGCTACCCGAAGCACATCCGATAGTCCATTAGGCTCTGTCTGACTACGCCGATGCACCACTCAGAACCCACCGGGGACCTGGGGTGGAGAGGCTGTTCATTGTCCTCCCCGGAGAAATTGTAGAATCCCATCTAAGGAGAACCCTCATTGGGGCCAGAGGAGATCCAAAAGACCCACGTCAATCCGATGGAGTAGACAACGTGGCCATGGGGCTCCATACCCTCTCGAAACCCAGACCTGCGAAACTCTAACCAGCGCACGTCCTAAATGCATTGCACAAGTCATACTTTTCAGTAATCCTGATCGGTAGAAATGGCCTGGAAATGCCGTGATCGACTTGAATGATGATCACCGTCAGTCCTATTCAAGCTTCACGTGCAGTAGACTGCCTATCAGCATTGCAAATCATATCCAACTCTTACCCTTGTTCAATGAACAAGTTGGGAAGAAGTTCGTCAACAATCAACCATATCCACGCGAAACCAGGGTTCAAAGAGGAGTTGACTCCACTACGCACATGGTCACCCGAGATGACAGAACTTCAAACTCGCCTGGTCGAGCATAGCCAAGCCTCCAAAGACAGTAGTTCTTCGCTGTAACCAGTAGTTCACCCCTCCACCACTGCCCTCCACTACTGCCATCACATCATACGGATCCTCACTGGTCGATGCTATGGGAAATCCCTGCGGATCTCACTCTCATGGCGTGCATGGATTTCCCACCCCCACTCCCCCGTAGGTCGGATTTCTTTCGTTACACTGATCTCCGTCAACTCCGTCACCCGAGGAGGATCTGCACTTGACGTCCCCTGGATTGATCTGCAACGCGCCCGCTCGGATCCCCTGGGCCCATCCGACTATTGATTGGATCTGGCGTGAACCGTTGCGGCGGATCCCAGTATCTCAAATATCGGAGGGCTCATGCTCTCTGGTCGGCTAAAGGCAAATCCCAAAAAGCACGGTGCAGGAATTGAACACCCAGGGGGCCAACGCCAAAAAGAAGAAGGAGAGAAGCAAAAAGGCCTAATACGATCGCCAGAAAATTCCCCGACTCTTCCGCGGCGTCATGATCGACGAGCAGGTGGTGACGACAGATTAATTACATACGGAGTACTGTACGCGCTATCTTTCTTCCCATCTGTACTATGTATACTGTATCGGGGGTTGTCGCTGGAGAATGGCGGCTTGGCATGAGAAGGGATTCTCAAATTCATCCACGTCGCAGCATTGACATCAATTCACGCAGAGAACTGAAGCGCCACGATGGCGATCTCATCTCACCCATCTTTACTCCGTACAATGGAGTACATAGTCTGTACCCGGTGCCTGGTTCACCCCTGGATCTCATCGCATGTGAGAGCACGTCTGACCCATCTGGTCCGTCTGTTCCGTCTGGCCCGCCTGACTGGTCATTTTTAGGCTCCCTTTCTGCATCGGGCTCGGAGTATTTCGGTGACAATAGTGCGCCGTGGCGGATATCCCAAGTTGGTACCTTTAAACCCACTTCAAATGTGACCGATCTACGAAGTACGACCATCCCCCTCCTCATCTTCCAACACCATCACCCCTTCATGTGGCTTAGCTGAGTATATGTGGCGGTGCGTGACGTTCTGCGCAGACATCTTCTAGTATCCACTCTTCCTACGAAGTACACTGCGAGGGACTTGTCAGGGTCTCAGCTCAACTTCTCATAGCCAATTATTTGTCAATCCGGTGGGCCAGAATGGCCGCGAGAGGCTCTACCTGCGTTTGCGACCCGTTGATCGGTGATACTGTGATCTGAGCAGCAAATACAGTATCCTCCACGAACTTCGGGAGCTGTCTGCAGGGATTACTGTAGTACTGTACATCACTTCGGCAATGCCGTTCAAGTAAGCTAGTCCCGATTCTGCGGTCCAGATCGGAATTCTCGCAAAAGCAAAGCAATATCCAACAGAAACTCTGTTTGAAATGTATGTGATGAAGGTGCATCCCGCCACTCTCGCCATCACGCTTATCTTCAGAACGAGCTGGCGTGCTAATGCCGTATGAGCAGATATCATCTAAAAAGAGTCACGACACACACTTTTTTTTTTCGCAGGGCAAAGGTGCAGATATTTTGCATGAAGGAAATGGCGCATCACACTTCTACGCCCTGTTTTCTCATTTCCTTGGTTTACCCCGATTGTGATGTTCAGGAGAATGCGTTGGTGCATTGGAGGAAGCATTGCCCGACCCGTGCGCGCAGATGCAACCCGACCTCCTTTCATCTTCGTCTCCGATCCCCCCTTGCATGTATTATCACCGGGAGAGCTCTGCAACTCGACGGTTCAGGAAGCTTCGGCCTACGATGTACTTTCCCCCGTTTCTTTCCCTCCTATGGGAAAGCTTCCTTTTCGTATCCCAATGCTGCGCACGCCCTTCCGGCCGAATCTTTCGTAAATCATATCATACAACATACAGTTTCCGACGCACGAATCACGTCCGCCGAAAACATATTCGTTGCCGGGTGATTAAATTCCCTCGTGAAGGTCTCCGTGTACGGCCTGCAAAAGGACGCTGCAGTATCGGTGTTGAATTGTATTTTACTCTACGGAACCATGTATGTAAGTACAAACATACATACTGTTCTCTTGTGTTTTACGCAATGTGCTTCCCATCGTTGGTACATGGTGACTTTTCACGTTCTATCGCCATCTAGACTAGTCTGGATCTCAACTCGATGATTCAAGAGAGGATCGAAGCTTTAGATTCCCGCCGGTGTCACCAGTGGCCAAACTTGCATGAACTGTGGTTCGCAGCTGGTTACCAGGGTGTTCCCGGTTTTTGCGGCTAGAAAGTTGTAGCTGCAGTAGTTGCTTGCAGAAGAGCCAACCCGTAAACTCACTACAGTATACAAAAATCCCGAAACAAAGCTCAAATCAACCTTGATCGTGAATTCAGGCCCCATCCTGGCGCTTACTGCAAGGATGTCATTAGATACTCCAGCTGTGTTAATCCACTTCCAAGGTTGAAGTCATTCAAAAAGCAAATATAAAAACCGCCACACGATCCCCATGGCGATGGCTCCGGATCCAGAATGAAAACTGAGTGCAAGGCGAAATAGCTAAGAAGCCACAGACAAGAATCTGAGCCTTACGGGAATTGCCCTGCATCTTTACCCTTGTTCATGAGATGTGTCTGGTGTCATCATGTTTGTACAGCGACTATGCATGAAGTTACATCGAAACATCGACCTGAAACAAGATATCTGTAATTACAACGTAGCCATTACTCTATATTCTTCCTATCTAGTGATCGATTGTTCGTCGATCAGATATTCAACAGCCGGCAATTCAATCATGAGTACCATACCATGATGATGTCCGAGCAACATCGTGCAACCCCAACACCATCAGATGGTATTGAAATCCCAGATCCCAGATGATCTTACTAGAACACTTTCTCATTCATCGTGTCGTTGTTTTTATTGTTTCTGATAGCAATTAACGGCGATCCTTGATTCCAAAGTACAGTACATATGTATCCTCCCCTTCCATTAACGCACATATGATTTACATTACGTAGGAGTGGAAATTACAAAGGTACTACAGTATTGTAACATTAGTTTGAAACTACTCTTCTTTCTGCCCTTCTTTCTACATAGTACGTCTCTTTCTACCACCTCCGGGCCCTTCGAAATTATAGGAGAAACGAGAGGCGGTAGATTAAAGCGGTCAGCAGGTTGTTTCAAACTTATATTATACCATTGTAGTTTACCACCGGGAAGTAAGGCAGGGCAAAAAGTACAGTACAGCCCGTGGATTGTAAAATGAAGCACCAATAAGCTCCATTCCCGAGAGTCTAGAGCGAGAGATTTGCGAAAAAGCCGCGGATTGTACAACCTGTGTGCACGTTTATCTGACTTCCCTCGCAACCCTGTTGATGCTGTACAACCGCGTATCCAAAGTTTAACATCCACATCTGATCCCTTCGGGTGAAGCGTTCAAGTCGAACCCCAAGAAATTCGAACCCCAAGAAATAATTACAAGGTAATTTGGTATGGACGTGCAGCGGGTTATGTATGTACAAGACACCGACGAATGGAATTTCAAATAAATCATCATGGCTGGAATTGATGCCAGTATCAAAACAAACACAAGACTGAGTTAGAGGTGACTGCAAGACTAAGACAGTCAATTTCTCTACTCGCAATGATCTATTGCAAAGCATTGCTAATCTCAACCTGAACCTTTCCATCAACAACCGAATGAACCTTCAAACTCCTCAAATCCTCCACAATCCAATCAGCCCCAGCAGCCCGCAACTTATCCAACGAATGCGTAGTCGCCAACGCAAGAACCTTATACCCAGCAGCTTTGCCAGCCTTAATTCCCGAAGGTGCATCTTCAAGCACAAGAACAGACTTGGAATCTTCAAGGCCAATCATCTTCGCACCGAGCAAGTAGCAACGAGGATCCGGCTTGCCGAGTGGCACGTCTTCCGCAACAACTAGATTCTCTGGGTGTGTGAGACCGAGAACTTCAAGCCAGCCACTAATTAAGGCACGGGTGCCCGAGGTAACAACGCCCCATTTTGCGCCGGATGTTTCGAGGGCGCATAGGATGTCACGACCTCCTGGGATTTCCTTTGCGTCTGAGCCGTATTCTTTGGGGATTTGGCCTTCGATGTAGTTGACGTCTGAAGAGATAGAAGGTTAGAAGATCAATTTTTATATAAAGGAATTGATAATCGTGTGTATATGTATAACGCGGGAAATTTGCGACGTACAATCCCAATTGGCCTTGCTCTGGTCGTAAAGAGCTAAGGTATCGATGCTTCGTCGGCCGTGGGAATCAGCCAGGATAGTTTCGGGGTCAACGCCTAGCTCTTTGCCAATTCTTAAATAGAAAAAGAGTCAGAAAAAATTATTTGTATTCGTATGGGCGTTATCCTCACTTACTTGTGCCAGTGCTTGATAATGGCTGAGTTGGAGACATTAAATTAGCCCTGTTTATCAACGTGCCACGGACTAGACTCCCAGACTCTCCAGGGCATACACACCATCGGTAGAGTCCACAATTGTCCCATCAAAGTCCGAGAGTATACCATCGAAACTGACTGTCTGCGCAGGTGCAGAAAAGGACTCAATTGCGGAGGGAGACATGGCGGGGTGGTGATGCGGGGAATATATTCAACGATGGTAGATGATAAGACAAGCAGTCTATGGCGTAGAGAAGGAATGAAAGTCGTGAATGCGTGTCTATAACAAGATGCAATAATGTCAAGTCTATAAATTAGAAAAGAGAAAGAATGGGAGAAAGAAGAGGTAAGAAAAGTTGAGGAAAGTCACGAATCAGGCGGCTCGTCTTCCAAATTAGGAAAGTCCCCGCTCCCACCTTCGGCGATCGGCCAAACTGATTTTCCGCTTATCGAAATCTTGGCGCTCAACTTTTTCGAACTCCCGAGAGTCTACCAGAACGACGAGTCGCTAGTTGTTCCTTTCATCTCTGTCCGTTTCCGAATATACAGGCAAGATGGCAAAGTTGGGTATGTTATTTAACTTGACTCCTCAAGAGGCTCTTTTTTTTTCACCTTTCTCGTGACAATTCTAACATGAAATAGGCAAAAACTCCAAGCGGGTTCCCGTCCGCCTGCGTCACAAAATTGAAAAGGCCTCTGTTGCTAAGCAAAAGAAGCAGAGAAAGCTTGCTAAGAAGGTGTGTAATGAGATTGACTATATAATAGTCTATCCTGGTCCCCCTGCACTATTCTGTGCCAATCACCTATACTTACACTTTTTTTTTATAGAACCCCGAATGGCGGTCTAAAATCAAGAAGGACCCTGGTATTCCTAGCCTTTTCCCCTTCAAGGATAAGCTCTTGCACGACATTGAAGAAAAGAAGCGTTTGAAGGCCGAGGAGCAACAGCGCGTTCGCGAGGAGGCTCGGGCTCGTAAGATCGAGGCCAAGAAGGCACAAGGTGGTGATCAATCGCAGGTGGATTTGGACCTGGACGATGATGACATGTTGGATGATGCTATGGATGCAGAGGGAGATGAGTCGAACCCCATGGCGGCTCTACTTGCATCTGCGCGTGCCCGCGCCACTGAATACGACGAGGACCACGAAAGCGAAGATGATGAGATGGACGAGGACGACGAGGAAGAGATGGATGAGGATGATGAGGAGGAGGGTGGCGTGACTTTCGATACTGCCCCCGATCTCGTTGAGGCACAAAATCCTTCCAAGGAAAGCTCACGGCGCCAATTTGACAAGGTCTTCAAGTCGGTGACTGAGGCTGCTGATGTCGTGCTTTATGTGCTTGACGCCCGTGACCCTGAAGGTACTCGGTCCAAAGAGGTAGAGCGCGAGATCATGGCTGCGGATGGTGGATCCAAGCGTCTCATTCTGATTCTTAACAAGATTGATCTTGTTCCTCCTCCTGTTCTCAAGGCCTGGCTTGTGCACCTGCGACGATACTTCCCCACCTTACCGCTCAAGGCTTCCAACGGCGGCGGCAATGCCCACAGCTTCGACCACAAGCAATTGACTGTGAAGGGTACCTCTGAGACGCTCTTCCGCGCTCTCAAGTCCTATGCCCACGGCAAGCAAATGAAGCGCTCCGTCTCCGTCGGTATCATCGGATACCCCAACGTCGGCAAGTCGTCCGTTATCAACGCCCTGACAGCCCGTCTCAACAAGGGCTCCAGCAACGCCTGCCCAACTGGTGCCGAAGCCGGTGTTACCACCAGCATGCGCTCCGTCAAATTGGACAACAAGTTGAAGCTGATCGATTCTCCCGGAATCGTCTTCCCCAGCACCAACGGAAAGACCGGCAAGAAATCCAAGGAGAATGAGCAGGCCCGTTTGATTCTGCTGAATGCCATTCCCCCCAAGCAAATTGAAGACCCCATCCCAGCCGTCAACCTCCTGATCAAACGTCTATCTGGCTCTGAGAATCTGATCCAGAAGATGCTCGAAGTCTACGGCATCAACTCCCTCTTCCCTACCAACGGTGACAAGACCACCGACTTCCTGGTCCAGGTTGCTCGTAAGCGCGGACGTCTTGGAAAGGGCGGTATCCCCAACATTGAGAGCGCCGCCATGACCGTCATCAACGACTGGAGAGATGGTCGTATCCAGGGCTGGGCCAATGCTCCAACTCTTCCCGTCATTGCTGCTGCCGATGCTGCTGCCACCGCCCCTGGCTCTGGGGTTGATACGAGCCAGGTTGTTACGGAGTGGGCGAAGGAGTTCAAGATCGAGGGTCTTTGGGGTAACGGTGAGGGGGATGATGATGAGATGGCCGAGTAAAGCGTCACAGTACAATTATCTCTGCTCCTGTTACGAAAGTCATCGGTTCTTGTTTTGGATTTGGATACCAAAAAGTGGGCGTTTACATATGTTTCTAGTTCTCGAGACAGCGAGTTTAAATAAGCATACCTACTGATCATTTCACTCTGTTGCGATAGTAGAAAAGAGTAGTAAGTAGTAACGGGTGGTAGCTACTGAACATACCTATGTTCAGTAGCAGCATCCATGTTGCTACCATGAGTTGTATTACTTCGTATGCGGGCTAACATCGATGGATGAAGCATGTACTTCCAAGCACATGCTTCATCCTAAGGTTAGTGCAGGGGTTGCCATTGGGCTTGTATAAAACTAATACTCGTATAATCCAAACATATTCCATCACTCTAGTGTAATTGAAAGACATAACACTATCAGTAGTATGTCTCTAGTAGTAAGCATGTCCATACTATAGTACATTCACTAAGGTACCCTCTAGTTCTACTCATGACTGGAATATATATCATGAATTCAAGCCACCACACCAGTTATGCCGTGTATACGATATTACCCATTGGATATGAGACTAAATTCTACAATAGAGTAATCTATTATATTTTCCGAGTCCAATCACAGAAATTACCGACATCAACTCTAACAAGAACATGCGGTGGACAGTCCGTACATCTCGTCCCCACCACACCGCGTCGCGAATTTCGCGTTCTCCTCCCTTCTCAACCACACATCTCCCCAAGAACCCACCAAGGACCCCCATTAGCGCCCCCAATCTTCAAATTAACAAACCCGAAAATAAAAAATCAATTGCAAACACTCCTCATAAAACTCACAACCCCTCCTGACGGAGCTCTCTGGAGAAATCCAACATGCCACCGCGCAAATCGACCTCGTCCGTGACGCCGGCAGACCCAGATGAATCAATCCAGCTCTCGCCCTCAGCACAAACAGATAAACCTATCACGGCAACAGAGCAACAGATCAAAGCCCGAGCAGAAGCAGGCGTTAGCGTCGAGGTATGTCTCCCCAGGCACAAAACCATGCTTGCATGGAGACAAATCCAAATCACAAGATGAAATTAAGAACAGACGCAAAAAGGGAACATGAAACTGATACTCTATATGAATAGGACTATCTCCTCCCACGTTCATTAACGATAAGACTCGCAAAAGCCGTATTACCACCTAACACAACCATTCAAAAAGATGCCGTGTTAGCCATCCAGAAAGCAGCTACGGTATTTGTATCGTATCTGTCATCACAGTACGTCTACCCCGATCCCAACAAGACCCTTTCCCCCGATTCTATAATACCAGGAAGAAGAGAATGAAGTTTACTAATGAAGAAAAAAGCGCCAACGAATCAACCCTAAAACGAACCGTCGCACCAACTGACGTCTTCGCCGCACTAAGCGAACTCGAATTCGACTCTTTCCGCACCCGCCTCGAAGCAGAACTAGAAGCCTACACCGAGATCAAAGCCGGAAAGCGCAAAGCGAAGAAACCCGATGCTGACGCCGAGGCCGAGGCCAAGGCTGGCTCGGCTGGAAGGGACGAAGATGATGATGTTGAGATGGTGGATAATCCTGCAAAGAGGGTGAAGAGGGATTCTGAGGGGGTGAAGGGTGTTGAGGGTGATGGGGTTGATGGGGATGAGACGCAGGAGGAGGAGATTGAGGATGAACAGGAGCAGGAGCAGGAGCAGGAGCACGATGATGAGGATGAGGAAGATGAGGAGGAGGATGGGGAGGAAGAGGAGGGGGCGAAGGAGGAGGATCCGGATAGGGTTGAGGATTTGGATGGGGAGAGGAGGCTTGTTGATCCTGATGCTGAGGAATCGGAGGATGATGATGGGCCTGGGAGTCAGTTGCGGGATGATATGGGATTGGGATAAATGGTTAACTTGGGGACTCGGTTGGGTGGTTGGGTTTGCTGTATTATATATAATGAAGTCTTGTTTGTGTTGCAAATTGGTATGCCATGGATGTGCGAGTACTATATTATACTGTACCTGAGTAGTGCTTGTATCTGCTGTCGAAGTTAACGTTGAATATCTCGACTCTCATACGCAGACTAGAGTATAGGCCAGCACAGTGAATAAATTTGCGAAATACTACACCCGTATAAGTCAAATACTACTGCCCAACTACTAGTTGATTGAGAAACGCATTGGAATACAAGTAAATGTCATCAAGCAAATCCGATTATCGTCACTTGGACGAATACGCGAGGGCAGGTGTATACCAAGCCCTGTGTATTAACTCCTGAAAGTAATCAATCATGACCACAAGGCCAATAAACCAACACCAGAGGCAACGCCAACGCCAGCCATGCAACGAACCGTAGTCTATCATTGGTATCTTTCAGATGCATCGAGGAGAACAGTGCAAAAGGTGAAGAAACCAGAAGTAACAAATCCCACTGATTGAAAGGATCAAGAAAAGTATCCATGAGGACCAGCATGGGGAATCATAAATGCAGAAAAAAAAAAGAAAAGATGAAAAAAACAAGCGCCATCTTGAATCATGCTCCAGCTTCCAACTTGGAGCATAGAAAGTGAAAGGCCATGAAATGCTGACACAGAAATTGAATGTAAAGAAGAAGATGAAAAGATTATGCAAACTCAGCCTATTGAGAGACAACTTCAGGAATAGACACGTTCTGGGTGCCAGCCTCTTTGACAAGACCCGGGAACATAGTAGCACCTTTAGCAGGAAGACCATTACCACGTCCAGCACCCAATGGATTCTTCTTTCCGGTCTCTGGGGCGGCGGCCGCCTTGGACACCTTGCTGAAGGTTGTGATAGAAGCGTTCTTGGCTGGGGCGGAGGGTTTGGGACCACGTTTCTTGGGTGCTGTAGCAGTAGCAGCAGGCTTCTTCCGACCCTTGGCTGGGGCAGCCTTTGAATTGCTGGCTTTCAGTACATCGTTGAGAGTAGGACCACGACTGGCCGGGTTCGCCAATGAACCCTTGGTAGTCTTGCTAGCTTTGGCAGCAGGCTGTTGTGGCTGTTCGTCTTGGCTGGAAGAAGGTGTCATCAGACCAGTATCGCTGCGAGGACGCTTCTTCGGTGTACCGATGACAACGGAGACGTTGCTGGCCTTCTTCTCCCGTTCGAAGTCGGAGGCGGAGGACTCTTCATCAGAAGCAGATGAACCGAACACCGGCTCAGGGAATTCCTCATTCTCGTCTTGAGCCTCAGTGTAAGGCTTCAAATGGACCAGGTCAGCAACTTGGTCGGTGGAGCCTTGAACAATCAAGTCGAAGCAATTTTCAAACTCCTTCCCGGGAGGGGGCTCGTTGTTGATGAACATGGTCACACCATCTTTGCGACTCCGGATGACAGTGCATAGATTCTTGACAAGACGACGAACACCAGGAATCTTCAGACTTGTCCCAGCAACAACGAGTACACGAGGGCGAGATCTGACATCTGCATTCATGACCGAAGTAATGGCCTCCTCATCAGGATTGTGTTCGTTGTACAGTACCATTCGCGGTCGCATGCGCCCAATACCGTGGCTTCGTTGACCAGTGGCCTGACGGGCAGTATCCCTGTCGCAACACGCCTCACAGTCGGGCGGATCCGCCTCGCAAAATTGATCAGGTTTCAAGTCGTCGAGATGGCGACATTTTTGGCAGACCATCTTTTCGATACTGCCATGAAGTTGAATGGTGACGGGCCAGCGACCTTTGACACTGAGCGGGATTTCGGATTTCAATGGTTGCATGGAGGTCTCCAAACCATCAATGTTTTGAGTATACAGACGTTTGAGTTGGTTTCTTTTCCCAAGGCTGGCCAACATCTCGTGGAATTTAGTAGGCTTGCAATGTTTGATTTCCTCTGACAGCGACCGAACCAATTCATGGAAGGGGGCGGTCAAGGCGTCATCCTGATAGACGGCGGCGTCAAAAAGAAGCTTCCCAGAAGTCTTTAAATTATGTTTTTGTTGTAAAGACTTGAACAGACCACTCTCGGAGCGAAAGTCCGGAACTATATAGATAGAAACAAAGATTAGATCTGATCTTGAAGGGGGTTTGGGGTTGGTAGTTCCCAAAATGGAAAGGCGGCAGATTGAGAAAAACTTACTACCCGCGGAGGTGGAGATGCCTGCACCAGCGATGACGACGATGTCCTTTTGGTAGCGAAGAGTTTGCACAAGCAATCGGACTTGATCTTGTTGATCTAATGAAGACTTGGACAGACAAAGGTGTTGTGTCATGCGCTCCTTAGGTAGGGGGTTGCGACGACGTTTCTTCTTCGCGGGCGGGCAGTCTTGGCGCGTCGAGGGTAAATCCTCCGCATCTTGGGAGGACGACGGAGTGAGATACCGCGACGCCGGTTCCGGCGAAGACAAACGCGATGATGGTACAGAACTTAAATCAGAGACGTCCGAGACGTCACAGAGATCTGAATACATGGCGTGGTGTGGTGAGATGGGGGGAGTAGAAATAGTCACGTCTTCGGTAGGAAGACGGGGTGAGGTTAGATCACCCAGGGGGAGTTTCAGCAGGTCAGAAACTCAGCTGGCGCTGGCGGTAATAAAAGGGGATTTATCGCCTCTTCAGAGAATACAGACGAATCATACAATCATTGACAATGATCAATGATTGCAAATGTAAAATAAAAAAAGCAAGAAAGAGGGGGGTTGAGGAGGAGAAAGAATTGTAGCCGGGGAGGGATGGAAAGGTGGAAGAGATGGACGTGGGAGATCCGATGAGGTCAGCCGAAGGGGGATGTGGCCGAAGGGTCTTTGATATATGTTGTGTATTTGTGGGAAAAAAGACCCTCTCGGAAATTGAAAATAAGTTTGAAGCTTGTTATGACCCACAGGAAGCAAAACGGGAGATGAAGAATGTGGTTGTTGCGGAAGAAAGGGAAAAAAAGAGAGAGAGAGAGAGAACAGAAGAAAAAGACGGGTGGTATGTGGCAGAGAAAAGAGGGCGGACGTGCCAACTCGATGATGCGAAGTAACGTTGGAATCTGGTGGATGGTTGAGTGTAGTTGGATATTTACAATTAGAGTATATTCTCTAGTGTAATCATTGGATACATGAATAGCTAGCTCACTAATGAACCATCTTGATTATAATGACGAGTATACATGTATATTGTTCTATGGAATATGCTGTCTTGTTGCTGTGTTGTGTTGAGTTCTTTTTTCGCCCTGACAGTTTGATGCTGCAAGTTGCCTCTGATTGGTCAAGTTTGATATGGGGTATTTGTCACTCATATGATTGGCTGAAAGTGGTTGGCAGGACTACGCATCACGTGCACACTTTCTTTGCTTAGTCATTCATCAAAGAAATCAAACAGTGTGCACAAAATAACAGGCTGGAGACAATTGGAGGATGGGAAAATAAAAAAAAAGTGATGTAATTGTCTTAAGATTGCATTACAGTAACACTGCCCTCGCCTACTATTACTACCACCACCATCTGATCTTTCTGGTACTAGATTACTCTAACTGAAGGACTCCCCGCCAAAGCGGAGAGTCACTCGGCGGATCCTCCGATCTCCCATATCAACACCGCCGTTGTTCCCCCGTTTGCTCCCCCATCGCTCCTTCGTCGATCGGCCAAGCATTCAAGAGCCATGCGGGGCTGATTCCCAACGCATGTCATAATCTTCTCTCCCTTCCCGCCTCCACAGTATGCCATTGATCATGGAGGGGGGTATCAATGTCGATGATCTCTTTGGCGAGTCCAACTCTCTCGGTCTGGGCTTGCCGCCTCCGGTGCCCACTAAGGGTCTCGCCCAATGTCTGGATGAGATGCGCCTTCTAGGCTGTCGTCAGTGAGTACTCTCTTTCCTCCTACTGATATATATCTTGAAAGCAGTCATCATGTCATCATGCTTTTATTTCTTCATGTCCACTAACAATTCCTAGGAAAATTACCTGGTCTCGATTGGGTTGTGTCGCCTATATCACCCCAGATGCCACCCGAGTTAGTGTCCGTCATCTGCAATGTCGTCCATCCGATGGCAAGTGGGTGTTGAGCGAGGAGTCTCCTTTGACTCCTGTGACTGAAGCTCATGGTGGTAACCAATTGGTTCATCTATCCTGCAATGAAACAGGATCCGAGCTAGCAGTTGTCGACTGTCTTGGCCGTGTCTCTATTTATTCCATCTCAATGGCTTTGAATAGTATCACTGGGCTTCGACAGGCATCCTTTGACTCAAGTGATGATAGCAATCAGATCGTTGGGATGATGTGGCTCAACACCACCCGCTCAGTAAGTAGAGCCTCCTAAGGTTAGCTGTCCATTCGCCCCCGGTAGCCAATTGACACCTTTCAGGTCCATGCATTTCATCAAGCTACCAAAGTTAGTGGTCGATGGACGTATTCACCGTTCCGTCGGCGTCCAATTGGCCCTTTCCACCCCGCCAACAAAGGTGCTCTCATTTGTGTGACCCGGGCGGGCCAGATCAGGCTCATTTACCAGAACCCGGACAGCAAGTGGGCAGAATTACCTGCTGAGCTAAAAAACACTGGCTACTCAGACAGATTGCTGACACACGCTTCCCTGGTTGCTACCCAAGGTAAATTGTCTCTACGTTATGAGGTCCATGGGCGCTCTAATAATCGATCTCTTTCTAGCTGGAATCTTAGTTGCTACTTACTCAGTATGCCAAAAGATTTGCTTATATCGGGTACAAATATCCTGGAACCCACAGCAATGGGATCCCTCACAAGCCAAACATCCAAACCAGTTCCCGATCCCTTCTTTCCGTATCCTGCAATGCAAGGTCGATATGCCTAGCCCGATACTGAACATCAACAGAGGCCCAGATGAACAAATAAACTCATCGTTGCCATTTCAAAATACTGTATATTGTTTGACGAAATTGGAGATCATGCCTGGTCAGGTTGATGGCCAACAGGGCTCCACTTCCAGTCCTTGGATATTGGCCGTCTACTCTAAACCACTCCATGCCACTCCTGAATACCCAGATCAACAAGGACCACCAAGTGTGGTTGTTCGATGGCACCTCGAGACTGCCCCGCAAGAAATCCACCCCAAATTCGACGAAGTTGCGTCGAAGAAGAGCAATGCTCAAGCGAAGGTAGGCAGACATTATCAATCCACATATTGGGATGCCCGTTAACACACAGTCCAGTCGAAGATGGAACTGCGTCGATTAGATGACATCCACTGTCATAGATATGTTATATCTGTAGATATGGTGGAGCACGGTACCGCTCTAGCAATCACACACGATGATAGCTCAGTCTCGTTCTACGACCCGAGAGGAATGACTATATTCAATGGAATGGATGATGGGAGTACCGTGACCTGTTTGACCCAGGCTGGTTATCAGTATCCGATGGAGACACCAGGTAGGGCTCTCATTATGACACATGCATTCTACTAGCGCTTTTACTAATTTGCCGCTCTTGACAGGTATTGCCATCAGCTTTTCGCCTAATTCATGTGCTGCGGTCACCCTGGATTCCGATGGACAAACACATTTAAGATTAATGGAGCACTCATTTGGGTCGGCTGGGGATTTGTACGATGAAAGTATGTTCTTTGTCCTTTTCACTGGATCTCGATATACCAGGACTAATCGTAAAAATAGGTAAATTCTCTTCAGCTATTGCTGCTCTTACGCTTGCTTTCAGCCGGGGCTGTGGAGCCGAGGTCAATACCGATGATATTCTCATGGTTGCCCTTAGGCAATTGTCAGCTGGTCAGATTTCTCCTATCTCTCCCCAGATTGTCATCGCTTCTATAGCTCATCACTGACAAGAAACAGAGGCTCAAGCAACACTCATCACTGAAGTATTTCGTGCATTGCCAGTCAATTGCAACTTCACAGTTGACCAAGAAAAATTGATGACCCATCCCTATATACCCAAATGTCTGAGCTTACAGTCTTCCCTGGGATACCGCGGGAAATTAAAGCGACGCACACTTGCATCCTCCGTACCTTGGGCAATTGTTCAGCTTCGCCATGCCTCGGTGCTCTTCGCCTTCTTTTTCCAACATACAAAGGGGTCACCCAACGAGGCTCATGACCCTGGTAAGTACTATACAGACCTGCCATTGACGATATTCACTAATGATGTTGCAGAAATTCTCCGCATGATCCTAGGCAACACAAGATGGACGCTGGATTTCTCACACTTCGTCCTCAGCGAAGCATTCGACCTAGCCGATGAATTCGAAAGCGTCTTCAACGATCAAGAAGCATTTACCCAGAAACGTAACTTACCCTCTCCCTGTCCGGCTCTCTTTCTCATGCAATCAATCAACTAACATACTCAGTAAAATCCACAACCTCAATCCCCCTCCTGACCCTCCTCTCCAGCATGTCTCGCGCCTTCCTCCGCTTCATCTGCCGTGGTCTCCGCGGCGTCCACGCCGGCTTCGCAAATACAAATCCCGCAACCCTATCCAGCGAATCTCGAATCTACTACACAGAAATCTGCAAACTACTCGAAACCTCGCCCGTCCGAATAGACGTCTACGAGAAATTCCTAGCAGGCGTTGACTCCGCCGTAAAGCACGCCTACCAAGGCGCTGGTTTTGGCGACGCCGAAAGACCAGGTCCAGAAAAAGAACTTCTCGTCAATGCCCGAATTCCCCCGGTACTCGTCGGTGCAGTAGCGACACTCCTCCGCCAAACGATTCCTTCTCTGAAAGCAGAAATTAATCGTAAAGATATCCTCTTGAATGATTATAGTTGGCTTGGTTTTGGAACAGATGCTAGGACTGCACTTTATCGGCGACAACGTGATGTTGATATCCTTAAAAAGGCTCCTTTAAGGCCTGCTTTGGCTGTTGGGAGGGATGGACGTGTGCTTCAGTCTCAGAAGAGGAGGCGTTGTGTGCGGTGTTGTGAGGTTTCGGGGGATACGGCTTTGCCGCGCTCTTTGCCTTATTTTAAGATGCTTGTTAAGTTGAATCTTCTTAGGGCTTGTCCTTGTGGTGGGATGTGGATGTTGGAGGCGGGGACTGGGGGTGTAAGTGGAGGAGGAAGTGCTGGTTCTGGGACTGGTGTTGTGGGTGGGAATTCTTTGCAGAGTTCTTTGAGAACGCCTGCTCCTGTTGGTGTTTAGGGGAATGGATAGTTAGTTGGGTGTTGTGAGAATTAGCGGCTTAATCTTGTTTCTTTTAGACTGTACATGTATGGTAAAGAGTATATGCGAGGTGTGTATACATGGGCTGTAGCCCTTATGGATTCATTATACTATTTGAGGTATATAATAGACTTAGACTGTTCGCATTGTGGCTGATGGACCTACGAGTTACTCCGGACACAGCGAGTGTACTTCCAGTTGTAGCACCGGAGCCAGCGTGAACCTATGGCAGTGACCTTAAATGCATTCCCAGACAGGCTACAATGTCTATGCAGTCCAGAGGGTAGCCAAGTCGAGAAAAACCAAATATAATCTACGAACACGGAAATATTCTAGATCCACATGCCATCCTCGAATCAAACCAACCAACAATGGCAGCGAACGGAAATGTCTAAGTCATGTCATAAGAGTCGATTTGCATCCTTCTAAGATACACAATCAAATTCCATTTTTTGGATTGTCACAAAAAAAGAGATAAAAACGACCCCAGCCGCTCGGATACCTCCCTAAAGGAGTATTCTTTTTTTTAAATGTAGTCCAAGGGCAAACTCCCATCTCAGTCCCTCACAAAAAAATGCAATGCACCTTCTTAGGCCTTGACGGCGTACTTCCGCTGGGGGAAGTGGATGGCGCGCTTGCGCTGGCGCTCGGTGGTGCGGGTAGCCTCGTGCTTGGTGAGACGACGGCGCAGCTCACGGGTGAGCTTGGGGCGGAGGTCGAGGGGCAGGTACTTCTTGTTCTTGTAGAACAGACGCAGCTGAGCGCGCTGGTTGGCGTTGATAACGGTCAGAACGCGGGCGATGGACTTGCGGACATCGTGGCTGCGAGCGAGATGTTAGTATCAGTGTTGTATGGGTTGAATGTGTGTATGTGTGGATTGGATTATGGGGAATATATTTTCGAGGGGTGGAGATTTGCGAGTCCGAGAGTTGCGAATGAGTTTATGTGCATATGCGTGGTTTCTGATCTTTTTTGTGCACGGAAATCCTGGCGTTTTTGCCTTTGCGTTGGCGTGGTTGAATTTTTTTTCTGGTCGTGGTTCCCGCCCATCGCACATTCGCACAACTCACGCAGCCCCCGGGTCTCTCGCTCATCCCCTCCCCCTTTCAAAATCGAGTGTATAGGGATGGGAATTCATCGGAATCGAATACGCACATGCGCATAGTCTTGGCTGAGGCACCGTTGGCGATCTTCTGGACACGGAGCTGGTTAAGCTCGGTCTTCAACTCCTCGAGCTGCTGGGAGAGCTCCTCCTTGTTCTTGCCCCAGAGCTGACCAGCCTTGACCTTGGACGACTAAAAAATGAAATCAATCAGTTGGGAGCATTTCAATTATCTCGAAATGGGCGAACCTACCATCGTGGCGGCTTTGTTGTATGTGCTGGTTGTCGGCGTTGAGAATTGCAGATGGTCCGGTCAAATTGTGGTTGTGGGACTAGGGCTAAGCGAGTGGCCGCACTAATCGTGACTAAGCACACGTGATTCTGGGCGGTGAATATGCGCCAAGACCTGATTCCAGATCCGGCTAGCTCCACCGACAGTTGGACGTCTGGGGTCAAACCAGCGACTGTCTCGGCCTTTGCTGTCCACCTCCGTTCACATTTGTACTTCAATATCATGTCTTCTACTGGCTCCGGATGGACGCAGCTGCGACAACAGGCTCGCTCGCTTGAAACTCAAGTATGTTGATCTTGAATTACTGACTCCTATAGCCACCATTGCATGTTTCAATCTTCCGTCGAACAAGTACTGACAACTCCGAATAGACACAGAACCTCTTTCACACTTATGCGCAATTTGCCTCTCTCAACAAGCCTCCTCCAAACCCAACAGAAGAAGAGCTACGACTTGAATCACAGCTGAAAGATCTCCTCGAACAGGTATGCTGTCAATCGTCTCCTCTCTCCTCCCCACCCATAGTATAACACAACAGGAAAGGATACTAACATTCTTTCTTCAGCGTGAATCTCTCATCTCTCAACTATCCCGCCTCCTCGACTCCGAAGCAACCCTCACATCCTCAGCTCTAAAACAAAATAATCTTTCCCGCCACCGCGAGATCTTACAAGATCATCGCCGCGAACTCCGCCGCCTCTCCACCGCCATCGCCGACTCCCGCAGTCGCGCCAATCTCCTCTCAAATGTCCGCTCCGACATCGACGCTTATCGTGCCGCGAATCCCAGCGCTGAGGAGGCAGATTATATGCTGGAGGAACGGGCTAGAGTGGAAAATAGTCACGGCATGATTGACGGTGTCCTCAGCCAGGCTTACTCTATCAACGAGAGTTTCGGCCTCCAGGGTGAAACCCTCGCTAGTATTAATCGGCGTATTGTCGGTGCAGCGGGCCAGGTGCCTGGTATGAACTACTTGATTGGCAAAATTGGGACGAAAAAGAGGCGCGACGCCATTATTCTTGGATGCTTTATCGGATTTTGCTTCCTGATGCTTCTTTATTTCCGGTAGATGGCTGGGCCTCTTCCTATTAATTATGGGGTGGTGTTTCTTTTCGTCTGGACTATCCTTCAGATTTCTTTTCTTGCCATATTATTTTTCTTTGCACTCGCCCGTTGCAGCCAGCGACCCTTGTCTTCAAAGTTCTTGATTCTTTTTCTTTTGATTTACCGGCGTTCCTGGGTGGACCATGTCTATTGAGACCTGTCAATGCTTCTGCTGACAAGAATGACGATAATTTTCATTTTTTTCTGCACACTCCGACCTATGATGGCGTCTATGTTATATTATACATTCTCTATTATATGTACAAATGCAAATGCAACTGGAGAGCGGAGACGTCATCGCAGCATATATCATCCACCATATGTCTTCCATCTAGCGACGAGCTTGCTCAGCCTCAAGACTAGCCTTTTTCTCCGTAATCAACTTCTGCAGACCGTTATTGAGAGTCTCTAGCTCCTCAGGTTCGGCAGGACCACTTCCAGCCCAACGAATCCGACAAGCATCATCAACCAAATAAACGTATCCAACCTTGGAGTTCATCATACCAACAGCTTCCTTGAGGAGTTCCGAAAATCCCCTCTGCACAAGGAAATATCTTGAATGCTGCGACTCAGGCAACTTCTGTCGCATACGCCACATAAATCGCTTCACAAGCCAAGCCTTCATACGATTCTCTTCCAAATTGATATCAACCCGCTGCACCAACGACCCGCCATTCTGAAGAACATCCGCCAATTTCGGATTCAGAGGTGCACCCGTGAAAGTATTGACTTGGCCCTCGGCCCAGACACTCGAGAAGAGGTTCACAACGCTAATCTTGCCCTCCAAAATCGGAGTGGTGTCTTGCGGGTCCTTTGGAGAAGCGAGAGTCACGCCGTGAATATTGGGGAAATATAAGGCCTTATCTGAACGAAATAGACGTGGATTCGACTTGAACGTCTTTCCCTCTTGAAAGCGGAGATTCGACCATTCGCGGAAATAGGGCTTTGCAACTTGTCTCGTCCTGTTAAAAATTTCCCCCAAAACTCATTAGTGACTGGGTCATACTTCTAGAGAAATTTATTTCGCACGTACAGTTCTTTTCTTCGCTTGATGTGTCGGTCATAGTCTACGAAGTCGTCTCGACGCTGACGAATAGAGCGGTGGTCGACTCCCGTATTCTCACCTGCCTCTGGCGGCGCGGCAGTACCAATTGGACGGTCCAGTGTTGGAGGCGTGAATTCCTCGTCGCCTGGTTGAACGGATCGTTTCAGGGTTGGGTTTGATTCGAATTGAACAGGACGGCGGACTGGTGGTCCGGAATTGGGGGCTGCATCCTTTGGTTTTTGGGTGTTCTTTGTCGCATAGGCGCGGAGAGATGGGAATGCGCGAAGATGGGAGAATGCCGCAGTGGTACGGAATTGACAGCTTAGACAGCGACTGGTCTGGAGAAGAGGTATCTCCGATGATAAAGAGGCAGAAATTGAATGTTTCCACATTTTGAGCGAAGGTTGTAGTGTGTTGATTCAACTTGGAAGTTGATTGATTGCGGCGAGTTGAAGCCAGAGCTGCGGACAGATCACATGATGTCTGCTGCATAGGATTCTACAATCCTTGTCTAGTTTATTTTTGCTTTTTCGGGAACATGTCGATCATTTTGTCTACTAACGATTTGTCTAAAAAGACACACTTGGTGCTATACTGTCTAGTCTTGGCATATTCACAATTGTCCTTACACTTGAAATCAATATAGACTACTTTCCGATTATGAATTGGCGTATTAGCATATATACACTATTTGATGTCTTTTTTCGTCCGATCTCCAACCTGAATGGTTAGAAAATATTGAATCCGTGCAGCAATGTCTTCAAGTCACTCAGAATAATCCGTTTTACAACTATGATAGTAATATTCAGATATTAATCGATAAAAGTAGAAGATTTCTAGTATATGATGCAACTAATGAAGACCAAAAAGGTTAAATGGATCCCGTGACTCGGCGACACTTTCGCGCGCCGCCTTCGCGTGTCGAGCTTCACTCAGGTTGATCGTGTCTGCTGCAATTATACCACCCATGCCCTAGGTGATATAGGTGAAATTTATCACAACCTTTATATATTCTCTCCAGGCAACGATGGTTGCCTCTGGAAGTCCATGGGTGAGCTCCCAGGGAACCCTGAAAAGTAGGTCGGCGCCATGGGACGATCAGGCATAATGAGTAAGAGCAGTTTCTTTGCTGCTCTCGAACATTTGGATGACTCCGATGACGATCAGAATGATGAGGCTCTTTCCTTCCAGAAAATCCTCGCGTCCTCCCGTCCTTCAATAAATATTTCAGACGAGACTGCCAACACTGCACCATCTATCCCCGAACCACCGTCTTTGATACGAGCAAACACTGAACCTCAGCCTGCCTCGAGCAAAGACTCAAGGAAACTTGAAGAAAAGCGAGTTGATGAAAGGATATCCCATGTTGAGCCTAAAGTGAGAACAGTCCAGCGGTCCAACACGACAGGTACTATGCCGGGCGTCGCGAGCAAAGGCTCCTCCAAGAGGAAGACTGATGTTCTCAAAACCATACCAGAGGCGCAGAAGATATTTAAGGACCTCGTATTTTGTACGTCGGACAAAGAACCACTTTCGAGCCGGGATAGTCATTAATATCGGTTTTAGTCTTCGTTCCGAACGATGATATTGCCCCCGCTCGACGACTTCGTATTCAGCGTTCCCGGGAATACGGTGCGCAGTGGACTCGGCAATGGGGAAATCACATCACTCATGTCATTGTCGAGAAAAAGCTCAAGTACCAAGATCTAATGGACTATCTTAAACTTGAGTGCTTTCCTGTTCGTGAGCCCTCTCAAGTATCGTCTTGGCACCGCTAATATCATAGTAGGCGGATATTGCCTTTGTGAATGAAGATTATCCCCCCGAGTGCATCAAGTTCCACTCTATATTAGATACCACATACCTCAGGTTTAGAATCGATGGAGCTCCTGTGTCTACTGCAAAGGGAATACCGATGATTTCCGCAGTCGAGCAAAAGATTCCCGATTCATTACCATTAAAACCATCGAGGAGGGAAATGCAGTTGTCACCAGAGAGATCTCAAGTATCATCTGAAGAAGTCCGTTTCGCCGAAACTCCAATGCTGGAACCCATGGAAACCGCCGAGATTGTCGAAAAAGAACCATCGAATAATGTAGACATCGATACAGTATCCCGTGAAAGGGACGCACTGGACGATATAATTGATGAAAGCAAGGCTACAAGCCATTTGGTGAGCAGAAGCTATGAACATGGAATTAATACTGCAGTGATTTCTAACTTTGACATTAGCCACTTGACTCTGATGACGAGTCTATAGCCGGGTTATCTGATGATGAATCTAACTCGTCGGAATTCAGACCAGCCAAGAAGAAAGCACGAACTGCACCGACCAGCGAAAGCAAAACTGGTGATTCCTGGACACGAAGTTTTGCTTGCATGCAAAAATTCGATTCCAATGCTCGAGACAATCCGAATATTAGAACGATCGAGATTTTGCAAGAGATGTTAGACTATTATACGCGAAACGCCGATCAATGGCGGACGATAGCTTATCGCAAGGCCATCAATACTCTTCGCAGACAAAAGCACAAGATTAATACCCGTCAAGAAGCCCTTGCTCTCCCCTGTGTCGGATCACGATTGGCAGAGAAGATCGAGGAAATTGTGTGCACCAATCACCTTCGACGGCTTGACTATACCAATTCTTCCCCGGAAGACCATCTGGTCCAAAAATTTCTCGGTGTCTACGGCGCTGGGCTTGTGCAAGCTACTCGATGGGTAGCGCAAGGCTATGCATCACTAGAAGACCTTCGTAATAGAGCACCTCTCACTACCAACCAGCGGATTGGAGTGGAGCACTACGATGACTTTGCACAACGCATCCCACGCAAGGAGGTCGAGGCCCACGGGGCGATCGTTCGACGTGAGGTCCAGAAAGCAGACAAAGACATGCAGGTGATCATCTCGGGTTCTTACCGCCGCGGGGCACGGGATTCGGGAGACATTGATGTGCTTATCACCAAGCCGGGAGCAGTGCTAGATCAGATTCGGTACGTGGTGATGAACGTGGTGGTGCCGCAATTGTTTGAGCAAGGATTTTTGCAAGTTGGACTGGCTACGAGCCACCGTGATAAAGATGGCTCAAAGTGGCATGGGGCTTCTTGTCTACCTGGAAGTACGGTCTGGCGACGAATCGACCTGCTTTTTGTTCCTGGAGCCGAGATAGGAGCGGCTCTTATATATTTTACGGGAAATGATATCTTTAACCGGAGCATGCGGTTACTGGCACGAAAGAGGAACATGTGTCTGAATCAGCGAGGATTATTTGGGGATGTCCTTCGGAACGGTCAAAACAAGACCAATCCAGGTCGATTGCTAGAGGCTGGTGATGAACGGCGAATATTCGCATTGCTGGAGGTACCGTGGCGAAGGCCGGAGGAGCGAATTTGCTAAGGATAGCCATCAACATTTATATATCATCATGAAATTAATCTTATGCTGCTCTCGAGGAATTCTGCAATATCAAAATTTAGAATATGTAGAGAGTTGGAGAGTTAACTAAGTGTGACTTTGGAATGCACAGGGTGACGCTGAAAAGGCCCAAAGTCAAATGAGAACAAAAGCTGCATATTTCGCGGACGTTGCCGGTCAGACTTTTTCCCTTCATCTCCTCCTACTCCATCATCCATCTTCATCTCGCTTGCACCCTCTCCAACCTCATCCTCATCATCATCATTCACACTCTTCATCATCATCATACTCTCCTCCATTTTATACTCCATCACCGCCTTCTCCCATCACCGCCTTTTTTCCCCCTCATCACCGCCTTTCGTGCGGTGAAGCTTTCTTCTTCGCGACTTTCCGCACCGCCCAGACCGCCTCCTACTGCCCCCCAGTTTTGCCGCTCATCTTGCGATTCTTGGGATCGAATATTGTTGATCGTCTTGTCTTGGGGGACTCTTCAAAACCCTCTGTCGTGGTGCGGTTCGGCCACGTTGGTCTTTGGGCCTTCTCTCTACCTCCTCGCCCCCCTTCGTCCACCTTCACCGGACTCGAATTTTCTTCTCGCGCCTTGGACCGCGTGTGTTGTGGACAAAACACGATTTGTCCCTCGAAATAACGACTTGGACTGTTCGGACGCATTGTAGGAGACAATTGATCTTGTCTACCTCAGAAAGCCTCGAGATCGACGCGTTAAATTCTTTCAGCTCCTTTCAAACTTGCCTCATACCCCCCTCCTCGGTCATTCACGCCCATACCATCCACCAAACACAATGGGACGCAAACCAAACCAACTCATCCTTGAGTTCTTCGTTCGAGGTCCCAAGCTGGAAGACTCTAGTAATCGTTACCAGCATACCTGCAAGGCCTGTGGCGAGAAGTTCCCCAAGGGCCGAATTGATAGTTTGACGAATCACCTGGTAAAGAAATGCCAGGCTATTCCTCTACGGGACCGTCAGCGCGTACTTCTGCGACTTCATGAACTTCCGGATCTCACTGAAGGTGATGCGAATAAGGACCCGAATGCCCCTGGTGGTAAAGGGAAGTCGGGAGATGGCTCGTTCAATCGGCCCAATTTCGACGGTCTGAATGTGTTGGCCGAGGCTTCTCGCCAGGTTGGTGCATCGGATACCACCAAGCGTGGACCTCAATACACACAGTCTGTGACCGTTGGTGGCAAGACAGTGGTAGTCGATCCGGCTCTGGAGGCCGATTTTCAAGGGTCAGCCTCTCAGCAAGGTGATATCAAGCAAGAAGAGCCAGGTAAGTAGACGTGATTTCAGCTCTGACACAGAGTATAAGACTACCAGTCAAGTTCGCGACTGTTAACGCAAATCAATTTTTAGGAACTTCTCAACCCTCAGGGACTCCCACGATTCCTGCTTTGCCTAGCCATACCTCGGACCATCCGACCTCGATGTCTCCACCACTCGATCATTCTCTCACTCCGGAATCAACATCTAATGCGCGCCAGTCGCAGCTTTCTCTGATTGCCGCCTCTGCCAACGAGATGGTACCCCAAGGATTGACAATGGATCCAGATGGCCTGGGCCCTGATGGTCTCAAGCTTAACCAGTGGAACCAGCAATTATCGACACAGGAACAACTTCTGTTTGACAGCCTTCAAGAGCATGACCCCTCATTGACTGCAGCTACCCAGCGCGCTGCCTCATACCCGCGCCCAATTGCAATGAACCCGAACACGCAGGCAAAGGGATTTGTCAATGAGTTTGGTAATTCTACGAAGCCGACCAAGCCTAAGGTGCGCGGCCGCTTCAGTGCTGAGCGACGGAAGGAGGTTCAGGAAGTGCGCAAACGAGGCGCATGTATCCGTTGCCGTATGCTCAAGAAACCTGTAAGATATATCTGAACTCTCGCGCCGGATTAACCAGACGATTTTCTAATATAATTTTCAGTGCTCCGGCGATACTCCCTGCACAACCTGTGCTAGCGTGGAAAGTGCTCGTCTTTGGAAGCATCCTTGCATTCGAACTCGTCTTTCGGAGGAATTTGAGCTTTATAACGCCAGTGAGTTAATGCCGCCATATCCGATCTACTATATGCAGAGACTGACCGCGTTATCTAGACTTGCATGCGACTCTTGCCTATCATGATACTAGTGCTATCAGGAATCAGATCAAGTTTGAGCATTATGCTGGCCGCATTGAAGTGACACACTTTGAAGAGACCATGATTTATGTTACTTTGAGCGGAATGCAAGGCCACCGTGCATCAGTATCTGCACTTGACCCTCAACTTCAAGGGCTAGGCGACGATCAATTCTCGGGACCTCCACAGGAACTTTACATCCTTGATAGTGATGCCGATGATGTTCCCAGCAAGCTCGAGATCTACGTCAAGAAGACTGGGCAATTCTTCATTGAGCGGGAACCATCTCTCTTTGTTAAGTCGACTCTTCTGCTGGCTTCGGAGTTGGGTCAATCTAAGAAGGTAAGCTGAACTCCGAGAAGACGCGCAAAAGATATCACTTGTTAACTTGAACCTTTTAGGATACTCTGCTCGAGCGTGCCGTGGAGTTATGGGTCGCCACCCATATTCTGGTGGACACTGAGCTCGCCTGGAAAACCTACTACAACCCTACTCTCCCTCCCACCTCCATGCACTCTCTCTCCCAGCCATCCGACGAGGGTCGTCTTCCCATCGAGGAAGTGACAGATCCCGAATCCCACGCTCTGCTCTGCAGTCAGCTTCGCGCCGGCATGGAGAAGCGTGCCATGCAACTGAGCAAATCCGTGATCAATGACTTGGAGCGTCGATTGCTACAGCGACAGAAGACCGGCTGGTTCGAGACTTTCCTAGTCTCTATCATTTTGCTCAATTGTGTCGAGCGTACTTGCTGGCTCTTCCGGTCATGGGATAATGAGAACTTTGTCCAACGCGTAAGTGATTCCATTCTTCACAATGTAAACCTCACACGATTTCGCTAAACTAAACATCCTACAGTGGCCCCTCGACAAGCGCCCGCCGTACTACTATAACCAGTCCGAGCGCTTTGCCGATATCCTGCACATGCTCCTCCGCATGCGCAGCTTGCCTCCTAAGACAAATGTCCGTCCAGACGGCACGCTCAAGGCCGCTGACGGAAGCGACGAGAATGCCCTGCGTTGGTTCGACATGATTCAGATTTCCCGTAAGTCATTCATCTTACTTCTTCTAGTAGCTCATGATACTGACTTATTCCAGCCTTCTACCTCGAAGAGCGTGTCCACGCAGTCTTCGACCCCACAGACTCACGCTCTTTAGATCTCCGCCACTGCGCTAGTCTCCTCCAGCCATCTAACGCGTAAATTGACTGGCCATTCCCTCAAATCTCACTAACCACAAATCATGAAGTTGAAATCTCATCAAATCGGCAAACAAAAAAACAGAATTACAAAAGAGAAAAGAGAGTGATGCATGTGGATGAACGGGGTGACGCTTTTTGCTGGTCTTTTCTCTCTCGCGGCCATCGTCTTTCAGGGTGTTGGGGCTGTTCTTTGCTGGATCCTCGGACTTTTTTTTTCCCCAAATCATTATTTGATATCGCTTAGTCTTGATATCTCTTATAGGCCTCGCTTCATAATAATACCGTTAAAGACTAGTTGATTGCGCAGAATGTGTTTGTAGGTGGGTCGTAAGAAAGTACAATAACAATTCCCAGAAAACCGAACCGCTTTGATATCTTGGTCTCATCCCCTTGAACTTGAACATGATTCACTTAATTCTCTTCGCTACTGCCCTCAGCCACATACCCCGACCTAACACGTCCAAATCGATGTCTCGGCGAAGCCCTTCGACTACCAGTACCCACAGAAGATTCCGCCCCAAGTACACCACTCTCACTATTCCGTGTAGACTGCAACAAAACATATTGCAAATCGGAGCTATAATCAAGCCAACTGCGATAAATAGCACTAAAAGCGTCATCTGCGTCAGCGGCCACCACGCCCAACTAAGGGATAATGGGAGTAAGAAGGAGGGGGGGATACAAATTCCATAATCGCGGTCTGAGATGAATATCCGATGCCACGGCTCGAATTAAACCGATGCTAGGCGTTGCGTCACGATTTCCGTGTTGAGACCAGAGGTCTTGGAGGGTGTGGTAGAAGGGGGAACTTGGGACTATGGGGAGGCCTGGGGAAGTTGTTAGGGTGTATTCATCGTTGTTTGTTTCGTAAACGAGGAGGCAGAGGGAGAGGGTTGGATCGCTGCTTCGGGGTTGTCTCTTGGGGTAAAAGTTAGTAGGGATTCTGTGGGATGTGGTGTTTTATTTTGGATGTGGTGTTGTACATCTGTGCTTGATGCTCTGGGCATTATGTACAGTTTTGATTGTATTGAGATGAGATGGTTGAGGAGAGAAGATGGAATGGATGGAGGAGAAGGAGAAGAAAGTGCTGTCTTGGAGGAGTACTCGACTCAATACCAAATTAGAAGAATATCGGAATTGATCTGGCTCATATGGATGGGAGAAATTCGTATAGACTATGAATGTTGTTATAAAAGCCGAAACTTTGATTATTTGTCAACTATATAGTATGTCTTAACGTAATCCACGGCCGAGCTGCGCACACGGTTGGCCTGCGCACCCACCCCAATTAGATAATTTTGAATCAGGATAACTCAACCGACACCTATTAATTCAGCTAGATATAGCGATTTTTACATGCATTGATCTTGTGGCCAGTCTCCCTACACCCACTACATCTAGACGGAGCCCTGGAGGCCTGTTCAGCTGCCTGATTAGGCAGTTCGTTCTGTGTATGCGAATCTACCTGAATAGCTTTATCTAGCAAATCTAGCTGCTGAACTAGCTGTAAATCCTCTTCAACTTGTTATGGAACACAACGAAGCCCCGCAGATTACGGAAGGAAGAAGCGCAGGAAAGGAATCACGTGAGAAGGCTTTCGACATCAGCCTCATGGACACCGATGTGTGGAATACTGGATAACTAAATTACACAGCCAAGGTGTTCCTAGGAACGGCCCCACCGGAAGGGTGGCTCCCAGGAACAACGATCAGTGATCAAGAGGGTGATCCGGGACACGGTGTCCTCAGGCCAGATATTATTCAATGTATATGCAGTTCTACGAACACGCCAACAGAAACGATCGGCGGGAACTGCCACGTGATATCCCAACGGCTCGATGGGATTCCCATCCCATCAGTGGGATAGGAATCCTACTGCACGATAGGAAGGACTGGATATATAAGGACACTCATTCAGCATACATGTATTTAGTTCTTCGCGATCAATCCCAATAAGTAACTTGAGTACATCTTTACTTCTACACAGTATTACTACAACAACCACTCTACAAAGAGGGGAGCTCTTCGGACTGACCTACTTGGCGCGCATCAACTGGCACGCCTAGAAGACTTGCTCTACAGACCCGAGCCCGTGTAAGGCTTAGCACAGCAACGGTACGGTTGCGAGACGGTAGACTTGAGGTACACATTAAGGACCACGAGGGTTAGCTTACAGTGACCAGTTTGCACCGCGTAACAAAAATCAAAAAATAGACAAAAAAAACCAAAAAACTGTAATAATACTGATAAAATACAAAAATCTATTATATTATATCTCAATTCTCGATATTGTAGATTTTCATTTATATATCCGTATTCCAAAAATACAAAAAAAAAAAACTTGTATAATTTATATATATTCTTCAAGATCACGAATCTTGGTGTATTTATTATATTTATATCACTATAGTTAACCGCGGTTATACCGCAGTCTACTCGAGGCAGCACGGTCGGTACGTGCAGGCCGAATGGGGCAGAAGGATGAGGGTAAACAACACCCCAACTAGGGCTATCTGCTAGCACTCTCTCGAATAGACTGTAACTCGTGTGTTTGATCTCTCTGTGTGATGCTAAAGATGCTATCTAAATGAATGTATATAAGCTCCCTTCCAAATTAGGCCAATTCCCTTACATACTCCTCCTACTGGCAGGCAGGCCGATACTCCCCCACTACACTAGTACTAGTATGTGGGGAGTATTACTACCTTTAGGTAGTAGCTTTCCAAGGTTCCAAGGCCCTCGATGAAATTTGGCCCCACATAGCAGTACTACAGTGTACTTGAATTCAAGTTCAACTTGAAGTTGTAGTTGGTAAGAGAAGATCCATATAGTTTACCCCACATGTTTACTCCGTGAAATATCCGATTAAATAACTTGAATTCACAACCTTACCAAGTTACAATCTTGATAGTTTCCGCAGAATATTTATGATACTACTAGAGTGTATTACCTCATTTTGAGCCATGTTGAATGAACAGGCCTACTCCGCGCAAATGTTTACTATCAACCCCTTGATTATTCTTGGGTCAATCTTTCTGATCTGGACCTTTGTTCATAGTATAAAGGCCATTTTTCTTGATCCACTTCGAGATATTCCGGGCCCCATTTGTGCTCGATTTTCTCGTCTATGGTATTTACGTGCAGTCAGCCGAGGGGGATTTGAGAAAGAGAATATCCAGCTTCACCGTGAACATGGTGTGAAATTACTACTAGTACTATCATCATCAGTCACTTCGTTAGAGTTACTAATGCCATCAAGGGCCCATAATCCGGATAGCTCCAGGACAATACAGTCTCGATGATGCAGGAGCAGTCCGCACAATCTACTCGCATTCCTCATCATTTGTCAAGGCTTGTACCCTTCTTCACCTGACTATCTTTCTCATGATACAGTCATGATAACCTAATTGTTCAGGCGCCATGGTATGAAGCCAGTGCAAACCCCAGTCCAGAGTCACACGACTTGTTCACAGACAGAGATCCGCGACGCCATGGCGCCAATCGACGAAAGACTGCCACTCTGTATAGTATGACCGGCCTCGTGCAGATGGAAGATTCTGTCGCAGAATGCACAGCTCTTTTAGTAGAGAAATTGACCCAGTTTGCGGTATCCAACGAGCCATTCAATCTTCAGCATTGGATGCAGTACTACGCATTCGATGTCATTGGCTTAATTACTGTTGCGTGACCGACTCTCTGATGTACCAAAAGATTTAAGTATAGGTATGCTGACAAAAGCGAGTAGTTGAACAAACGATTCGGATTCTTGGACGCCGGGACGGATCAGAATTCGTTGCTTTCGGCTCTTCATTCATACCTATTCTACGCTGCCAATGTTGGCGTTTATTCCGAGTGGCACCCAATTCTGGCCAGGATAGTCGCTCTTTTGCCATCTTCAGGCATCGCGCACTTGCAATCTTTTACTACAGGTCAAATTATGGCAGGCCAAGCAAATTACTCACATGAGGAGAAGAAGCAGCCCACCACACCTTCGTTTCTCAACAAGCTGCTTAAAATGAATTCCGATAATCCCAATAAGATCAGCCTAGCTGATGTCTTCACTACCTGCATCACGAACATTGGGGCAGGCTCCGATACAACATCTATCTCCCTCACAGCCCTCCTATACTACTTGAGTATTAATCCTGATATTTGCGAAAAGGTGTTGTCGCCCCGAATCCTCCTTTACCAAGTACAACAATAACCAGTGGTTTCATACAGCTTCGTGGGGAAATTGACTTAGCAGATTCCCAGGGCAAGCTTACATTGTCTGGTGCTACTTTTCAACAGTCTCAACGCCTACCTTACCTTCAAGCCTGTATAAAAGAGGCGTTACGCATGCACCCTGCTACCGGACTTCCCTTAGCACGAGTAGTTCCACAAGGTGGAGCGACTTTATGCGGCAGGTTTTTCCCTGAAGGTGTACGTGAATAAAACTTATCCTACGAGGTTTCGCTACCTTACTGACGCCGGCTATGCTCAGGAGATTGTGGGAGTTAATGCATGGGTCATCCATCGGAACACCTCGATTTTTGGTCCTGATGCCGATTCGTATCGACCAGAGAGATGGATAGAAAACCCCGAGCAGACGAGTGAGATGGAGCGAAATTTCTTAGCTGTATGTTTTTTTGAATTATCACACATCCACCCCTGCCATCGAAATTTGAGCTAATTAATTTAATCTATGTTAGTTTGGCGGCGGAGCACGCACTTGTATCGGGAAGAACATCAGTTTGATGGAAATTGGAAAATTGATTCCGGAACTGATGCGGCGCTTTGAGTTCGAGCTGGTGCCAAAGGAGGTGCCATTAAGAACGGAAAATGTGTGGTTCGTCAAGCAGATGAATGTCGAGTGTCGTGTTAAATTAAGAGCAGCTTGAATTGCTTAGTAGAGAATGCAGTATTCATATCTGATAACCCAGGATCACACTATAGGAGTGCCCCCTTCAAGCTGCAAAGACAAATGGAACCTTGGAAACAGTGGTAGATGTGGCAAATTTAGTAAAGAATATTTTATAGACGTTTAAAAAGTTTATCTGATTAAATTGATCTAGGATCCAGAGAGTTACAGGTACGAGACCGCCATGGTTGAAATGTTAGCCGGACTTTCTTGCGTGTTGAAAAGTGTTGAAGAGTATTATATACCTATCTGCTTCAAGCATGGAGCCACAATAATCACGCAACTATTGAAGCCTACTATTGAACATTGTGATGTTGGGATTGATTGCTGTTCCGAATCTTATAGAGTACGACTAGAAGAGTCCGCCCTAAATCTCGGTGGTCAATGTTATCGCTGACTATCGCTAATTTTCCTTCTAACAACACTATGTTGACTTCAAGATATTCTCTGCAAGTGGCAGGATAGATAATGAATCAAAATTTGCCACTTGGATGATTTGAAGAGCGTCTTCATCGAACCAGGAATGCCTTGCGTTCAATTACTGACAAAGTTAGTCTCACTGAGACCTCTGATGACACTATCGCGGTGGGCTTAGAAATGATGTGAGAATAAGATGATAATTCGAAGAAACATCAATTGTCAACAGTAAGCGTGTATAAAAGCAAGAAACTGCCTGTTTTTCAAGGATTTGAACGCCGTGGGCTTAGTTTACTACAATACTCTATAGGTAAGAATGCTGCTGTCGAAAGCGGTGAACGAGGCCCGTTCGTTGCTCTTCCGCGCTACCCGGTTCATCACTCCGCATTTTCCCCTCATTTCGGCAAATCCCCAAACGTCCTTCTCTTTCCCCCCGCAATATGGCTGCCATGGAATGAATCTTTTTTTGCTGCTTTCCCCTGCCAGGAAAAAAGGATTCCACCGCTGTACGAGTTGAGGATGACCATGAAAAATCACGATATCGCAGCTCGCAAATGTGGCAAGTGTTATCGTGTTTTTTCAAAAGTCGAGCACTTGAGACGCCATGAAAGATCACGTGAGTATCTCTTTATATTTGATCTCTTTGTAAGATTATTCGCTGATAATTTCGGTCTTGAAAGACACGGGGGAACGGCCTTTCAAATGTAAAACTTGTGGCCGGTCCTACGCGCGGAGGTGCGTGCATGTTTCCTGCATTGATCGTGCATTGATCGTATGTAGCCTGACATAATCAATCATTGCTTAGTGATGTTTTGAATCGACATGTTCGTCATCATCATGCAAAAGATGGAGAAAACGATACAGGCCAGAATAACATGGACCATGATGGCGTGTTGCTGGAAAGAACCAGCCCATCACCGAATGGTTCTCCTGAAAGGTCTGAACGGGCCGAAGTAGCAAACGGAAGATTGACACCTGAGGAGCCTACCTCATCGCCACATAACACACCACCTGAATGTCCGACCCCAGAAGATCTTGAATTTCAAGAACTCGCCAACAATGATTGGAATTTTGTTGAATATAGTGGTCATATATCGGGTCTCCCTGACCAGTGTCCCCAGGAGCTGCCTGGGCACCTACAAGATTCCCACACTCTGGAAGTGCATATGGCGGATGACCACTGTCTGTCGCAGCCACCAGCAATATTCAGTCATCGAGGGGCGCTTGATCCCTTCAACACGCACTTGGATTGGTCTCTTGGCCCGACCCAAATATCTGCCTGCAGCGGAATGCCTATAATATCTCCTAACATAGACTTTAGCACTCTATTACTGCAAAGGTCTCCTTTGTCACCTTCAACAGCCAGAGAACAGCACGCTGCCTCTATCTCTCCAAACAATAAAGCAAGAATCTCAAATGAGCAGTTCGAGCAGGTGCAGCGCCTCTGGCCCACGCGGCGTAGGGCTGTGACGTTCTCCCCGTTCCCTGTTTGCTGGGATGAAATTCTGCTCTATCCGGAAGCCAATATCTTCTCATCCACATCATTAAAAGTATTGGAAAGTTTTGAACCCAAAAGGGTGAGGGAATCATCTTGGGGTTTTACTGAGCCCTGTCGGAACCGCTTAGTCCAACTCATGGATCGCTATGCACCCGTTCCAGTCAATAATATTGAAGGCGCCTCTCCGCCCTCTCTTGCTCCATGGAACGGTGAACCACCCCCAATTGATATTCTTGACTTGTGTCTCGATCTATATTTTGGTCAATTTCACGTTCATCTACCCTTCATTCATCCAGGGACATTTGAAGCATCTATAACTCCCGAAATACTTCTGTTCCCCATGTGTCTGGTTGGTATGATGATTCTTAACAGAAAAACAGCCCGCGATCTTATTGCAGATTATCTGCCGGTGGGTTCACATGCCCACCCAACTAAGTAGTCATGATTATGCTAAAGAATGAGAAATCATCAGGGAGCTATCCACCACTGCAGAGCTGAGCTCGCATCGCAAGAAGCCCGTCACTGTCCAGCTCCTGATATGCTGACTGTGCTTGGAAGCTCATGCTTGGTATTGTTCATTGCGGCTTCGACTGCGGTTAGTGACCTGGCAACTGCACTATTTCTTGCATGCTAATAGACGAAAAGGAAGTCGCATTCGAAGAGGAGAGACAAAATCTTTACCAAGAGGCTTTATCCGTTAGCTTACCTAACCCCTGGAATAAATGATAATGATTTACGCTGACCCGGATGTTGAACAGTTGGCAAGAGAAAGAGGGCTGTTCGCGTCGCGCAGTTATAACTTTACCCTAATGCAAGCTGTGAGAGACGATGATATTAAATGGAAAGGATGGGCTCGGATTCAGTCGGCACAACAGTAAGAACTTCTATTATAGACGTGGCTTCACAACCTTCTAATCTTCAATCAGTCTCACTGCATGCCTTATCTTGGCTGACGCATACTCCGCAAGCATGCTGGGTACTTCGACTGTTCTTTCCCCTGACAAGATCGAGATGCCACTTGTGTGCAGTGATGCTCTGTTCATGGCGCACTCGTCACAGAAGTGGAAGTCCATGATCGGAGCTGGCGACTCATGGAATCAGCCGCTTTCCGTGGTGTATGAGAAACACCAACCTCCTCCGCGGCTGACAACGCGTGATATTCAGACAGCTCTTTCTGTAGTTTGGCTCAGTATCCTCCAAAACCGGGATCATTTAGAACGTCAGAAAGACTCGATACCCTCGTCCAGGGACCCATATTCTACTCTATCACCTGGAAACCCAGACCTTTGCCGACAGAAATCCCTTGCATCCTCTCTTTACACGATTTACAAAGTTCACGGGTCAGAAATACGCGATGGAAACACGAACTCGTTAATATTATGGCATTACTTGTGCATTTCTCTCACAACAAATTCCACACTTATTGAGGATGCGGCTGGTCGGAATGGCCCTGAAGCAGCGAAGACGGCGGTTGAAAGCTTAAAGATTTGGGCGGGGACTCCGAGTGGTCGACGAGCTTGCCTCCATGCAGCGCAAATTTTGGTCATTATCAATAAGCATTGTAGGTCTCACGGAATGATGCTTCACTCTGAAATTGCTCTATTCAACGCGGGCCTTGTTATGGGATTCTACTTGTTCACCGCTACCGACTGCATACCGGCTGGCGATGGCCCATGCTATGACCTCTTTGATAAAGTGGATTGGGACCAGGTTGGATGTTTGGGGCTGGAGCCAGAACCGCTTCAAACAGATACTCCTCCTTCAGATTTGACGGCTTCTGCGTTTATTCGCAATGGTGGCCCTGTTTGCTTCCATGGCGCACGATTCTACAGCTCATACGGTGCCTCCCGGAGGACATTTATGAATTTTGCTTCACAACTTGAACAAGTGGGCAAATGGAATGTTGAAGAGTATTGCAGAGTGCTGCGAATAATCAGTGCTACCCTGTTCACATCAGATAGCCAAATCCCCGGACCATGATCGAAATTTCTGTTCATTCTGCGATTTTTTGGAAACAAAACCAGTTACTCGTCCATTAAAGCTGCCACGCCAACTGTGTGATGCGAGATAGCCTTTCATACTAGCTGACAGTATTTGAGCACTGGACTTTATCATATCAATCTTTATTTATCCACTGAGCCCATCGAAGCACAGGCACATGTACAATTTCTACTTTTGAAAACACCAGAATGTCATCTGCCTGTTCGACGTTTCATCGTCCATTCATGAATTCCAAGATTGAGGTCTCTCATGAATCAAATTTGGCCCAGACACGCGCACAAAGGCCATGGATGACACGATTCCAAGGTTGGCTAAATACTATTTGATACCACAATGAGCAAGAGTGCGAACCTTGGCATCCATGGATAGCGGGTAGATGCCTCGAGCGCCTAAACGCTACAGCAAAACAGCAGAGCCACTGCACCAGGAGCCCACGCATTAACACTATCTGAAGGGGGCTGCCGCACCCCACGTCAGGAATTGAACCTCCTCCACTTGGCCCGTTGATTACCTAGACTTGACTCATGTGGGGTTGGAGTGAACGACTGGGGCCCGCCCTTTCAGGTCGATGCTAGAGTGGTTTCCAACCCACCTATTCTTGTAAAGGCTTTGCGGAATCTGGGGAATGGCGTGATGCATTCCAAACCGGGACTTGCGTCGTCCCCCGAGGCCAAGGGCTACAATTTCCAGCATCGAAAGAGTGACCCCACTACTGTCACCCGCCTCATGACAAGCAAGTAAATAGCTGGACACATCTCTCTAAATCCCCATATAATTCCTCCATTGGGTCGAGATTCTCCGTCTACACCAGGGAATAACGTCGCTTTTCCTTGAATCTCCTCTCTAAAATCATCCAATTGGCCTCGTCGTCGACTCGGATCTATACCTATCTTCAGCATGCCTTCCACAGCCTCCCTGACAGACCCGAAGGAGTACCAGAATATTTTTCACTGGGCAGAAACGCAGAAGAATGGGGCTGTGCCTTCGCATGCTACCAGGCGCAATGATCCTTACAAGGTGTGATGGGAATCTTCTTCAAATATTTAAATGCTTGCACATACTGATTTGGGTGTTGTCCGAACCAGTACAATTCGGGGTTTGGCAACAAGTATGTGTAATACTAAATATGCCGAGAGACCCGTCGACTCAAATGCTGACGTGAGAAACTCGATACCTAGCTTTGAGTCCGAAGCAGTGCCAGGTACTATTCCACATGGCCAAAACAGCCCGCGTAACGTTCGATTTGGCCTCTATGCCGAGCAGATTACCGCGACGGCCTTTGTCGCCCCGCGCCATCAAAACAAAAAGGCATGGCTGTACCGCGTCCGCCCATCCGTTGCACATCAGGGGTTTGTATGTTTTCAACTCGCCTTGAAAGTAACATTCGATATTCTAACTTTCATTGCCCAGACAGAGCTCCCAGACAACAAGGATACCGAATCTAACTTCCTTCCGCTGAACCCCAGTATCCACGTTTCACCCACCCAGTTAGCATGGCATCCTTTCGAAATTCCTGATCCCCGCAGTGGTGAGGTCGACTTTATCGCTGGCTTGAAGACTATAGCCGGTTCTGGTGACCCTACCCTGCGGGAAGGTATTGCAACCCATATCTATGTTGCTAATGCTAGCATGAAAAATAAGGCTTTTGTGAACTCGGATGGAGAGTTTGTTATTGTGCCCCAACAGGGAGCCCTAAACATTCAGACCGAGTTCGGTCCTATTTTTGTTCAACCTGGCGAGATTTTTGTGATTCAGCGCGGTCTGCGCTTCCGAGTAGAGCTACCTGATGGGCCGTCTCGCGGTTATATTCTCGAAGTTTGGGGCACTACCTTCGAACTGCCAGAGCTAGGACCACTGGGTGCTAATGGTCTAGCGAATGCGCGTGATTTCTTAACTCCTACTGCGCAATACGAGGTTACGCAGGATCACTGGGAAATTGTATACAAGCTAGGCGGCAAGTTCTTTCGGAGCATCCAAAACCATAGCCCATTCGACGTAGTCGCCTGGCATGGGAACTATGTATGTTCACTCCTGGCTCCTGCTATTTTACCTGACCTGCTTCAATTCAATTTCAATTGACTGACCACTGGAACAGATTCCGTACAAGTATGACATGACCAAGTTCGTCAATGTCGGATCCATCTCTGTCGACCATATAGATCCTTCCATCTTCTGTATCCTTACAGCGAAATCGCGCGATCTTTTCGCTCCACTTGCAGATTTGCTAATTTTCTCACCACGATGGGACGTTGCATCTAGTACGGAGCTCCAAAAGAATCTATCTCGCTCAAAAGGCTGCCTCAGAATATTGACCTGCTATTTTAGACACATACCGTCCTCCCTACTACCACCGCAATGCCGCATCTGAATTGATGGGTCTTGTCTATGGTGACTATGGCGGCCGCTCAGATGACTTCATGCCAGGCAGCATATCCTTTGAATGTGGCAGTAAGTATTTCCATAGAAAGAGCCTCCTTTCATTTAGTTACAATCCCGCTGCATATCTACTACTTCTTCGGACATCAAGCTAACCATGTTTTCCTTTTCCCCTTCCATTAGTGGTTCCTCATGGTGTAGCGTATGAAGAGTTCAAGGCCGCCACCGAAGATGCACCTCCAGTTATGAAGATCTCCGAGGGCTCGATTGCAGTTATGTTTGAGTCCAGTCGTCCATTTACCATCACAGATTACGCATGGAATAGCTCGAAGAAGCACGAACACGAGCCGAAAATGTGGGATAGCTTGGTTGATAGCTTCTCAAGCCATTTAGATGAGGTGGACACGATCTTGAAAAAGAAGAGCGATAGTCTGTGAGTCTCGTGGAAGGTCAGACCTCTTCAAGTTCAAGATCCAATCTATTAGCACTGCGAGGATGATATTTCTTTCGCCCGTTAATATGAGATTTACAATTTTTGGAGACGGTATGGACGACTGTGTCCTGTTTTGAACTTGAAAATCAGACTGTAAATTGAGTATAAGCGCCTGGACATTCACTTGAAATCAATCCCGCCCCCAGGCAACTCTGGAAAATGCTTTGAATATGCCTTGAATATGGTATGAATACCATATTCAAGGCATATTCAAAGCATTTTCCAGAGTTGCCTGGGGGCGGGATTGATTCCTGCATAGTACTTAGTCCGAAGTGTTTTCTAACATTCGAACTTGAAGGTTCCAAATTGACGTTGAACAGTGTCATTGACATAGTAGTACGTTCACCTGGGCTCCAGGGCTTGAAGTACCTTGAAGAACCCCCCTTGATGGCATTAGTGTACTAGTAGTACTTACTGCCCAGGTGCGTACTACTAGTAGTACTAGTAGGCAACCTTGGAACTTGAATATACTACCACCTACTACTAAGTACCTAGGTAGTAGTTGCTGTGAGGTTGAACATTTCAATGAAACTCCGAGTCGCATTGCGGAAAGACAGGTGAAAGATTCAAGGGATAAACTCCCTCCGGAACTTCCTTATGAGGGCCATCTACCATCTACCGGTAAATTTGAATAGCTTTGAGGAAGTTGGAACTAAATGCAATACGTAAAGAACGCAATGGTAATCTTGTTCATTGAAATTGAGTACTATGCAGTATACTATTTGAGACCAATTCGGGGTCAGAATTTGGTTTGTGTCCTGGTAGTACAGATAGCTCAACAAAGAAATGCTTAGCGTACTATTCTATGACCAACCTTGGTAGGATCAGATGCTTTTTACCTGTTGAAATGTTGCCGGAAGTCATATTGAAGAGCGCTCGCCGCTTTTCTCAATGCAGCACCAACCTCGGGGTTTGTCTCTGCTGCCTTGCATGTCTTCAAAAAGTCGTCCTCAACGGAGGCAGTATCTGGGTTTTGCTCAAATAGAAGCCTAATGTTACCGCTTGATACCGGATTGACGATTACGTTGTACTTTTCTCGGCGAACAGTGTCATAGATGTCCAAAATACCCTCCTCGGCTCGTCCAGTGTATATACCTTCCAGACAGTCCGAAAGTCCGCCAATATCCACAATTCCTCCGGTTAACCCAAGTCCTCCGAAGGGGTTGCACACTAGGTATGAAGTAATTGGGTTAGTCAACTCGAGTAAGTCGAGCCAGCTAGGGAAATGTCACTTACAGTGTGCTGCATCGGCAGCCAATAAGAACCGGCCAACTCTCATCTTCTTAGCAAGACGTTGATGCACCTTATAAGGACTGAAATTGACCATTTTGTAATCCTCGGTATCAGGATTACCTGGCAAGCAAGCCTTGAATTTTGCCGGCTGTCTAGCCTTCAGCTCATCAAAGGTCAGTCCTGGCACTTCTCCATATGTCACACGCCATAATCCATCATCACTGATACGGGCAGCCATAAACCAATGCTCTGGATCAATGATGAAATTGGAATCCCAATCAAATCCATGTTTTTCAAAGGGGTAGTATACCTGCCGATGCGCAGGTCTTGTGAGTGAAATGATCCGTCATCAAATAGTAGTAGAACTTGAAGGAAAGCATGCAGTTT
>Ga0209673_1000762_pt1 | contig 43883 bp, 62 predicted proteins | sample AraplaCol_mMS_r2_2_FD_184274 | JGI IMG/M metagenome (GOLD analysis project Ga0209673, IMG submission 184274) | Arabidopsis root microbial communities from North Carolina, USA - plate scrape MF_Col_mMS_r2 (SPAdes) (version 3) | ecosystem: Host-associated > Plants > Roots > Endosphere | place... | reverse complement strand
GGCAGCCCGCTCGCGCCGCAATGCCGCCTGGGCTTCCATGGCCGCTTTCCGGCTCTGCCGGGCCTTTTCAGTCTCTTCGTTCATGCCCCAGAAGTAACCGAATTCGCGCCATTCCAAAAGTGCTCCGAACGTTATTCCCAGAGAAGTTGGAATTTGCGGCTTGCACTCCTGCCGAACCTGTGGCAATAGCCGCCCCGTTCACGCGAGTTGAGCGTTTCGCTTCACGCGTCTGGTCCTGCTGCCGTAGCTCAGTGGTAGAGCACACCCTTGGTAAGGGTGAGGTCGGTGGTTCAATCCCACTCGGCAGCACCAGTTTTCTCTAGGAAAATCAAAACTATAAAGCAGGTTAACCGCCCTGCCCTACCGCATAACTCCGCTCGAAAACGCAGAACATATCGCGAATTGCACGGAAAATCCGTGCAAAATCCGTGCAGAGCGTTCAACGAATGTTCCGGGGGATCGAGGTGATGGCCGTCTATGTTGATGCCCCGAGACACAAACTCGGCCGCATGATCATGTGCCATATGGCCGCCGACACGCTCGACGAGCTTCACGCGATGGCCGAGCTTCTTGGTATCCGTAGGTGGTTTCAGGACAAGCTAGGAGCCCCTCACTACGACATCAGTAAACTGAACCGCGCAAAAGCGGTGAGCCTTGGGGCTATGGAGGTGAATTCACGTGTGCTTCTGGGAATAGCAAAGAGGTGCAGATGACAATGAATATTGCCGGACCGGATGAGTCCATTAGCATAGGTTCGTTTTTGGCTTACGCCATAATGAGCATAAAACCATGCAGAGACCTAGGATTTGGCGCGACGCTTCCGGCATATCCAGGCGAGGTAGCGGAGTTCTACTGGTCAACGGATCTTCCTGCCAAGGAGATTGCGAGAGCTTACGGGATCAGCAATTCACCGCAGATGGTAGCTCGCGAAGCTGGCCCTGGGATATTGGCTGGCTGCCTGTGCTTCTCCTGCAAGGGTGCCATAATTGTCAAAAATAGAACGGAGGCCAAGGAAAAGATCGATAGATACGAAAATCCTCCGTACCTTTGGCATGAAGACGATTGGCGCCGTCAACTCCTTTGCCGAAGCTGCGAAAACAGCTTCTACGAGAACGAGCGACGAGAACGTGAACTTCAAGAGCAAGCCAAAGCAGAGCATCAGCACCGCCTGAGGTATATGCCTTACAGGGAATATTTGAAGAGTGAGCACTGGCAGGGAGTGCGTCAACAAGCTCTTCGGAGAGCGGGGTATAAATGCCAGCTGTGCAATTCCTCTAGACCGCTTCAGGTTCACCACAGAACTTACGAACGCCGAGGATGTGAATGGCCGGAGGATGTGATTGCCCTGTGCGCAGACTGTCATGGCCAGTTTCATCAAAAATTGACGATCAAAACTTCGATTCAGGACCGGGAAGCGGAAAGCGTTATAAATCAAGCCACTTAGGTCCGCGCTGGACCCCAACATTTCCCACGTAATCATTAGCCTTTTCGGCGATGTGTCCAGCCGAAAATCTCCAGTAGTATCGAGTTGGAGGGATGCATGACGCATCAGATTGTCCAGACGTTAGCGCCGGCTTCAGCGCCCATCTCCAGTGAAAAGACATTCGTCGAAGCGGCCGCAAGCTATATCGAGCACGGCGGCGACCGCCGCTTCCTCGATCCCATCATCGAGTATTTCGGAAACCGGCCGCTCGCGTCGATCTATCCGTTCGATGTAAAACAGATGGCGCTGACGCTCTTCCCGACGCAGAGCAACGCGACGCGCAATCGCCAGGCGCTGACACCGGCACGCGCCGTCATCAACCATGGCTATGAGCGGGGATGGTGCAACCTCATCCGAGTTAGGAAGATGAAGGAAGATCCGGCAAAGCCGAGGCAGCCCGCCTCGGCGGTTTGGATGCACGCCTTCATCCGGCAATGCGGGAAAGATCGCCTGCCGCATGTCGCGGCACTGGTACTCTTCATGGCGCAGACGGCCGCGAGAGTGAGTGAGGCAATCGAATTAAGGTGGGGAGATGTTGATCTTGCGTCTCGTCGAGCGCTGCTCGTGAAGACGAAAACCGGCCGCAACTCGGTCCGCCATCTGACGGACGAGATGGCTGCACGGCTTCGAGATCTAAGGGGAGAGGCTGGAGATGATGACCGCGCCTTTCGCTTCACGAACCGCCATTCGGTCAATGAGCGGATCAAGGCAGTCTGCCGGCGCGCAGAAATCAGCTACAAATCAAGCCATCTCTGTGGCCGTCATACATTCGCGACGACAGCGATCGAGCTGGGAGCGGATATCAGAACCGCGATGGAGGCCGGCGACTGGAAGAGCGCTTCGGTTTTTCTCGGGACCTATGTGCATCCGAGACTGAATTCCGGCCGTATTGTCGCTGATCGCTTCAATGCTTTCCAGTTCGACGCTACATTGTAGGGATGAGCGAAGAATATCAGCCCAAATACAAATGGCGGGAGACCTGGCCTGGTGAAGGCCGCCAAGACTTCACCGGTCACGACGGCGACGATTTGGTTGGACGAATCCGCCTCGACACCACAACGCACAACCGGATCGGGATGTGGCAATGGAACGGTGGATTTCAGAAATGGGTACGCCAGCGCATCATGCCGCAAGGTGGATGGGAAACAACCCCGCGCGAGGCGTCGCGCAGGGCTGAAGAGCATCATGACAAACTGAAGGCCCTGCATAGCCGGTAGGTCCTGTCAGATGATGATGGGGTGGTGGGGTCTTAACGATTTCTGAACTTTTTCTGGGCGTTTGCTGCGCCGCACGATTTACGCGCAAATTGCAACCTGATACCCAAAGCTTAGGGTTGAGGTTTTCAGGTTCAAAATGGCAATCACAGATAATCGACGTTACCGGCCTTCGTTCTGGAGTCGGGCGCTTTCTCTATTCAGGCACACCCCGGAAACGTTTGGCGAATGGCACTGGCATGAAGAACAGATGCGCCGCCAGTTACCTGACGGCCGCTTTGTCTATCGCAAGCCAACCGAGGAAGAGCTTTTCGACAAGGTCGAGCGCCAGGCTTGGTGATCAGCCGAAGGTCAGGCTGTAATCCGTCTGAAGCTGAGCCTTCAGCGCCGCAATCTCAGCTGACGTGAGAACCTGCGACCATCCCATCACGGTCGGCACTTTTGCGCTCGGGAAGCCGTTGTTTGCGGTATCAACGTTGACATTGAAGATGTCTGTGCCGCCGCTGTTTGCTGGTGACGCTGCGCGTTGCGTCATCGTTCCCGATGTAGGCAACAGAGCCCCGTTGAGATAGATCAGCGCAGTATTGGCGGTGCGATCATAGGTCACCACGATCAGGTGCCATTTCCCCGTCTGGCCGGATAGAGGCGTGCCTGTCGTTATGACCTGGGCCACCGACGTGTTGACGTGCTGGACCTTGATCCCGACGCCGCTGCTCGCGAGGCTTATTTGAATGTCGCCGAGAGTTGACGCCTGGCCCCACGCCAGGATCACGCCGTTGCTTGCCGTCGATCCGTAGAAGAACGGAAGAGCAAAAGTGTAATCGCCGGCCGGTACAAACAGCCCGGTACGGCGGAGGCGTTTGTTGGCGCTGTCGACCTGCAAGATATTCTTGCTGCTCTGGGCCACCTTCTTCAAGGTCGCAAGTGCGCCGGTACCTGCAGAAGAAACCGGAGTGTATGCTGTCGTGTCAGAGCCGATGGATGCAACGGACGTGATGTTGCCAGAGCCGTCGACCGGGGCGTTATGGAAATCCAACTCCACGACACGAGCCGGGACTGTAGCGGTCGACGCCGTAAAGGTGACGATCGGTGAAGCGGTATTGCCCGTTGCGCGGCAGAAGTAGTTATACGCCCGGATACGGCACTTGCGTGTGACGCCTGACGCGCCAGGCAGCGTTGTCGTGAAGACTTCGCCGGCAGCGTTCTTCTGGTTCGGCGTGAACCATGTGTTGGTGAACGTTGCGAAATCGTCGGTGCTGACTTCAAGTCCGTAGAGCGGAGCGCCTACCGATACAAAGGACATTTGCTCGGCATTGAGTGTCGGCAGACCAACCTGCGCAGGCGCTGTGGTCTGGTCCGCCAAGATGCGAGCAGGCATGCCAGCCATATAGCCGCTGTCACCTCCGTATGTACGGTTGGCGACGTTGGTCCGATGCACCGTGTCGCCAGGAACGGAGCTGCCGACAATACCACCGCACATGCCGACATTCGGAGTGCGGACGACGAACTTCGCCAACTCATCAAGGATCGCGCGGTACGCAGGGTTGCCGTCGACCCATGCCGGAATTGGAGCTCCGATGATAATCAAAGCTTCATTGCCGAAAAGCGCTCGAATGGCAGTGTGCCATGCATCCAGCATGGTAGCGACCGTCGAGGGGCTACCGCTATTGTTCAACATCTCGTTTTCCATCAGAGATGCGAGGATGTAGGGGACGGAATAAGTCTTTCCGTTTGCCGTGCAGTACGCCTTGAAGGCGTTCCACGAGGTCTTCATGCTCTCGTAGAGAGGCTGCCCCGGCACCCATTCCCCAAGTCCTGTGCCACCTTTACCATCAGTTCCCAGCACGTACTGCTGACTGCCCGTCAGCTCACCAAGCTTCGCCAATGCGAAAGGCTGGCCGGGGCCGACATTGTTCTCGACCTGTGAGCCCTGCGGGAACAACAGCGGAGCCGTCGCATCAAGCAAGACGTTCGTCTTCGCCGGATCGCCAGCCTGCAGGCCGCCGTTTGGCGACCACTGCTTGATCTTGTCAAGGTTCGAGCTATCCGCCGCGATCAGGGTCGCTCCTGTCGCGATGGTCTGCCCGCCCGTCATGTTCGACTGGGACAAGAGGGGAATGAACTTGAAGTCGACGACCTGCCCCCCACCGCCCTGTCCTGGGAGGATGCCGGCACCGATGTAGCTCGCCGTACGGCGCTTTCGTGTAGCTGCAGAAACCATGTCTTTCCCCTCAGGCGTCTTTGAGCGCGTATGCGCCGGTTGCATCGAGCTTGTAGCGAAGCGGCGTACCGCCATCGGTGATGTAAGCCTTGCCGGCCGGCGGTGATCCGCTCGGCGCAATGCGTGTCCAGCCGACAGGGTCGGCGACGCCGGCGCCGATGTAGCTGGCGACGCGGCGTTTCCTCGTGGCGGTTTCAGCCATCGGATTACCTTTCAAGATGTGGAGGTCTTATCGAGCGCGAACGCGCTCTTCCTTGTCCCTGAGACGCTCAAGGATCTCGTCGAGCTTCTCTTCCGTCTCCTCGCGCTTGCGGTCGGCAAGCACTTCGAGGCAGTCTGCGCAGCGCCGCACTTCGGCGATCAGCTGATCGGTCTGGAACCGGTTACCCAGCTCTACGCCCACACCAGCAACAACAGCATCTGCGGTTACGGCTGGGGTGGCGGGCTTACGTGTCCGGTTATAGGTGAATAGGCCGGCAAAGAACGCGCCGATGAGGATACCGACATTCGTTATGATTTCAGCCTGGTCCACCTTCCGGCCCGCCTTTCGCATGTATGTAATCTGTCAGTCGGGCATCCCTCGACGCCCTGATGACGTTCATGAAGTCCAGCGCTGCGACGGTGGCGGAAAAGACGAATACAAAGCCGAAGGTCGCTTTCGCGGATAAGGCAATCTGCGTCCAGAAAAACAGCGACAGAAACGCGCTTCCCGCTCGTAGATGCGGGCTGCGCCGGAGTATTCCGTTGACCAGCAGAATGACCAGCCGGAGGAATGCGAACACCCTCATGATCCATGACCATTGCTCCTGCGTCGCGATCATCAACATCAGATCGAAAGTGGCGGTCTTCGTCGATGTCATCAGAACGGGATTGGCCGACAGCATGGCGCCGAGGGCGAAAAGAAGGATCGCGCAATACCACTCGCTCAGGCGCGGGAAGAGCGCGTCCATGAAGTGCAGGCGAATGGTAGCGAAGGAAGACATCACGGGCGCGCCCCCGTGATCTCGTCATGCGCGCGGCACTCCTGGACCGTCCAGACACGCGCGCCGCAGACGCCGGCAACCGTGTCATCAATCGCGTCCTGATCTTTTTCGGTCTTACCGCGAGCGCCAATGAGCGACGTGCCGATGATCGATCTAGCGGTTGATGACAGGGTCTCTTTCGAGGCACTGACCCGTTGCGTTGATGTACACGCGGCCACGCTCGCGGCACAGGCGACGATTAACACGAGCTTGATCAGCTGCATTGCTCAGTTCTCCGATTGCCTTGTTGGTTGCTGCCGTCAGTTCGGCCGCTTCGAGATCTCGGCCGCGCTGTTCGGCGGCCGGAAGCCATAGGAAGTGATTGATGGCGGTGAAGACGAGAAAGGTGGCGACCACACCGCCAGCTGCACCGAGCGCGATTTTGACACCCGCCGAGATCCCTGAGAACATCAGCGCTGCTCCACAGCCTGGCGGATGTCGCGGATTGCGGCAATAATGTAATGACGCGCCACCAGGCCGCCGATCGCCACGACGAGGATTGCGGCGATGATCACGATCAGTGCCCGGTAGTCGAAGCCGGTCAGTGCCGCGATACCTAAACCGCCACCGCCGCCGAAGGCACTGCCCGCCCAGCCAAGCAGGCTGAATTTCTTCTTCACCTCACCCTCGACGGCGACAGGCACCACGGCCTTTTCTTCGACGACAGGAGCGGAAACGAAGCCGGCCGCCTTGCCGAGCCCTTCAGCATCAAGCAGCGCCTGATGCAGCGCCGCGCGCGTTTTCGGTCCCGGATCACCATCGGCAACCAAACCTTTCGACGCCTGAAACTGCTTCAGGGCACCAGGCGCGTGGCCGAGCGCTACCAGCGACAGGCGCACGAGATGGTCGATGCGGTCGGCAAAACCGTTCTTGCCGCCGTTGATCTTCGTGGTGATCGTCTCGATATCGCCCTGGTCGGCATAGCGGTTCAGGTGACGATCGTCCCAGTACCAGATTGGCGCGAGACCTTCCCACGGATCAGTGTTGAGAAGATCCGGATTGGTGACGAAGTCGGGCGGGTTAAGTCCCTTTTCCTCGCACCACTCGTGGAACTCGATATAGTTCGCCTTACCGGTGATCTGGATGCCGGAGCGGCCCATGTATTTCTTGCCATCGCCATCAGCGGCCAGGGTATTGCCGAGATCGGTGCGAGTGTCGTAACGCTTCTGCGCCGGCGTCGGACCCCAGATCTCGCGATCGAAACGGAAGTCTCCACTTTCATGCATCAGCTGCGCCATAAACTGAACGACCCGGTGAAGGCGGTCTAGGCCGAACATGTCGCCGTAGCGGTCAAGCGCCACGAGAACGGAATTGAGGTTGCTCTCGTTCACGCGGGTTTTCGCGGCCGCGCGAATTTGCTGAGCTGTCAGGCTGCCCATGAAAAAGTCTCCGATGTTGTGCGAGAGATGTCACGCCTATGGCGAGGCAATAGGCTATTTGCTAATGGCTCAGTTGAATCAACGTCATTCGGAGCCAAGATGAAGGTTGAAAGCCGCGTAACTACCGTCGACTTTGCACGAGGGCTGATGGCCTGCGCAGTGATGATCTACCACCTGCTTTATTGGGAAAGCATCGCCGACATCGAGCGTATTGGTTTTTACGCGGTCTACGGTTTTTTCGTTATCAGCGGCTTCTCCCTGCACATAGCCTACCGAGACAAACTCGTAGATTTTTCCCAGCTGCAAGTGTTCGCAATCCGACGTTACGCCCGTATAGCTCCATTGTTTTACACAGCGCTCGCGCTCTACTTGCTTCAGAACGGTCTCCCTGACCGGTGGCCTGTCCTGTTGGCGGCCAACTTCTCATTAACTCTGGGTTTCTTGAACCCTGGCGAGACATCCGTCCTTGTTGGAGGCTGGTCCATTGGCGTGGAGATCGTATTTTATGTCTTGTTCCCGATAGTACTGCTGCTGGTTGCGCGGTCTAAAGGCCGGCTATTTGCCATTGCGACAGTGACTTTGGTCGTCCAGTTAATCTTCGTGAACTACGTCCTAGCCGGCCTGAACAGCACAGGTGAAGGATGGGTGCGATATACCCAACCAGTATCCTTCGCTGGCTATTTCGTGATGGGCATGTTTTTTGCGGAGCTTTATAGAGCAAGACCATACATGAAGGGTGCGCCCGTCATGCCAAAGCTAGCATTCTACTGCCTTATCCCGTTCATTGTGATCCCGGCTTCCGAGCCACTGGATCTCCTACAAGGATGGCGAGGCCTTATTCTGGCGGCATCAACAATTGGCCTCGTCGGCGCCGCGGCATTTATAGAAGAGCCAACAGGTCGCTTGCGCCAAGTTGCAAAGAGATTAGGAGACCTCTCCTATTCGATCTACCTGCTTCACCCGCTCGCGTTTGTATTCATTCGAGATCACGGCGTCCCAACATCATCACTCAGAATCATTGCGACGCTCGTTTTGACTATTGTTGCTGCCCATCTTACCCATAAGTACATAGAGGTCCCAGCTCGCGAGCTTGGCCGTAGATTCGTTCCGTCTCACTAGAGACGGCTCTTCTTATGGGACCGCTGGCGTGGTATCGGTCCCTTTATTGAAAGGGAACTCGCATGGAAGACCTAGAAGACATCCACACCGTTATGGCTAGAAGCCAACAAGAGCGCGCTAAGGATGGGATACCGGCCGCCTCAATCCGGACTATCGACTCAGACGGACACCAGGTGAAATTGGTTCTCAAGTCCAGCCGTGGTGACGTTGAGCTAAAGTTGTCGCGGAACGATCTGACGAGACTGCTGTCTGAGATTTCTTAGGCGACGCCAGTTGCACGATCAAGTAGGGACGCCATCCGGTCAACGAACCCGTATGCGAAGTGATGGTTTGATGTCTCTTCCGGCACTCTCTTGATTTCGCCACTCACAATGCTCACCAGTTCCTCACCAGAGTGTGCGAGATAAACTCCTGGCGTTCCCATCAAATCCGAAACGGACTCGTGTGTTTCAAGCGCTAGGACCACAGTGGGTGTTCCCAGACCCAGAGCGTCGTAGTGGCAGCTCGAAGAAATACTGGCGTGCAAATTAGACGCCGCGATAAGATCGTTGGTGCTGACGCTCTGTTGCCCGTCAAAGATCAGAACTCTCGGATCATGCTGGAACGCAAGCGTCAACTCCGCTTTGTCGCTGTCGTATGCCGGGTGCAGCTTGATTTGCAACAATACAGGCTTGTCTATTTTTTTGAGGAAGTCGGCAAGAACATTTGCCACCTGCCTGGTGGCGATACCTTGCGCCGTAAAGGTCACGACAAACGGGCGGGTCTGGCCCTCATAGGCTCTTGCGCTTGACCTGCGCGCGACGTCCATCACACCAGAGCCGACAGGGGCTACCCTCCCTTCCTTCTCCAATAGCGACCCTTGTAACGCATCTACCACATGCTGCCCGTAAACTGCGAAAAAGTCGGGCATCATGAGATTCTGCCGCTCATCATCGGCTATATCGCCCGGCAAGACGTTAGGATGAGATTTCGTTGTCAGCCCATGCTGCATCTCAATATACGGGATGGATAGCGTCTTTGCCGCAGCCATTAGAGCAAATTGGCCACCATCAGCGCAAAGAACGACTGAAGGGCGCATCTTGCGAAGAATCTGCTGGTAAATGACCGAGCGCCAATGAAAGGCATTATAAACCCGCGATACCCTTTGGGCGCTTATTCTGACGCCTTCCTGCGCCATAATCCGTTCTATCGCTTCGAAGACCGAGTGGTGCTTATGACGAGGAAAAAACCGACCAAAGAGGGCGCTCAAAATTATGACGAAGGTATCATCTAATTCTGGCGGGCGAAGCGCGGCATTGCGGTTTACCTCGAAGCCTGCAGCATCGCAGGAGGACATCTTCGCTCCGCCCTTGATCGCATCGATCATGACATCAAAATAGATGTCTTGGAAATGCCGGCCGGCAGGAATGCGATAAGCCGAGTCAAAGGACTTGCACAGATACCTAACTTTTCGGCGGCGTCTGAATATTTTTCCGACACCCCGAAAAACACTGAACATCAACACAGATCGGCCGATTGGCTTTCGCGCGAGATTAACTCCCTGAGCAAAAACTGACGCTTCAAACTTGACAAGTTGCCAGGGCGAGACACCGTCAATTACCAGTCTGAACAACCCATGCCGGCGCTCTATATCGCGCATGGCATCGTAGACTTCAGCTTCGGTTCTTGTCGTGTTCACGCTATTCCCTTGTCCACTTTACGGCGAATGATGACAATTTCCACAGAACGAAAGTTGCACCTCAGGAATGTCTTTGCCATAACCCTTCGAAGCAAATGCCGATGATCGGAGTGCCAACATGCATGCATCGCCGACCTATAGACGTGCTTGGGAAAAATATAAAGGTGGCGGAGATATCCTTGTATTTCTGGGCATCTGGCTCACATCGACGGTCTTCATTGGTCAAGACCGTGCAGTAGTTAGAGGCGATTTCCATTATTGGCTAGCAGTGATTCCTGCTCTACTTTTTCCAGCCGTTCGGTGGCGGCAAACCATCGAAAACTTGCTCTTCGGCAAGGCAAGACCCATCGGTCTCTTCGGTGCTTTAGGTGTTTTTTGGGCCCTTATAGCTCAGGATTTCCACGCCGTGGCACCACTGGTTCTGATTGTGTGGGTCGCGGGGTGGGCGTGCCGTGACGAAGTCGCCGTTGGAAGACGCGCGTTTTTCGTTCTAATTCTCGCATTTTACCTTCTTGGCATCATCACGTTCTTTCTGCAGCCTCCCTTCGAGCGCTACCCTTGGATGATGATACCATACAACAACATCACCATGTCGGCTGAGGATTTGCCGGAGGGCGCAGACCCCACGCCGATATTGCCAGATCAGATTAAGGAGGGGCTGGACCTAAACCCTTGGGGTATACTCCCTGGACAAACCGCCCCCGCCTTTGGCCGCTGGCGGATCTCGATGACGCCTAAGATCGCGACATCGGGTTTGGTATCACTCTTCGCGCTCCTAATTTTTTTCCAAAGGCCATCGGTTAGGCCATCGAATTTGGGCGGAGCGGCTGCAGCAGGATATTTTGCCTTCCTTTCACTAATTCGAGCGGTGTTTTCAGCAGTGGCACTATTCTTCGCAACCTACGTTTTGCAGAAGATCTTTCACAAGAATGCCACCGCGCGTTTGTTAGTGGCGATCGCAATGACCGTAGGTCTCGTTTTTGCGATGTGGGCCGCGCCGTACATCCTCTACGAGGTTCAAAACTACAAGATCGCTTCGCAGCTACTTCTTCGCGGTCGCAACGACCTTACCCTTGATGAGATCGTCCGCCAGCTCTATAGGTCATGGCTTTGGACGCAGCACTTCCAGATATTCCTAAATAGCGATTATCTTATGGGAGTTGGCAGCGAGCTTGCTAATAGCGCCAAGGAAAACCTTTTGAACGCCAACCAGGTGCGGTCAGACTCTGACTCGTTCTTGACGCGTCTGCTGGCAACTTACGGACTTCCCACGTTCGGACTGCTATTTTTCCTAGCTGAACGATGCTGGTGCCACGCAAAGAAGGACGACGGCTGGGCCGTATCGATGATCGCCGTCCTGATTTGGTTAATGATGACTTGGGGCAGTTCCTTTCACCCGAGTAACGGAATCTTCGTTTTAGCGTTCTTGATCATCGGTAAAGGATCAAAAGCTCTCTCGGACGATTCTAAACCTGCCGAAGGGCGGCCTTGATCTTCTCTATGATAGCCGTCTGCATCACCGATGCCCAATGCTGGCCGTCTAGCGTATAACCAGGCAAAGCCGCTCCGCTACCGTCCTGCAGATCTGAGTGATCTACGATCAAGCAGTCCTCTCGCGCTGCATAAGTCGACCTAAGCCAGATATTAAACGTGGCAATATTGCCATTCCATAGCCCGTTGCTCGTGCGTGTCGGCGGCACGATTACCAGCGGCCCGGTGAAGTAGTTCAGGACCGAGGTATACATTGCCTCTATGGCTGGCAGGTTCGGCGAATCAACGCATATATCGTTGAACGGAAAGCAACCAAGAACGACGGCCCGCGCGCGCCCTAGGGAGGAATAGCTGCCGGTTCGAAGACGATAGATCAGCCCAGGCAGGGAGTCGCCGGAGATCCCGTAATTCTCGGCGAAAGGAATATCGCCAAAGCTGATGCCGGCGAAATTGCTGTCTCCAAAACAAGCAATGCTGCCACCTTGCGCGAACAGTCTGGCCTGCTTTCGCGAGTCGTCGATCGTTCTGTTCTGATGGTAGTTATAGAGATCGAACGGCTGCGCGGCTGGCAAGGTGCCCGCCGCCAAATTATAGCTTTCCGGCCGCTTCAGATGCGGCGCGATGCCGCCAGCTGCGGGAAGGCCAGCTCCCGCGCGCGGTGTCATTTCAGTGGGGTTGAGCATCAGGCGTTTACCTCGCTGCGTAGACCATGCAGATAACAGCGCTTCTGGTTCAGGGTCTTGTAGCGCAAAGAGATGTCATCGCCGGAGGGCTGACCGGAAACACTGACGATGTTCGTCTCGAAGTAGGTCTTAGCCCCGAGCGCTTTAAGCTGCGTCATTGTCGCGGCTGTCCATGTCGTCCCTCCGTCACGGCTGAATTCAATCGTGACATCGGTGTTGAGCGTCAACACATCGAGCGCCTCGATGATCCCAGAGGCCTTTAGCTGCGTGGGCGTAAAATCAGTGAATTCATATGCCGCAGTGACCAGAACTATGTTTGCGGTCGTCGCGGGCTGCTCCACTTCGATTTCCTCAACCCAAAGCAAGTCAGAGAGAGAGGAAGTATATCCCGATCCACTCGTGCCAGACGCGTCCGTACCAGCCTTGAAATAGAACGAGTAGTCCGAGTGCGCCGGCTGCAGTCGCCCGACTGTGCCGCCTGCGGTGCATTGGCCTGACACGAGAAATGCCGTTCCGGCCGTAACGGTGTATGTCATCCAGTCCGACCATTCCTCCTCGTTGGCGGAAAGTGTGAGAGTCGAGGATCCGCCTCCGAAAGTTACTGGGATCTGATTTCCGGTGAACGCCGCACCGCTAGCCGCATGTCCGGCATAAACTGACGAAAACGTCGCGCCAGAAGCGCCACCTTTGAAGCGAATACGGAACTTGGTCCCACCTTGCAGGACCTTTGCTCCGGCAAAACGCTGACGAAGTGTGTTGCCGGCCCATCCGCCATTGCTCACGCTCAACGACACCGCAGGAATTGCGTCGACCTGTTGCAGAGGGTTTCCGCTGTTCATAATGCGGCCGTTCGTAGGATCGAGCACGTACCCCGATGAAGCTCCGGCGTTGACACCGCCGTCACCGCCAAATCCGTCGACGAGGCCGTTTCCCATAAAAACAGGCTGGCCGATCGCCTGCGACGAATGGATTGCACTCAATGTGCCGCCATCGATCGTTATGCGGTTGCGCAGATTGCTCGCAAGCTTCGCGTCATTAATGGCGCCGTCGACGACGCTCCCAAAGGGCAGCGCCTCAAATGCCGTGCCATTCCACGAGAAGAAGGTTTTCGAAACTGTGTTCCAGTAAAGCGCGCCTTCCTCCAACGGATTTCCGTTAGGGTCCTGCGTCGGAGCTGAAGCGTAAGCACCAAGGTACTGCTTTTGAAAGTCTCCGAAAATGGCCTCGATATCGGCCTGCAATGCCGCAGATGTCTGATCGCTTGCCAAACGAAACGTAGACCCTTCCACCTTGCCGATGAGTAGCGGCGGGAGACCGCCGGCAACTGGATTATTTCCGGAATTCGTCTTGATCGTCAGAGGAGCGCCGCCATTGAAGCTGACGGTAACTGGCGAACCCGGATTGGTCGTCAAGATCGTTAGCCAAATCTGCGCACTGGCTGAAATTGGCTGAGAAGAAATAGCGTTATATGCATTTGGTGCGCCAGTTCCATCATCCTCAGCGACAATCACGGAATACGGCAAATCCGCCACGCGGCTCCACGATCCGGTTCCGGCGCCCCCGACCTTGCGATAGATGCCGTTGAAATCTACAGCATCGTCCTGAATGACCCATGCGCTGTCATTCTCCGCATGCTGCAAATCTGCGTAGAGCTGCACACGCGTAAGATAAACGCCACCGCCAGATGTGCCGATCGCTGTCACGAAGCTTTCCAGCCAAGCCGACCATGCTCTGGCTTCCGACTTCTTGACCTGCTTCTTTCCGGACGAGGGATCGCCGGGTGTGTTGTAGTCCGCAAAAACCTGAGCGCCCGTTGGTGCTGTGATCGGCATGGTTTTTCCTTGTCAGGTAACAGTGAAGGGTCCGGTCGGCACTGCGGCAGCTGCCGTACCGGATGCATTGATTGAGACGACGAAGCCGAACTTGGCCCCGGCACTGAGCCCGGTGACCACGCGGCCATCACTCAAGTTTGGGGGGCCGTACTCGGTGGCAACTAGGGTAGCACCCGACATCGAGTTGGCAGTGTTGATATAGATCCGCACCGCCGCATAGTTCGCACTATTGGGAGCAGTCCATGTGAAGCTCGCTTGTCCAGCACCAGGCGTCGTGACGCCAACGCCGCTTACGACGGCCGGAGGATTGGGGTCTGCAACAGCGGTAACGGTCACGTAGTCCGTCCAGTCGGACGACACACCTGCAGCCCAAGCGCGAAGCCTGAAGCGATATTGCACACCATCGGCTAGGTAAGTTGACCTCACCTGATCGACACCGGCGGCCGATGAAATGGCGCTCTGCGGCCCTGTGGACCCGCTAAGCCTCTCCCACTCCATCTCGTAGGTCAGCTCATCCGAGACATGAGCCCACGATCCAAGACCATACGCCGCAGAGGCGCCGCCAGAAACCACCTCCTGCTGGATGATGACGCCGAATCCGGTCGGAATTGGTACCCCGCCTGGCGGGAGCACAACAACCGATGATCCGGGAATACCTTCTTCAGTTGCCGAGTTGAATTCGTAGAGATCCGGCGGAACGACTATTCCGCTTAAGGTGATTGTCATTTCGCGGAGAGATATGACCGGCTTTTCGGTTATCTCGATTACCGCGTCGGCTAGTTTTGGCCCATACTGGACGCGGATGAACCGCTCATAAGACGGATCGTTATCCAGGTCGAAGTGAGCCGTTAGAGCAACGCGCATCCCATTGCGCCTGATGTAGCGCAGCTTCTGGAGCCTTTGGATATGGTTGTGCGACTGCACCGCCACATTGTCGACGGTCACCGTCCGCTGCGTATCCTCGCCGATGTAGGGGTCGCCGTAGATCGCCGCATCGTTGGTGTTGTAAAGGTCAGCCGGATCGGTGTAGCGGCCGCGCACGGCAAGAACCGTTGTCGATGGGTCGACATTGGCATTCAGACTGAACGCAGTGATTTCTGCACGCGTCAGTGTAATCGTCGGCTCATAGTATTCGCCGCCATGAACGCCCACGGTCCCATCCGCGCGCTCATAGACGACAAGTTCACCGGCCTCGTCGATCGTCCTGCCAACATCGGCAGGATCGCTATTGGCGCGAAACCAAAACCCACCATGGTAGAGGCTCTCGACTCCGCCCGAACGGTTTATAATGGATCTGTCCGCAATGTCGGCAGCATGCCCCCAATCAGGGAGATACATTTCCGCCAACGACAGCTTTCCACCATAGGGGCTCGTTAGATGCCAGAGGCGGTGCAGCGCGAGATTGGTCGTGTAGGCATACCCACCGCCGCCGCGCGGATCGTAGATATCAGGATTGCCATCGAGAATAGACGAGTGCTCAGGCATCTGGTTAGGAAAGATCTTGAGGAAATCATCCGCCTTTGCCGTTTTGCAGATCATCTTCACGGAGGCCAGACCGTCGCCTCGGTGATCGACGGTCCAGATCGATGGAAACGCAGCGACGACATCACTATAAGCCGTTTCCGCCGGAAGGCCGTTTCGAACCTCGATCGTCACATAAGGCGTGTTCTTAGGGTAAAAATGCGCAGGCGAGACGACAACGGTTGCCGAAACAGATACCGCCTCGTCATGCAGGTAATGCTGCACAAACCCTTGGATGCGGTGCCCCGCAGGAACAAGTACATGATAGGCATTGCCGTTGATCTCTTCGAGAAAGGCATAGTCGCTTGCCTTTTTCACCCTGCCGAGAACGATAGGCAAAGAAGGCACTGGCTGCTTAAGATTGTAGGTCCCGTCTTCCGGCTTCGGGACCGCCTGCTTTGGCGCCAAGGCCTTAGACAGAGCCGCAGCACCGAATGCGATGCCACCATAGAGGAGCGCGTAGGTACCCACAAAAAGCGCGTTAGCGGCAAGCACCGTCGTTCCGAACGACGATACAATTAGCGGGATAAGCTCAAGGCCTGTCATCGACGTTAGATTTCCCAGATTGCCAGAGCGCCGGCCGCCATAGGTCCAACGCAATCTTTGTAACGAACCATCCAACGGGCGCCGTTGAAGATCGCGCCGAATTGCCGCTGCATGTTGTTGGCGCTGCCGATGACGCCGATCGCGCCGAGCTTGGGCTCGATGAGCTTGCGGCCCCGGATAGTGTCGACGCAATTTTCAACGACAGGCACAACCCCGCCTGCTCGGACGACGAGTTGCTGGAATTCCTCTTCCGTCTCGAATGTCTCACGAAGATGCCGTGCGGGATCTTGATGACCAAGCCAGATAGCCCACGAGGCGAGAAACAGGCAGCAGTTGACGCTCGCAGGTTCCCAGGGCTTGCGCTCGTATGCGCAGAGAAATTCGTCCAGCGTCCTCTGCATCACCAGTTCGGCCACCGTACTGTCTTGTCTTTAAGGGCAGGCATACGCTCGCAAAAGCGATCGTCTGGTGCGGTCGGATTGAGAACACGAGCACGCGCACGCTGATCAACGTCTGACAGGACCGCACCACTGGTGATCGCCAGGAGCGTGAAACGGTTCGCGATATCGATCTTTATCGTCGACCGAATGCCGCCATCTTCGGCCTGGTCGACGAAAGTCAGATTGGCGATCTTGCCGGTAAATTTTACCTTCGGAGATCCGCTTGGCTGCTCAAACTTATCGAGCTTCTGCAGCAGAATTCTAAACCGCGATCCAACAATGTTGCCGGTCTGGTAGTCGGCCCACACCGCATCGCTGGTCTTTCCGTCAATCCCTGACACGATCAATGACAGCGTTGCGGCTTCACCGTTGATCGCTGCCTCGATTTGAGGGAGCGCGTCATCCGTCAACTCACAAGCGCGATACACATTGCCATCGCGATCTATGAACTTGCCACCCGAACCGTCCCACCAGCGCAACACGGTTGACGGCAGATCTACCTGCGCCAGAATTCGAATGCTCGACATCGCTTGTCTCGGGTTATGCCAGGTCGTTCCAATAATCTGTCGCCTCGACGAAACTGACGCTTGGGCGGCTGTTCCGGGCGATGGCGTCTTGTCTGATATCCATTGATCGGTCGTCGGCGAGATGGCACAGGCACGTCGGACGATCGAAATTCATTTCTGCGCCATGGGGGATAAGCTCCCTCACGGTGGGACTGATCGATACAGTGATGAGACTGTCCTCTTCCGCCTGAATAAGGCCAATCTCATAAAGCGCGTGATTGTAGGAAAACCGCGCCCCAGCAAGGTTTTTGTCAGCATTAACGACCCGCAACCGGATAGTCGTCACGCCGACCGGCGTCACGCCGTCGCTGACAATGTCGATCGCATTCTGCTGCCACCCGACTCCGTCGTCGAACATCGTGCCGTCATCATGCGGAAGAACTGCCATAGGCTCGAAAGTACCGTTGACATAAGGAGCACTGAGAGCGGCGCGGACAGGTACGGCAATCAGCCCCGCACGACCGCCGAGGGACTGCCTAACCACCTGCCACGAACGCCACTGGTCTCGAAAGCGGTTCTGGATAATGACGTTACTGTAATCGATGACCCAGTAGCCTAGATCTGTCCTGGTCACCCTCTCCACGCCACCAAGAGATCTCCCGCCACTGCGCGAATAAGCGACAACGTTTGCCGCTATCTCCTGCGGGCGCAGGACCTCGAAAGGCCATTCGATGATATCAGCCATTGCGATAATCTCTGCCGGCCACGTTTGCTTGGTAGTTCGCCACCGTTGGAACAACCTGGCGATTGGCTGCAGTCGCGATGCGAGGTGCGGCATCCGATATGCCGGCGTCGCTGACGGATTTTACAAAGGGCAACAGATTGCCGCTTTCGTCGACATCGACACCCACAGTGACATGCACCTGCTGTCCACCGACCTTCGTTCCCTTTGGCAGCACGACTTCGCCACGTTCCAAAATGGCGGGAACCTCGCCTGCGCGAAGCGCTGGTCCACCAGCACTGGAGGTGCCAGTGTGGTATCGCTTCGCTCCGGCAAAAACCGAAGGAGAGACGGCTCGACCATGACCGTACCCGTCTGCGCCAGCCACGCCACCGGCGTGAAGAATACCGGGGATCAGGAAGCCGCCAAGAAGGCCGCCGCCTTTGCCGCCTATCCCCGCCCCAAACAAGCCCCCGCTGAAGAGGCTATCAAGTGCCGAGTCCAACATCTTGTCCACGACCTTATCGAGCGCGCTTGCAAGGGCATCGGACGCCGACTTTCCTTGCCTTAAATCACTGATAAAGCCACCGAGAACGTTCTTTCCGATGCTCTCTAGCTCACGCATCGCGTCTTTATTTCGCTGGAGCGCATCCTTCTCCGCATCGATTGCCGTCACAAGTTCTGAAATACGCGCCTTCTGCTCGTCAGTCGCCGCAGCACCGGCGCGGCGAAGAGCATTAGAAACGTCTCGCTGCTGGTCTGTCTGCCCAAGTGTCTGCTGCTCGAATTCGAGCTGCTCAATCAGCTTCTTCACCGATTCAGCTTGCCGATCGGCCGCGGATTTTCCACCGCCACCGCTCCTCGATTTCTTGCCAGTGCCATAGATGTCGGCGCTCGTGACACTGAGGTCGCGCGCTGGATTGGCGCCAGGCGTGGGAACATCACCCCCTGGAACAAATTGGTCCTGAGTGAAGATCTTCCCATTTTCCGAGAAGACGGGCGATAAGGAGCCTAGCGCCGGCCCATTCTTACCCGTGGTAAGCGCCTGGATCGCCTGCTGGCGAAAGACGGCGGCTTGAGCAGCAGCGCCGGCGATCGTCTGGGCAAGATTGCCGAAAGCACCTGAGAAGGCGTCGAGCGCAGGAATGCCGGTCTGGCTGATGGCGGACGCAAGGGCATCCTGCACATCCTTCATCGCCTGCGTATTTTCTTCGCCGCTCTGGACGCTGCTGGAAACCGCGTTCCACGCGGTTTGCAGCTTAATTATCGTTTCGTCTTCAGCTCCCGCGAGACGCAGATCCTGGACAAGGGCGGCAAGCTCGACATTGAGGTCGGAAACCTGAGACCGCGCCACATCCCATTGCTGGCTGGCAAGAGTGTCGGATGCCTTTATCAGGTCGGCGCTCGCCTTCGCCCTGTCGAGTTCGTCGACGTAAGCCTTGAGAGCCGGAACTGCGTCGCCCCACTGCTGAGCGACGGCCGCAATGAGATCGGCTTGCTGCTTTAGCGTTTCTTCCGATTTCGCACCATCGGAAAGGACGCTCGCGAAATACTGAACTGCCGTACCGCCCAGGGCGATAATGGCAATCGTCGCGAGGGACACCGGATTGAGCATGGACGTAAAGGCGCCGGCCAGCGCACCAACCGCACCTTTCGCACCGGTCTCGCCGAGAGCCTGCGTGATCTGCGTGCCCTGCTGAAGCGCGATCTGAAACGGCGACTGCCCACCGGCCAGCTGGACGCCAATGTCGTTCAGCTGGGCGGCGAGATTGGCCGTTTGCACCTTTGAGGCAGCTACCGCGGTCGTGACACGCTTCGCGCCTCCCTCGATCACCGTGAAGGCACGGCCACCGGATGCGGCGAGCTTGTTGAAGCCATCCGTTCCAGTTGCCCCGATACCATCAAAGCTCTGCTCGATCTGCTTCGTTCGCTTGGTGGTATCGCCAACCAGCCGATCGAGCGCACGCTGCATCTGACGCACATCGGCGCTGATCGATAAGACCAGATCTTCCGTATCACCCGCCATCAGCTATCCTTGCTTTTCAGCCAATTCCAGAGTTCATCCTCCTCGGCAGAGGAGAGCTTCTTGTCGCCATCAGGGTCTTTCGATTGAACGAAACCGTCGAGCGCCGCCATGAACTGCCAGACCGAGAGCCTATCGACCTCGGTCGGCGACAAGCCCATTACGATCCCGTTTCCGTAGAGGGCGGCAAATCTGAGCTTTCCGTTTGGGAGCGGAGGATCTGATTTTCCGGATTTGCCGCCTCGGGTTTTTTTCCGACGACTTCCTCGCTGGTGCCGACAACGCCGGCGCCAAGAACTCTTTGGGCGATGACGAGGTTTTCGAGCGGCGGCCGTTTCTCGACATAGGATTGCACAAGCTTGCGCGCCGGTATCGGCTCCATGCCGCCGCCAATCAACCCCAGACGGATGACATTCGAGATCTCCTCGACCTTCCAGCGTCCCGTCAGCAACCGATCGAGGATGACATATGGGCCTGCGTCGCAAGCCTCCTGCAGCTTGATCAACTCACCCCAGGCAAGGCGGAAAACGTAGTCTCCGTCCGCGAAAGGAAGTTCGATTGTTGCGTCACGGCTCATGGTCAGCTGATCACGCGGACCATTTCGCCATCGGACTGCATCGAGACGTTATTGGTAGCGCGCTCGCCGTTGTTCGCGCCGACTTCCATGGTCTCGACATGCATGTGCCCGGTCCAGGTGATCGTCTTGTCTGGAAACTCCCATTCGACCTTCACCGGAACGGAATCCACGTCTTCCCAGGCATCAAGCCAGGTCTCGACACTTTCGCCCGCCAGGACGCCTTCACCGCTGATTCCCATTGAGAGCGAAGTGGCGTCGCGGCCGAGCCACGAGACCGCGTCCGGATCGTCGCAGTTGGGCAGCTGGAACTCGTTCAGCCCCTTGGTGAGGGTGATGCTGCGCTGCGTGAACCCGCAGGGATTGGCGTAGACAGGCGGCGTGGCCTTGTTTCCGATAAGCACACGGATTTTGCCGCCCTTGATTGTGGTCGGATCAGTCATTGCAGGCTCCTTGAGGGGGTTACGGCTGCTCGACGATGGCTTCGAACGTCATCGCCGCATGTGAAGTCTTGCCATCCGGATCACGCAGCCAGCGCGTTCCGCGATACTGAAAAAGAACGAGCGCGTTTTCCGTCAGCGATATGCCCTCGTCATCGAGCGCGACGCGCACCGCTTCGCTGACATGCTTGACCTCCGGAAATCCGACCTTCTGCGACCAGCAATCGATCTGCAGGGTGATTTCGAAGGACTTACGGCACCCGATGTCATCGGGCAGTTCATCGGCCGGCCCGAGACTGACGTAGGGAAAGACTGCGTCGGCCGGTACGTTGTCGTAGATCCGCGCACCGACTAGATTTCGCACGGCGGGCGACGCCTTGAGCTTGGTGACGATGGCAACCTGCAATTCGTAAGCGGGAGACGTTGTCACTTCTGCTTTGCCTTTCTGACGGCCTTGTTGACCGCGCCGGCTATCTTGCGGCGAAGTCGCTTCCGGTAAGCGCGATATGTCGGGAAGATGTGCGGCCGGGCGCCCATCTTCACCGTGCCGAATTCGAGGAAACGCCAGATGAAATTGGCGAAAACGCCCGTCGCGTTCTTGTCCTTCGACGGGTTCTTCGTCCCGACCGCCCTTTCGCTCGGCCGATTGGCGATGCGATCGGCCTGTATGCTCGCGAGATACTCACCGGTGACCGGACCAGGCGTTCTAGGCTTGATACGTTTGGCAAGCTCCTGCGCGCCTTCCAGCTGCGCTTCCGCAACCTGCTCCTCGACATTGGGAACGAGCTGCTTGAGGCGTTTGACAACCTCTTCGCGGCCTAGGAATTTCGCTTTCGTCTTCATCCCGCGTCCACGCCGCTTTCGCAGAGCAGATCAAGCCAGGCCCCATCTGGGGACGGGGTGATATCGGCGATATTGTAAATCGTCCCGTCTCGCGCATTTCGAACACGCCATTCGGTCGTGATCTCGCGCGTCTCGCTGTCGCGGCGGATGAAAATCACCTGCGTATGCTTGCCCGCGAGGCGCGACGCCATCACGCTCTCGCCTCCGCGCAGGTGAATGAACCCAGCCCGACGCTGAAACCGTTGCGCCCAGTCGTCGACGACATTTCCGGCGCCATCATCGCCCGGAACACGGGCGTCGAAGGCGACCCGTTCTTTCAGGTCACCCGCGGATCTCGCTTTCGCCACTTGCCAGCTCCTGGCCGTGCTTATCGACGGCGACTGCCTTTTTCTTGATGATCGCCTGAAGCGCGCAATCACGCTTCACGCTAAGCTCCATCCCCGCCCGATAGCCGATCGTGACCATCGGGTGAGGCTTGTAGTCGAAATCCTCGACGAACCGGACACGCACAGCTTACAGCGCAACGTCCGGGAACTGGATGTCGATCGCGAGAACCGTCGTCGATTTCGCAATACCGATCTGGCAGACATACTCACCAGCGCCGACATCGGCGAGCGGGCAGATTGCGCCCGGCGTATCCGACAGGAAGTAGGGCGTGCCGGGCGTCAAGACGGCGTTCATGGTGAGATCGCCACTGCGGATGATCGAGAGCGGCTGATTTGCCGCCGCGTTATTAAGCGCCAGGCCGCGCGCCTTACGCGCCGCTGGCGTCGCCGAGTTGCTGTCTGCCAACATCGACTTGTCATTGACATCCTTGTAAGCCGCCTGTCCGGCGGCGATCGCCTCACCGGCAACACCATGCTCGACGACAGCATTCGACCCGATGACGACCGAGGCCGCCGTAATTGCAATGTTTGCCATGAAAGATCTCCCAGCTATGCCGCGTTAGATGCGCAGCCAGCGGTAAGGGTTGATGAGAAGTTTCGCACCGCTCGGAATGCCTTCGCATTCCAACCCGTTATCGTAGAGCTGGGAAATGACGAGCATTGCGGCGGACTTGAATGTTGCTTCCTTGCCCAAAGGCACAAGCGACAGGTTGCAGTACTGCAGAACCGCCTGTCCGGCGGCGTCCATGTATGTCTCGATAAGCGCGTCGTCATCGCTGTGATCGACGTGCAGCGCGGCTTTTACTTCTTCCAAGCTGTAAAGCGGGCCGGTCTCGGTAATGACGACGTTTTCCATGAAAGCGCTTCCCTTTTACCGACTTGCCTTGTCGGCAACCGGCGGTGCTTTTTTATTTTTGACCGGAGGCGCGGCTTTCGTCTCCGCATCCGCCCGGCGGACAGCACCCAAAGATTCCAGATATTCGAAATCCTTCTGGCTAAACTCACGCTCGGAACCAGCTTCCAGTCCATCGAGCGGCTTTACAAGTATCGACTTGATCATGGTCCTTCTCCTTCGGTTCATGGGACCTGCGCCATAGCGGCGCAGGTCGTGATCAGCCGAACAATCAGGGGACGCGGCCGAGATCGCCGTAGACGATTGCCTGCGGACGATAGATAGCGAGGGCCAGGCGTTCTTCGGCCCGGATCGTGACCTTGTTCTTGATGAAGTTGTCCTGATCTTCGGTCGAAACGTCCACAGTCGCGTCCTGGCGGTCGAAGATTTGAGCGGCGAGGTTGAAAGCGCCGACAAGTGCCTTGTCGACTCCCATTGCCTGCGTCTCCACGACCGGAAGGCCCCACAGCGTCTTCTGGATGGTCCCCTGCGGGTTGCCGATGATGTAATTTCCGCCAGCATCCTTCGCCATCTCGATGGCGGCCATGTCGATCGGGTTCATAACTACGCCGTTCGGCGGGTATTCTGCGAGCGCAGCCTGAAGGATCATCAGGCGAACGACATCGAGCTGTGTGGAGGCCGTCAGACTTCCCGGAGCTGCATAGGCGGTGGCTGCGGTGACCAGGCCAAGAAGGTTCTGACCAGTTCCGGAGCCGTTGAGAAGCTGGGTTTCCTCGACATACGACAGGCCGAAACGGAGGCGCTGATCGATGATCGAACGGAGAGCGGGAGCGTCCGCCAGAATCTGAACCGAAGTACGCATCCAATGAGCAATGGTGCGAACGGTGGCGACTTTGTCCTCGAACTGCAGTTCAGACTGCGGCTTTGCAGCACCTTCAGCGACCGGCGCCGCGTTGTTGGTGAACAGCTTTTCCTGCTCGTATTCGATCGAGTTGCTCGACGTATTGCCCGGCATCAGCAGAGCACGAACTGTCATGCGCCGCTGCGGCAACTCGACTTGCAGACCACGACGATCAGAGTTCACTAGCGCCCCGGCAGAGCCGGGTGCATCGGTCGTCAGAGAGGTAATGTCCTTCACATCAACCAGAACACGTCCGCGAGGGCGCGTCTGGCCCGCGAAGGCTTTGAAGTCTGCGTGCTCGACGAAACGCTCGCCGGCCGTACGATGGTCATTGTCGTCGCCACCACGGTGAGCAATTTTCTGATCGATCTCGTCAAGCCGAGCCTTCGCTTCATTCATGCCCTTGATGGCCTGGTCGGCCAATTCCTTGGCGGTAGCCGCCAATGGCGTGCCTTTTTCCGCCTCGGCAAGGGCCTTTTCGGCGATTTCCTTCACCTTGTCGTGCTTCGTCTCGAAATCACGCTTGAACTCTGCCGCCAGTTCTGCCGCAGTTTTCGTTGCGCCACCGCCGTTGGGGCGGTCCGGCGCATCGAAGACGATACGAGGACCGAATGGCAGTGCCGCCATCGATGCGATGGCAAATGCGATGGAACCGCCACAGACGACGGCCAGCTTATGTCCCGACATGGGAACCTCCAGTTTTCGGTTGAAATTGAGCGTTCAGCTCATCAAGGCGCGCAAAAATGCGACGCCGTCATCAGCCGCGTCGGCAAGTTCCCCTTGCCCCTTCAGGTGAAGACGCGCGGCGCGCTCCGCCTGCGAGTTGGAGAAGCCTAACCCCTTGAGCCAGGTCTCAAACTCTCTTTCTGAAAGCCGGTCCCCGGCTTTGAGCTTTTCGGTGAGATCGTGAGCAGCCTTCGCTGCTTTCACGCTCTGCACAACCGCATTCTCGTTGGCGCCGACAGAAACGATGCTGACCTCAACGAGGTCGAGCTTCTGAAGGGTCCATACGTACGTTTCAGTGTCGACGCTATACTCCTTGATCCTGTACCCGATCGACAAGCCATCGATATCCTTGGCCTTCAAGAGGGCGTAGGCCTCTCTGCCGCGCTGAACGTCCATGTTCAGCTTGCCACGCATGAGTAGGCCGTGATCGTCTTCTTTGGCTTCGAGCCATTTCCCGATCGGTTCATCGGAATTGTGCTGCCAAAACAGCTTCGGCATCGTTCCCTTGGCCTTGTGAAGAGCAAGGCTCTCCGAGTAAGCGCCATCAGCAATAATATCGCCGTAAGCGTCCGGCTCACCGCCGAAGGTCGAGCCATAGCCTTCGAATTCGCCGGTTTCCTTGAGCGATTTGATCTCAAGAACTGGAGCTGTTTTCCTGTCCATTTCCATCTCCGTTGATGGCATTTGCGAGTGGGATGTCCTGCATTTGCACAGTCACGACGTCCCCGCCCTCGATTGGAGGGAGATTTTCGAGCGCTCTGCACTCGTTTCGAGTGGCAATGCCCATCCGGATCGCCTTTTCGTATGCTTCGTAGCGGCTGGCCGTGTCGCCTCGGAGAAGGCCTTCGAAATTGAACTCGATCACGATTCCCTGCGATCTCTGCTCGGACAGGGGAACTAGCTGCTTCAAAACGGACTGCTCGATCCGCTTCAGACGCTTGCGAAGGGTGAATTTCTGAAAGCCGAGCACATCAGCTTCTTTCCCCGTCCCCCAATTTGAGGCCTTGTCACCAAAACCGACCATTGCCGGTGGAACGCCAAAGATCCGGCAGATCTGCTCGCCGCTAAACTTTCGGCTCTCAAGCATCTGGGCGTCTTGCGGGTCGATCGAGATCTGTTCCCATGTCAGCCCATTATCGAGCAGCATGGGTCTCCCGTTCCGGATGGACCCCATGTAACGCTCTTGCAGAAGCCGCTCCAGCTCCTGCCGTTGATCTTTAGAAAGCTGTGTCTCCGGCCTCGTCGACAAAACACCGCTTGGGTTGACGCCATTGGCGAATACGGAGCCCGCAGCTTCCTCCGAGGCCATCGCGTCGCCGAAGACGTTTCGGCAGATCGAAAGCGTCGACGATCCAGAAATGCCATCACCCAGAGGACCGCGGATGTGCAGAACTTCTGCGGCACGCTTGACATAAGAGCGCCCATTGTCCGTCCAAGAGTACTCCAGATCGTTGTTTGCCTTGCGGCGAACCGTCATCCGCTCCGGTTGTATCGGGTAGAGCGAGGTTATGATGCCGCCCGACCGCCGCTCAATTAAAGCGTAGGCGTTGCCGTGCAGCTCCACACTCGCCGCCATCACCTCCCAGAAATCGACAGCAGTCTGATCGAAATTTGGACTGTCGTGCAGCACGAAATACAAGGGATGATCTTTTGCGACAGTGCGAATGCCGTTTTCTGTCCGGTAGATCATCAGTGGTAAGGATGCGATCGTCCCAGCGATAAGCTGCACGCACGCCCATGTCGCGGAAAGGCCAACCGCTGCGCCCGCCTGATTGAGCCGCCAATCGCGCCACTCAGCAAGCGTGACCTGGTTGGTCACGAAGTTATCGCCGTTCTCAGTCGAGGCGGCACCGCCGCGCCATGGCTCGATATCCTTCACACCATCGCGGCCCAAGAGGCGGGTAAACCATTTCATGCGTAGCTCGCTATCCACGCCTCGGCATCAAAAGCCGCAGCAGCTTCAGGGTTTTGGAACATCAGCATCGCGGCATTGAAGAGCGCCATGAGCATGTCGATCTTCGCGGCGCCAGAGACTTCCTTGGTCACGACATAGTTGCTGCCTCGCAATGTCTGCTTGGCGTTCCCAACAGACCACGCCATCATCGGCTGATCGCCGTGAAGGAACCGCCCATCCTCCAGCTTCAGCGGGACTGACGAGATTGCGGTTTGCAACTTCCAGCCCTGGCCAACAGCCTGTACAAGCGGCTGCGCCAATTTTTCAGCCTCTAGCGCGTCAAGCAAAAGAGCGATACCGGCGCTATCGAGGCCAATGCCAGCCTGCTCTGGTAAGAGACCGCTGTCGAAGATGCGACGGCATATCTTGGCTGCAGCTTCGGCTTGATCTTCGCCGGAGGCGGCGATCTCAAGATCGCCAACCTCCTCGAAGTTGCGTAAGCGTGGGGCAATGCTTTTGCGCTGCTCGAACACCGATTGCCGCGCCCACGCCTTGCCCCATCCGAGCCACCGTTTCGTGCGCTTCTCCCGACCGATGACATACAGCGCCGCCAAGTCGTCGGCTCCGCCCCAGTCGATACCGATCGTGCATACTTCAGACCGACGCAGAAGAGCGTCGAGTCCAGTGAGAGTCTCATCTACACACGATGACCAGTGTAATGCGCCAGACCAGCCATCCCCGCCCAGACCGACACCGATCTCGATATTGAGATGTTGGCTTGCCCAGATTTGCTCCGTTTCTTTGCTGACGCGACCGTTGTTTTCATAATCGTCGACCAGCGCTTGAGGATCGATGGATCGACCGAGATTTGGGAGCAGGTGTTTCCAGTTTTCTTGATTGCGCCAATACTCCTGATCAACCTGTTGCTGGCGCGGGAATTCGTACAGCACCGGCAGCATGATAGGCGAGGATCCACCTTTGCCGTCACGAATGGCCCGCGCTTTGTCGAGCTCTGTTCGCCAGATCCCAGCTGGGGGCTCATCGGACTGTGTCGTTATCATCAACACCTGTCCGCGCTGCTTTGTGATGCCGCCGCCTCGTATCTGCTGCATCACCCTTGTTGCCTTGGCGACTTTCCCAAGCTCATGCAGCTCGTCGATAATCGTCAGAACTGGAATTTCGCCGGTGACGATCGACGTATCGAATGTTTTGACGTCAAGCTGCGTGCCGGTTTTGCGCCGCGTGATGCACTTTAGATGCTCCTGCACCTTGAAGATTTCGGCGAGTTTGGCGTCGCCTTGGACCATGAGCTGCGCCTGGCTAAAGCATCTTTCCGATATGTTCTGGCTCGGAGCGACAATCAGCATTTGCCGGTTGGGCGCCTCTTCCATGAAAAGTGCGGTAAGACCGAGAGCGGCGACGTAGGTCGTTTTCGAATTCTTTTTGGGAACCATGCAGAGCAATTCCCAAACAAGCCGGCGCTTGGTATCTGGATCCTCACTCGCCAGGAATGCGCAGAGCAGATCTCGGAACCAGTCGCCGCAGGCCTCGGCCAAATTTGGGTTTCCGGGAACGTCCGGCAGCCTCAGGCGGTTGAAGAACGCCAGGGCCTTTGCCGCCTTTTCCCGATTAATAGGAACATCGGCCATCGGCGTTTGCCCAGCCTGCAGCTTTTCCCACCAATCCGGGCAAGCGAAGCGCGGGAGATCCTCAGTGATGTGCATTCTGCGAGGCTTCCCGCTCAAGCTCGGCCATAAGATCAGCGTCAGCATCAAGTGCGCGCATCTCGTCGATCACCTTCTTGCCAAGACGTTCGGCCGTCTGCGTCTCTGGCTTCTTTTCCTCCGAAGCCAGTTCACGCTCTATCTCCATTCGATCGTTGCGTTCCATCAGTTTGCCGAACTCGCGAAGCGCACCGACATTGCCTCCCTTTGCCAGTTCCCAAGCAAGATCGAGGCGAGCCCCTTCCAGGCGGTCACGAGCAACCTCTCGGCTTCGAAGCTGCTGAAAATAATTCTTCCGCAAAGTGGGCTGCGTGATGCCCAAAGCGTTCGCAATGCGGGAATTGCTCCAGCCCATCGCCAGTAAGAGCATGACTTTGTTGCGGTTTTTCTCTGTGGCGATATGGGGCGGCCGTCCGCGCTTGCCCCACCCTTCTGGGATCGGGTCGCCGAGGAGGTCAAAATTCGTACTCACGAGAAAAAAATCCCTGAATGAGAGGGGCGCGGGTCTAGGGGCGGCAGGGCTTTCAGACTTTTGACCCGCCCCCCCCGGTCGGTCACCATCGGGTCTGCGACCGCTCCTGCCTCTGCTTCTCACTGTCGTGATAGGCCTTGCTCACACAGTGCAGGTTGTCGATGTCCCAGAAGAGATCAGGGTCGCCATGGTGCGGCCGCTTGTGGTCAGCAACTGGGCTGTTTGGTGCTGGGTGCTTACCGATGCAAAGAACGCCGGTTCGTTGGCAGACGTAAGCATCGCGCACCAACACATCTTGCCGCAGCTTCTGCCATCGACTGGTCTTATACCAAGCACGATACTCAAGCGCCTGGTCACGTTCGCGATGACGTTGTGCTTCCGCTTCCTGCCGTGTCACTGGAGCTGCTGGAGAAAGGCGACTACCTATCGTCTTCAGCCTTGGCTTGAGAGATGTAAGCTTGCCCATATCTCTTGAATGAAAAAGGCGACCCGAAGGCCGCCTGTCATCATCTCATAGCAGTAGCACTTGGCTTGAATCGGCGCCTCTCATCTGAGGCTTTCAAGCTGGGGCCGGCGGCGCTGTTCCCTGAAGCTTTCGCTTACTCTGGCCGTGATCTGGTCTCGGCGATCGGAGGGTGCGCTAACAACTGGCTCGTCCAATGCGCAAATGACTCTCACAGCTTTGTCACGAAAGCAAGAGGCATGCTCTTGATGTCGAAGTTTCGCCCACGCACATTGATGCGGACTTCAGCACGCGCTTCCCTGCACCATGTCACCTTGACCACAACGCAGTTGAACCCTGCGAATGGGCCATGCTCGATGTATCCTTCATCGCCATCCTGAAACGTCTTGTTCGTCTCCATCCTTGGCGCTTCCGGTGTCGTCATCGCATTGAAAACACTCACATCTGCATCATTGACGACGTGGTAGCCGCCAATTCCGCCAACGATATCTAGCACATTCTTGACCCGCTTTAGACCGTCGAAAGCCTCCGCTGATGGCACGCATTGAACCAAGATATAGCCAGGAAAGAACGGCCGCTCGCTCAAGATTTTCCGACCTTTGCGGATGAAGCACGTCATCTGACGCGGCGATGAGAACCTGATCTGCGCATCTGATAATTGCTTTTCCACAGAGAATTCCCGCCCGGTCATCACCTGCAGGCAGAACCATTTTGCCCTTTTCGGCTTCGCATCGACCAGATCAGACGACGCAGCCTGCAAATGGGCTTCAGTGATTCGCGACCTCTCAACGGTCCTATCCATCGCAGGCAGAGCGCGGGAGACATCTACCTCAATCCCGTTATGCATCATTACGACCCTATTCTGCATCATCATAGCCCCGCTCCATTCCTAGTGCCGCGCGTGCGGCCATTTCGAATTCACCAAGGCCTTCCGGCCCGCCCTTTGGAAACCACACCCCTGCCAGATGCTTCGGATCTGGCTCAGGCACCGGAGGCCAATGCATCTGCTCGTGATAGTCGCGCCAGCGCTCGAATGTCGGCGAACCGAGGGGCACGAACTCACAAAGAGCCGCCAAGGCCGAGAAGCGCTTGTCGACGTGATCCTTGGTTCGGTCGATCGCCATGCGATTGAAGCGGACTGCTTCCGGATATCCTTCCTGCTGAACTCGGCGACGGTATTCCTGCTGACGGAAATCATCCGGGAATATGAGATCCTTGCCGTCGATCCGAATGCCGCGCTCAGCCAGGAAGGCCATTGCGGTGCTCTCACTCGTTCGACGGTAGATTTCGAATTTCCTGACAGTGAGCGGGATAAGGTCATCTGGAAGATCGATGGGCTTCGGCCCGTCAAGCAACGACAGCATGCGCATAGCCGACCAGATGTGACCGTAAGGCGCGACCGTGACACGCTCTTCCTGCGCCTTGGCCTTTTCATGCGCGGCCCTCGCCTGCTCCGGCAGTCGCTCCCAACGGCGTTCGGTGAGATAGGTCGAGGCCGCTACAGCCTTTGTGCGTCCCAGCTTCTTGCGCTCCTCAAGCCAAACGGGCGTCATGCTCTCGCATTCTGCCCGCTGCGCCGCCGTCAGCGCATTCCACTCACGGCGCGCATTCGGTTCGCTGTCGTCAAGGTATCCAGGCATTTTCGCAAACCACGCCCTAAAGCGCCGCTCAATCGCTCTGGGATTTTCTTCCCCTTCCCCATCTTCACGCTCGCGCTCTCTCTCCGTTCGTTCAACAGGGGGAGTTAAATTACTGTCGTTAATAGGTGCCGGTCCAGAACCGGCAGGGGGTGCCGGTCTAGGACCGGCAGGGGGTGCCGGTATACCGGCAGGGGGGGTGCCCTTTTCAATCCCATCGATAGGACCGAATTCCTTTTCGTCTTCATCGTCCCATGCAGCAAATGCATTGCTGTCGACAACGCGATCGAGCACGACGCGGTACCAGTGGGCGCTGTCTCGGCCGTCAGCGCTGGCAACTTCCTGACGCTCGACGACACCGATCTCACCAAGTCGTTTTAGAGAATCCTGCACCGTGGAACGACCGCAGCCGAGCTGTTCAGCCATTTTGACCTGGCTGCGTCGGCACCATCCTTCCTTGTTGGTGTATGTCCCAAGCAGGCAGAGCACGCGAAGGTCGCTACCTTTCAGCCGACCATCTGTGATGATCCATGCGGGAATGATTGAGAACCGTGGACCGCTCAATTTGCCCCCTCGACGCCCGCCTGCGCCGCCTGCCTGAGATCATGCGCGGCGATATGCACCGGCATGACAATGGTTTGTGGAAGAGTGCCGTCAGGCAGTCGCTTTGCGTTGGTGAGCGAAAGAACGGCTTCGAGATAAGCGACACCCGACAGAAGCCCCGCCTTCTGAAGGATCACCCGTATGCTCATGTGCTCGCGGTTCATCACGCCGTAAGGGCAGGCAAATAGCCACTCGGCCCGCTCTGTATGATCCATTGCGTCGGAAAGCTGCTCGACAATCGGGAGAAGCGCGCTCAATGTCTCCCCTCCAGTTCATCGTGTTTCACGTTTGATCCGGTGAAACATGCTGATTTTAAATCGCTTTCCGGCTCCAAGTAGAACGTGTCAACAGGCACGTCGAGCCAGCGGCAAAGCGCTATCACCTTGCCCACGGATACCATCTGCCCGCCCATGGCCCGAGACACATCACTAACGGTCACACCGATCCGGTCTGCCAAAGGCCGCATCGCGAGATTTGGCTCCGAATAGAATTTCCTCTTCAGCGCCGAGGCAAACTTGCGGAAGTCATAGTCTGCGCGGGAAGGATCGCGGGCGTTCTGCAGGCCGGTCATTGGATCTTCTCCTGCTGATCAGTTCCGACCAGCCGAACGCCGTGCGCAGATGGGCTAACGCCAAGCGCCCGCCAAAGCTTCACCCTCGCCTCGCAATCGATATCAAGACCATTCCATGCGCGGTTGAATGTCTTCGCGTCCAGCCCAGACCGCTTGCGCATCTCGCCGCGCAAGCCTGCCTCCTGCTTGCTAATGTCTGGCGACGCCTTCAGCGGCTCGCCGGGATAAGCAGCCATGTAGAACTCGATCTTTATGCGAGCGCGAAGAAAGCCTTTCAGCATGGACGGTGAGAAATCAGGCGTCGGCATGGAGCACCTCTTCCAACGACACACCCGCCTTCAGCTGTTTGGTCATCTCGACCGCGCCAACGGTGGCGATCATGTTCAGGCCCGCGCCAGTCGGCAGGAAACTGCCGTCTTCCTGTCGCTCGATGAGGCCCTGCGCCGCGAACGCGTCGATCAGCGCCGAGGCGACGGACGGACGAAGCCCCACGCCGCGCCGCAGTGCGACGTCGTCGAAAGGCTCCATATGCTTCATCCAGATCAGCGAGCGGGAGAATTCTTCCTCGATCCGCTCGTCGATCGTTTTGCGCGGCGTCTCACGGGTGAAATCTTCCTCGTCGCTGAAAGCGAGCGGCTCAGCGTGCACGCCTTCGCCTGGCGCAAGCGGATCTACATCCTGGTATTGCTCCCAATCCACGCGGACCAGCGCCGGGAACCCGTCCCCATAGCTTCCATCGCGGTTCCGCTCCCAGACGAACCACGCCGTATTCATCTGGTTTGATGCCTTGTTTCCGGTCCAGCCGTCGCGATGCATCATGGGCAGGCGCCGCGTGAACACATACACGCGGCTCGGTGGGTTGCGGTCCATCACGAAGCAGCGGTCAGCGTCTTCGAACCCGGCAAGGAAATTCAGGTTCAGCAACAGCGCCATCTTCCCCGGCCTATGCTCACGCAGCGCATGCGCCGCGTAGGCGTTGGCGACGCCGTAGGGCGGGTTGGTGACGATATCCGGCCCGACCGCGTACAGTTTCGACGGCCCTGATGATTTGAGGAAGTCGCCGACGCCCTGGCACTCGCCATGCTCCGTGACGACGCTGCGGTCGACGAGATCGGAAATCAGCACGTCATAGCCCGCAGCTTCGAGCGGTCGCATGATCGCGCCCCGACCCACACTCGGCTCCCGTACGGCCAGACTGAAGCTTTCCAGCGCAAGCAGCGTGCGCATAGCCTCGATCGGCGTCTCGTAGAGATCCTCGCCGCGCTCTTCCTTGGTTGCGGTTTTCGTGCCGACCGCGTGCCCCGCCTCTTTCTTCAGCGCAGTCCGCGTCGGCTCCAGCCCTTCCGCAAGACGCGCCTCGACGACACGCTCAATGAATTCCGGTTCCGCCTGCACGGCATTGCGAAGCTGCCTCGCAGCGTGCAGCTGCTGGCGATCGATACCGACATCATCGAGCGTAAAACTGTTTTCCGTATCAACGGTTTTCGGGCGACCGCCGCGTGAGATCTCGCCTTTGGCCTGCGCTGCATCGACGGCATTTGCCATCTCGATATAGCAGACGCTTTCGATCTTCAGCGCGTCAGCCTGCATGCGCCGCGCCTTGTCGATCAACTGCCGGCTCGCTTTCACCTTCTCGGCATAGCCGGCCGCCGCCTTGGCCTGCTCATATGCTCCGGAAGACAATAGAAGCGCGGCCTGATAGTCACCATCATCGAGCAGAGCCCGCGCCTGCGCGACCGTATCCGCAAGCTCCGAACCGGATTGAAGAGGTGCGAGAGCGTTCATCGCTGCATCCCCCGCCGATATTCCTTCCAGCCGTCGAGAATGCGGATGACTGTAGGCTCCGGCACGCCGAGCCCTTTGGCGATATCTGCTGTTGACCACTTCTGTCCGGCCCGGAGCAGCAGCGTCGCGCCGACGATGGCGTCGAGATCGCCGTCACTGACGGGCATGCTCTTTTCACGAGCGCAGACAGCCGCAAAGCCCATATCGAACACCTGCCCCGCCCAGAGTGACGAGGCGATACCGCGTTCCTTGGCCTGGCGATCGAGCGTCGCCTTGGCCTTTTCCGGAACATTGAGCGTAATGCCGACAAGGCGATGATGACCGGCCATCAGTGCGCCCTCATCACTGTGGCGAGATAGAGCCTGCCCTTTTGCGTCACGCGCACGAAATGCGGATCGTCTGGCAGGCGTTCGGCATAGCCACCGGCAACAGCGACGACGGCGCCCCGCTGGTCGCTGTCGAGCGCAAGCGGATAGGCAGCGCGGTGAGCGCCAAAAAACTTGTTGGCCCGGTAGAGCAGATTATGCGCATCGCGCCCTATCGGCGGATCGACGACGTATCCTTCAGCCTTGATGCCGCGCATTACTTGCCCCCCACGATCTTGAGGGAGGCGGATGCACCGCCCTTGGCCTTGACGCTCGCAAGAACCTTGCGCTCTTCCTCCACCGCGTCGTCGACCTGCGCCGCCATTCGATCCATCTCGTCGGCTTCGGCAGGAGTGACAATGCCGTCAGCAAAGGCCCGCGCCGTCACCTGGCCAAGTTCGGCCACACGCATCGTCACGTCCGAATATGCGGAAAGCAGATCCGAGACCATCGCCGCATCAGAGGGGATATTGTCGGACAGATCGCGCCCGTTGGCGCCGGCCATGACTTCCGTCACGAGCGCGCGGCCGCAATCGCCTTCCAGCTGGATCACCGCGACGATCGGCATAAGCTCCGGATCGCGAGGGTTGCGCCAGCGCCCGACCGTGCTCTTGGCATAGTCCGTGATCTTCGCTGCGCGCTCGATGCCGCCAACCTCGTCGATCAGGTCGCGCTGCGCTGCCTTCAGGCGGATATGGATTGCGTCACTCATGGTTCCCTCGAAAAAAGCAAACGACTTTCATCGCCGGGAAACCGGCGCTGTTTTTCCCATCGCAAGAAGGGTTCGGAAAATGTGAGTACTCAGCCCGTCAGCAGATCACGGAGGCCCGCATGACGGATCACATACAAAACTGGTTGCGGGTGCGGGATTCGAACCCGCGATCTCCGGCTTATGAGACCGGCGAGGACGTCCAAACTCCTCCAACCCGACAGAAAGAGAGAAGGCGCCGGACGCTAAACGCAGTCCGCCAGTCCGGCGCCAGTTGGCGCTGCGGTCAGGCTCGCGCTCTTGGGAGATCTTCATGCGGCCTCGCTTCTTCCCGGATAGGGAATGTCACGTGCAGCACAGTTAGCGCGGTAGAACTCTTCAGGCCCGAGGTTGGTCAGCGGGATGAGAACTCGCCAATGCCGATCAGGAATGCCTGTGTGGCGCCACTTGTAGATCGCATCGCGGGTAATCGCGACGCCGGCGTCTACACAAGCTCGCTCGATAGCAGCTACGCCGCCCGCATCCTTGATGATCTTCGTGACCGTGATTTCCGCTTCCATGCTCGCAGCTGTACTAGATTTTAAATCTATGTTCAAGCCAGCGAAATCTACACCAGAAAAAAATTCCGGATTTAATATGCGGTACATGACTTGGTGGAACAGACTTGATAGTAGACGGCAGGAACTCGGCTGGAGCGGTGCGGAACTTGCACGGCGCGCGGGTATTCCTTATGCAAACATCAACAAATATCTGAACGGAAAAATTGAGCAGCCACGCGGCGAAGAGATGCAGAAGCTGGCCTCAGCTGTCGGGAAAACCATTCTTTGGCTCCGTGACGGACTGGAGCTTAGTGATGTTGAAGCCGCACCCGTCGAAGGCCGGCTCCTTCCTGTTGCCGTTGTCGGCACGGTCGAAGCCGGGACATTCCGCGAAGTCGACGAGATGGATCAATCAGAACCAGAATTGCTATCACTTCCTGCCGATGATCGCTTCCCGAGCGCACGCCTTATGGCCTTCAATGTGTCTGGCGACTCGATGAACGAACTGCGCCCTAGGCCAATATTGCCAGGCGATCGCGTTGTCTGCGTTGCCTATGAGGACGTTGCGCATGAGGCACCACTGCGCGACGGTATGGTCGTGGTGGTCGAAAGAACGCGCGACGGCGGCCAAACCCGCGAGTGGTCGGTGAAGCAGATCGAGCTATATCAAGATCGAACCGAGTTTCACCCTCGCTCGTCCAATCCGAAGCACAAGCCCATTGTCGTGGCCCGCGATCCGCACGCAGACGAAGGCGTCATGGTAGAAATCATCGGGCTTGTCCGCAGAGTGGTCAACGACCTGCCGTTCTAGGCATTTTCAAGAACGCGGCAGGCCCCTACCAATCTCCCGATAGCGCTTTCGCAATTCACACACGAAAAGCGCAAACCCGCCAAAAATCCGCTTTCAACAAGTTCATCGACATCACTTGGCGCGTCATCAACGTCCGGCACTGAAACATGACGGGCGGTTTCCCGCCTGCAGTTCTCGCATCTAATTTGCAGTTCGAACTTTCGCGATGAAACGCCGCTCCAAAGTTGCATGGTGTTCTCCTTTGGTTCTAGTTAACAGCAGAATCCCCGCATGAGTCGAGTCGAATCACCGTTATAGATTTTATTTCTATATGTCTCTTGACGCGCTCCTAATGTAGATTTAATTTCCATTTCGTTCCCGATGATCCTCCTCCCTCATCGGGGCAGGCGCGCAGAGACGCCGCCGGTCCACGCTCTTGTGGCCGGCGGCGGGCCGCGCAGGAGCTGGGAGGCTTTCAGGAGCAGAATCATGCAGACAGCAAACGCCTATAATCCCGTGACCGTTCGCAACATTGCCGGCGAAATGGCCAACCACGCGCTTGAACGCGGCGAGGGCCTGACATGGCGCGAATACAAGCGCCTTGGCTACACCGACGAGCAGATCGAGCGGAATGCCGACGAGGCCGCCCGCATCTTCGCTACCTCATCGACCCGCCGCGTCGCCTGAAGCGATCCGGTTTCGGTCACCGCTCCGACCAGGAACGGAGCGGGTTCCGAAACGGATGCGAGAGGGCAAACCGATGAACTACTTCACACCATTTCTGCCGCTGAACGAGATCGCGATCCACACCTTTCAGGAGCGCCGCGCCTCGGGTGACATCGAAACGCGCCTGCTGGAGCGAACCCGCATGCGCCGCGAGCTGCAGCAGCTCTGGGAAATCCGGCTTCTGTTCGCCGTGCCGTTCTGCCTCGTGATCGCCGCAGCCTGGCAGATGGCGCCATGAGCGAATTCGCGAGCCCACTCGTCACCAATGGTCAGGCGATTTTCATCGTCTGCTTGATGGCTGCGCTCGTCTGCGGCGCAGCGTTCCTGGCCGTCATCTATGCGGCCGGCCTTGCTGCTGGTCTCAAGCGCACCGATCGCGCCGAGGCCGAAGAACTGGGAAAGGATTTCTGATGGACAACCTCGTCCAATTCCCCATGCGCCAGATCCGCCCGCAGATCTCCCTGCAGATCGTCGGCGGGACAGAGCACGACACGATAGACGACATTGCCGACGAGGCCGCCGCCACTCTCGGCCGCCGCCTCGTCGACGACGCCGTCGAAAACATCATGTCCGCAGGCCTCCTCCTGCAGGTCGCCAAGGTCGCCGCGCTCGGCGACGGCAAAGATCCCGGCGACCTCATCAGCAACGAAGTCGTCATCAGCCTGTGCAGCGCCTTGATCAGCGTCATCGACGCCAAGGGCTGCAGCACGGTCGATCGGCCGCTACGCCACATGCTTGAGCGCATGATCGAGCTGAAGGAAGAAACCGGAGCTGATGCATGAAGGTGCTCATCGGCTGCGAAACCTCCGGCATGATGCGGCGCGCCTTCGACAGGCTCGGTCATGATGTATGGTCCTGCGATCTCCTGCCGGCAGACGATGGCAGTAACCGACATATCATCGGTGATGTCAGGGATTACCTGAATGACGGTTGGGATCTGCTCGCGGTCATGCACCCGCCGTGCACGAGGCTGTGCAATAGCGGCGTGCGCTGGCTGAGCGAACCGCCGACAAAGCTCAATGAGACCTATCCGCCCGAGGTCCGCCTTGCCTATCTGGGGATGAGCCGCGACGAGCGCATCGCCTTCATGTGGCAGGAGCTGGACAAGGGCGCGGATCTGTTTTCCGCCTGCTGGAATGCTCCGATCGAGCGTGTCGCGGTCGAAAACCCGGTCATGCACCGGCACGCCAAGGAACGGATCGTCAACTACCAGGCGCCGGCCCAGACGGTTCAGCCGTGGTGGTTCGGAGATCCGGCTTTCAAGGGCACATCGTTCTTTCTGCGCAACCTGCCCAAACTCGTTCCGACCAATCGTCTGACACCGCCGAAGGCCGGGACAGAAGAGCACAAGCAGTGGTCGAAGATCCATCGCGCGCCGCCCGGTCGCGACCGCTGGAAAATCCGTTCCGAAACATTCCCCGGTATCGCCGACGCAGCAGCAGCCCAATGGGGCGGTCATACCGTCGCGCAAAAGGAGGCCGCATGACCGACGATCAGCCACGGTACACCACGAAGCGCCTTCAAGACGAGATCGTCAGGGCGAAGGACTATGCACGCCGAGACGCTCTCGAAGAAGCTGCCACCATCGCGGAAGGGACCGCAGGGACATTTGATTTCCAGAAAGCTCTTGCCGACTGCGATGATCAGAACGTCGGCGCGGCCACCGCGCGCAATGAGATCGCCAGGCAGATTCGCGCGTTGATCAGCACAGCCACCCCCGCTCCCGTTCCACATCTGCTTGGGTACCAGGATCGCGTTGCAGAGGCGCACCATGCGCTTTTCCATGATGACCCGACCGACATCGAGGAGAGGCTTGCCCGGTTCTTCGAGGAGGTCAACGAGACATGCCAAGCGCTCGGCATGAGCCGCGAGGATGCTCACAAGCTGGTCGATTACACCTATGACCGACCGGCCGGCGAAGTGCGCAAGGAAATCGGAGCGGCAGCGCTCACCCTTGCATCGCTGTGCGTCGTCGCTAGCATCGACCTAATGGAGTGCGCTGAAGCCGATCTCGAGAAGCTGCAGCGACCCGAGACGATCGCCCGCATCCGCGCCAAGCGAGCAACACGTCACGGCCGAGGTCCGCTTCCAGGCATTGATCCGTCAGCCTTCAGCCCCGCGCCACCTGTAGATGCCGCTACGTTCACACAGCACATGGAATCCTTCCGGTCGTTTGTCGCCCAAACGGCACCTAACCTGCATTGGAAGGTGTGGCATGTGGTCGGCACCATCCCGTCCGTCTACGAAGGCGGATTTGACGGATGGCGTCACGGTTTCGGAATGGTCCAGCTTGAAGCTGCGCCGTTGCCTGACCTGATGGAGAAGATGAAGACCGCTCTCCGCGCCGCCATTGCTACCGGAGATCAGCCATGAGCGAGCACTTCGGAAAAGTCCTGGTCTATTCTCTGAACTGTGACCACCCAAACCACGACAGAGAAGCTTACGCCAAGAAGCATTTCGCCGCACCAGATGCCGATGAGTGGGCAGCGCGAGAGCCAACCACCGTTGCGGAGTGCAGGCGCTTGGCAAAGCTAGACGGATGGCAGATCAAAGGCGGCATTGCGATTTGCGAAATGTGCCGCTCCGCCCCACCCGCTCCATCGAATGCTACCGGAGATCAGCCATGACTCACTACCACAGCGTCAGTGGTGGCGCAGGATCTTGGCTCGCTGCGAAGCTCGATATCGATCGGCACCCGGACGAAAAGCATCGCTTCCTGTTTGCCGACACGCTCTACGAGGATGCCGACGGCTATCGCTTCCTGATCGAGGGCATCGGCTACCTGATCGGCCGGGATGTTTCCAACTTCCTGCCGCGCGCAGACGACTTCCCTGATTACCGCGTCAGTGGCGATTTCGACATCGAGACCTATTCCGGCAACCCGGAATGGCGGTCCTTTCTGCGCCAGCTTCGCGCCGATGTTACCGAGGCTATGCCCGAACTCATCTGGCTTGTCGAAGGCCGCGACCCTTGGGAAGTATTCCGGGATCGCAAGTTTCTCGGCAACAGCCGCATCGATCCATGTTCCATTAAGTTGAAACGTGAAGTGCTCGCCGCCTGGCGAGACGCGAATGCTAATCCAGACGAGGACGTGTTCATCGTTGGCATTGGGACCGACGAAAGCCACCGTTATGACCGGCTGGCTGTGCGCATGGCGGAAGACGGCTGGCGATATGAGGCGCCTCTGATCGGAACGATCGAAGGTGAGATTCCTTTCGTCTACCTGACCAAGGCCAGCATCGAGCGCCCCCGCCTCTATCGCAAGGGCTACATTCACAACAACTGCGGCGGTTACTGCATCAAGGGCGGCCACGCGCACTACCAGAACCGCTTCAGCGTCGACCGCGACCGCTATGAATACGACGCTATGATGGAGCGCAAGCTTGCCACCTACCTGGGCAAGCCGGTCACGATGCTGACAGATCGCGCTGGCGACAACGTCAAGAAGCCGATGTCGCTCGATGACTTCGCCGATCGGATACTCTCCGACCCGCAAACTCCCCTTTTCCCTTACGAGCCCGGCACCAGCGGCTGCGGCTGCTTCTGAGGAGAACCTATGAGCATCACCCTTTGGAAGCCAGAGCCGGACGTGATCATCCACCAGGCGCTCGGCAAAGCCTGCGAGGAAGCCAACGAACTTGCCGGCATTCTTGCCCGCTGCCTCATTCAGGGCCTAGACCAGAGCGAACCCGTCACCGGCAAGCCGAACCGGCAGGCTCTGTTCGAAGAGATCGCCGACCTCGATGCGGCGGTGCAGTGGCTGCGCGAGCTGGTCAATGATGAGTACGACGGTGACCGTGCCGACCGGAAGCTGAACGGTTTCCGGCGCTGGCAGCGCATGCTTGAGGAAGATACGCGGTCCCCCGCTCCCATTGAGGGGGAGGTGGGGAGCAAATGAACGCGCCTGTCCTACCCCCGCTGCGCTGGCATGGCGGCAAGTGGCTGCTCGCCCCTTGGATCATCAGCCATTTCCCCACACATCGCGTCTATGTCGAGCCCTTCGGCGGCGGCGCTTCTGTGATGCTCCGCAAGAAACGTGCTTATGCCGAAGTCTACAACGACCTCGACGAGCAGGCCGTCAATCTGTTTCGTGTGCTGCAGGATACGGCCTCCGCCGAACGCCTGGTTGCCGCGCTTGAACTGACCCCATTCGCACGATCGGAATACGAGATCGGATGGGAGCCGACAGAAGAACCGATCGAACTGGCGCGCAGGCTTATCATCCGGAGCTTCATGGGCTTCGGTTCACACGCTCACGCCGACATGGGCGCCGGCCATAAGACGACGGGCTTCCGCGCAAATTCGAACCGCTCCGGATCAACGCCAGCGCACGACTGGGCCCGATATCCATATCGGCTTGCCAGCATCGTCGAGAGAATGCGCGGCGTCGTCATCGAGCGCCGGCCGGCACTGCAGGTAATGAGGACGCACGACAGCGGCGACACCCTTCATTATGTCGACCCGCCTTACCTGCCGGAGACGCGAGGGCGGAAAAACACATACGATGCAAAGCATCAATATCGCCACGAATTGACCGTTGCAGACCACGAAGAGTTGCTCGATGAGATACGCGATCTTGCCGGCATGGTAGTTCTGTCTGGTTATCCAGCGCAGCTATACGACGAATCCCTCTCCGATTGGATGCGCGTTGAACGCCAGGCACTGGCAGATGGCGCGAGACCTCGCGTTGAAGTTCTCTGGATCAATCCGCAGTGCGCAGAGCGCCTCGAGCGCGAGCAGTCTCCGCTCCTGTTTGGTGACGGCTTTATGGAGCGTAGCGATGGTTGAACCTCTCAAAGGCCGATGCGGCAAATGCCAGCACGTCTTCATTATTGCACGCCTGCCGATGCCATTGGCCCAGGCCGCAGAGATGATGCAGCAAGCCGCGTGCCCGAGCTGCGGCAGCAAGCGCCCGATCTATGTCGCGACAGCTACAGGAACAGCACCATGACGCTAGCCAGCCGCGTGATCGCCGCGTTCAAAAAGAATCCCAAAGCAAGTTCTGCCGAATTGGCGAAGATCGTCGGGTGTCACCCGGCCTATGTCCGCACTGCGATGCGCAGGGCTGGGAAGAAGCTGGCGCTCTCCGACAGGATCGACCGGCGCACGTTGAAAGAGCGTGAGCGCTGCGCTGATATCGCATCGAATATGGGGCATCCCGAGATAGCAGAAGCGATCCGCAGAGGATGCGAGATATGACCGCTGTCACCCAGCAGCAGCTAACCGAGATGCAGGAGGCCATGCAGTTTGCGATCGAATGCCGCGCGCCGGCCTTCAAGATCTTCCTGCATGAGCAGAAGGGCTTTCCATACCCGATGAGTGACGATCGCGCCGTCGCTAACGTGCTGCAGCTTCTCGGCATCCGGAGTCGCGAGGAGGTTCGCACCGACGAGGCGGCCGCCGAGGAATGGCGGCTGCTTGTTGAGGAATTCCGAGCATGGAGGGTTTCATGATCGAGGCCAGAAAGAGCCCTGTCGGCGATATATACACCCTCCAGGAAGCGGCCGACCGCCTTCGGATGACGACGCGAGCCGTCGCCAAAGTTGCGAGAAGCAACGGTTTGTGCACCATTGTCGGCCGAGATTTCCTGTTCTCCGATTCCGACATCCTCGCCATATGGAATGTTTTGCGATGCCCCTCAAACTCGTCCAGCGTCAAGGCTCCGAAAACTACTACCTCCGTGGCACGATCCGAGGACAAAGCGTTTTCGAATCTACTGGAACTGGCGACCGCAAAGTCGCCGAGGAGATCCGCATCCAGACAGAAGCGCGCCTGCTAAAGGAAAGCGTTCATGGAAAGAAAGCATCCGTCAGCTTTACTGAGGGCGCAGAAAGCTACGTCGCGTCGGGTGGCTCGCCAAAGTATCTGATCAAACAGAACAAGCTAACCGGCAAAGTGTCGGGCGTGGTGCCGCAGCTGCGCGGCAAGATGCTGAAGGACATTACCCAAAGCGATCTCGACCAAGGCGCAAATACGCTCTACCCGACCGCCAACGCGGAAACAAAAAACCGGCAGTTCTACACACCCTTCATCGCCGTCTGGAACCACTGCGTTCTCAACCAATGGGCCGAGCCGCGTCAGTGGCGCCGGCCGCGTAAGCCTAAGGGAACGAACGTCACCGTTCTGAAGCGCAAGCGCGCTGGCACGACGCCGACGAGCTACGATCGAGCAGCCACGTTCGTTGCAGAGATGTCGCCGGCCGCAGCGCAAATCATGACTGTGCTTTTCTACACCGGCATGCGGCCGATCGAAGCGTTCACACTGGAGGCGCCGCAGGTCGATATTGCCGGACGATGGATCTCGCTTGACGCATCAAAGACCGGAGAGCCGCGCGGCGTGCCGATGCATGAATTCCTTGTTCCGCTCTTCACGTCTCTGTTGGCAAAGCGCAAGAGCTTCGTCTTCCTGTCCCACAAGGGTGAGCCCTACCCACCTTCCGACGATTTCGGAGGCCAGATTTCAGGCGCGATCGAGGGCGCCCGCAAGCGCCTTGCCAAGCGCAAAATCGATATCGTCGACATTGCCAGCTACACCGGCCGCCACAGCGCATCGACGCAGCTCGTCGTCAACGGCGTGCATCCGTACATCAAGGATCAGATCCTCGGTCACGTGGCTGACGATATGAGCCGTCATTACACCAACGTGCCGCAGCCGGCGCTGCTCGAAGCAATAAACACCCTGCCTGTGCCGCAGGCCTGGCGCGATTTGTGGTGGTGGGAAGACCCCGCTTATTGGTCGCGGCGACTTATTTCGACGAAGAAGAAGGCAGAGCAGGCAAGCAAGTCGGCGTAGTCAAATCGGTGCAAAATCCGTGCAGTGGAGTTTCAAAAGGATGGAAAAGCAAATGTTGCCATACGGATGCAGAAACCCAGGTCTACCCTTGGTAAGGGTGAGGTCGGTGGTTCAATCCCACTCGGCAGCACCAGTTTTCTCCTTTAGCATTATCCACCGCGCCAATCGGCGCCATTGCTGCCGGCAAAAATCTCGCTAGAATATTAGCATT
>Ga0209673_1000758_pt1 | contig 44019 bp, 10 predicted proteins | sample AraplaCol_mMS_r2_2_FD_184274 | JGI IMG/M metagenome (GOLD analysis project Ga0209673, IMG submission 184274) | Arabidopsis root microbial communities from North Carolina, USA - plate scrape MF_Col_mMS_r2 (SPAdes) (version 3) | ecosystem: Host-associated > Plants > Roots > Endosphere | place... | reverse complement strand
GTACATTATACTATAGTAATATCGGCTATAGTAATCAATATAATTACCGATAGTGGTGATATCACTAATCGCCATATGGAATCTAATAGAATTGACTATGTGGCAATTCTTTCAGAATTGATCAGATGACTGATCAGATGACTGATTCTATTTACTATCGTCAAATTAATATAAATAGGGCCGTTACCCCCCGGCCTAGATGAAAGAAATTATCTTCTCTATTTTATTTCAATCTGAACAATTCAAAAATTTCCTATTTGGGACTACTCCCCTCTGCTACTAAGACTATTAGTCATCCCTACTACTAGTCTTCACAGATCAATTAATAATATAATTAATAACTATAATAATTTATTTATTACTATTTGATATAATTAATAACTATCCGATAAAATCTATATTTTATTACTGAAAAAATTATATATCTATAGTAACTATATATTGTACTGTTTTTTTTTGAATAATTTTCAGAAATTCTGTAATATTTAATAAATCAAATATAATTATATTATTTATTCTATATTTTGTTTTAATTGTAATTATTATATATATAGTCAAATAATATTCAATAAATCTGGAAAATCTAGATATCTATATTTTCTGTATAAATAATATAAAAGATTTCTATAGAAAACAGTTTCTAAAAACAGAATAGAAATTTTATTATTGTAAATAAAAATAATTAATAATGTCCTATTCTAGTATCCGGTTTTGTCTAAAAATTCAAATTTATAGTAAATTGAAATACTATTCGAATAATAAATTTATTAACTAGTATTTTTTTTTTCAAAAAAAAAATTTCAATAGCTATCAATCAATATTTTTCAGAGATTTTTATTATAATTTATAAAAAATCAAAAATTATCTATATAATAGTAAAAACAATATTCTATATTAGTTGAAATTTTGATATATCTGTAAAACTATTTTCGATAAAATCAGATCTGTAATTTAATATATTAGAAATTACTGTATCCGATTTTTTACAGTACTAAATAATCAGATTATATTTTTAAAATTTATAGATTTACTATATTAATTGTTTACTATAAATTTTTATTATTTATAAATATTTTAATTTTTTATAATCGATTACAATAATAGTTTAAATACTATCTTCAATATATTGATTCTATTTATATAATATTTTTTTAATAATTAATTTTTTTTAATATATAGAATAATTTAGTTCAATATTTTGAAATTTTTTTCTGTCGAATATAATTAAATATAGTTATTTATTTTTTTAATAACAATACTATTCTGATAATTTATTTAGATATTTTATTTCAATAATAAATAATTTAGAATAATTAATCTGAATAAAAACCGGAATTTCAATAATTTTTTTTTAAAATATAGAAAATATTTCTATATATAATTATTTAATTAATTAAATAAAATTTTTGATATTGTAATATTCTATCAGAATTTTTAAATAAATTGTATAACAATATATAAATATATACAAAATTGTAAATAAAATATTAATAATAAATTGCAAAATCTATAAATTGATAAATTTTATATATATTAATTGATTTTGACTACAATTTTATAATATTGATTTTAACAGAAATAGAATATATTTTTCTATTATTAATAATATAATTGCAGAATTTTAATTTATATATAGTAATTAAATATTTATATAATTGAACAATTAACTAATTTTTCTATAATATATCTGATACTATTTATAAATATTCTCAATATTTATTAATATTCCGGAAATAGATAAATATATTGTTTAGATATATTATTATAAATTAATTTAAATAGAATTAAAATATTTTATTTATAATTATTTAAAAAATTATAGAAATATTGTATAATCCGAATAATATTATAAACTATTTATATTTATTTTAAATAATATTAAATATAGTTTTAGAAATCAAATTCTAATCTATATAGATTTATCAATATTTTAATACAAAATCAATTTTTAATAATATTTTAAATATATCTATATAATCCAATAATTTCTGGATTTTTGATAAAAAATATTTATTTTTTTCAGATAAATTATTCAATATTCAATAATTGATATATATATATATATATTATAATTTATCAGATTTATAAATAAAAATAACAGAAAATTTTTAAATATTTAAAAATAGCTGAATTATATTTTTACAGAAAAAATTTTCAATCTGATATTTCTATTTGTAAAATTTTTTATCTAATAATAAATATATATTAATATTGATTGAAACAATATTTTCTATATTGATTTAATAAAAAATAGATTAATTCAGAAAAAATTAAATAGTAATAATTCTCGAAATATATTCAGATAAAAATATATAGATTTTTAGATATTCGGATTTATATATTGAAACAATCTGTTATTTATAATTGATTTTTTTTGATTGTTTATACAATAAAAAGTATAGATTTATACAGTTTTTCGATATAATTTTTATAATTTATTTAATATTTATAGAATTGAAAACAAAATTATTTAGAAAAATAAAATTATAATTTAAAATAATATCAATTATATAAATTCAATAATAATTTTATAATTTTATTTTGAAAATTATTCAATTAATCTAAAAGTTCCGATATTTAAAAAATAAAATTTCAGTACAAACTGATAATCCGAAAAATCCAGAATCTATATTTTCAGATAATTTTATTATAATTCTAAAACTATAGATATATATACTATAATCACAGTATATAGAATTCAATTATCTAATATATAAATTTGGAAAATTATTCTAAAATATTCGAATACATTATATAGTATCTGTTTCAATATTTTCGAAAAAATAAATATATATAAAATTCTACTATTTAACAGTATACAAACAGTTACAGTATTTTTCGGCGGTCTAATTATAATACAATAAAATAATAATAAAATTTCTATAGTTAATAACAAAATTTGAATTCGAAATCCGGAGATATACAGATCCAGAAAATCCAGAAAATCCAGAAATTCTAGAATAATAGAAAAGATTTTTAGATAATTAGTAAATATTTTAATATTGCTAAATTTTTCTAATTTTTCGATTTTTTTCTGATTATAATCAATTGGTTAAACTGTATTTTTTATATCTAATATTTACAATATATATATCTATATTGTTTATAGTAAAAATATATAATATTTATACAAAATTATTTTGATTGAAAATTTTCCAAAATTGTAAATATAGTATTTAAATTTATAAAATTATTATTATTTGTAGTTGATTTATAATTAATATAATCAATAATTATTGTACTATATTTATAGATAATAAATTATTTAATAATTTTATTTAATATAATTAATTATTTATATTTCTTTTTTCTTTCTGTTGTAAATTTATTTTTATATCTATAAAAAAATTAGATAAAAATATTTTCAGTAATTATAATATTTTTGTAATTAGTAATAATATTCTGTTTATTGATTATATATTCTATAAATAATTAGTTATTTTTCTATAATATTCGGATAAATTTTTTATTTTTTTTATTTTTTTATACAATCTATATATTATTAATATATTTAATAAATATTTTATAAATATATATTTTTTATTTTTATTTTTTAATATAACTATTATAAAATATTTAATTTTGATAAAAAACTATTTATAATTATACAGAAACTGATATACAATATTATAAAAAACTATATTACTATAATTATAAATAGATTTAATTTTTTTCAACAAAAACTTTTTGATTTTATTCTGTATTAATCAATTTGACAAATAAAAATCGAAAATTTTTATTCTAGTATAATTATTTTTACAATAATCAGATTTATATTTTCGATAAACTGTACTGACTATTTTATTATCTGAATATATTTAATTATATAATTTCCAGAACTATCGAAAAATATTCAATAATCTTAAATTATATCGGAAAAAAAATAATTAAATTTATTTAGTATCAGAACTGAAAAAATAAAAAATTTAGATATTTTATTAAAATATTATTAATAGTTAATAATATCTAATATAAATAATTTTTTGATTGAAAATATAATATTGGATCAAAAATATTTGAATCCAGTCAGCTATAATTTTTTTTTCAGATTAATATTTTCTATTTTATTTTCTGATTTCTGATATCGGTAATAGAGAATTCCGATTTTTTTTTCTATTTTTAGTCGGAAAAATATATTTATAATATATTATTCCAAATATTTCGATCAATTATATCTATTGATATTATTATCGATTGTTATATTACTAATATAGACTGATATAATTGCACAATTTATTCGAAATTCGGAATATATTTGATATATAAATTTAATAGATTATTGTATTATATTAATTCTATAATAAATCATTATTCAAGAATTGTTTACAGTTAATATACTATTTTAAAAAAATATAGAAAAAATATTTTATATTCAGTAGAAACTGAAATATTGATCTGTAAAAAGTTATCGAATATAGATATTCAATCTATAAATAATTTATTTAATAATTCAGTCTATAAAAATATTATATATACAGAATATATTTTCTATATAAATCGGATACAAAATATAAATAATAGAAATAATATTATTGATTATATAGATTATTTTCGAATTGATTTTAATAGAAATCAAACTAAAATCGATATTGATATATTTCAGAATACAGAAATTAATAATATATCTATAGATTTTTATAGAATAATTACTGCAGAAAATCAAGATCAGAAAAACAATATAATTATCTATAAAAATTGAATTGTATTCAATTTATATTTTCTAGTATTATATTTACTATAATAGTAATCAAAAATATTTTATATAAATAATTTTCAAAAAAACTAGAAAATTTTATTGTTCAATTATAGTAAAAAAGTACTATAATTAAATAAAGAACTATATTATCGATAAATAAATATATAAAAAAATATTGGAATATAAATCCAAAAAATTGGTTTATTATATTGATAAATTATATATTTCTGTTATTGATAATCTATAATCCAAGTTAATCAAGATTTATTATAATAATTTTTTAGTAGATTATTTTGAAAATATTTATATAATTAAACTGTTTTAACAGAAATACTATTAGAAAAATCTTCCAAATAAAATATAGAACTGTGTTGTATTATATATAATCTGTCAAAAAATCAAAATTTTATAACATTGATTTTATAGACAGTTGCAATTATTTTCTATTTTTCCAAAAAAAATTTATAGAATTAATAATAGATTCTATTATAGAATTATTTAAAATAGATTATCAAAAAAAATTAATACTATTTTTATTATTGTCAACAGATTTATAAAATATTTTTAATTTATTTCTATATCTATTATAATCAATACTATTAAATTTATAGAGTTATTCTATAATTAAATTTCATTAAAATATAGAAATCCAGATAGAATTTTAACAAATTGAAAATCTGTTTTTATTAATAAATTCCGATCAGAATTCTGTTATTATTCAAAAATTAAATTTTAGAAAATTATCTATATTATTTTATAAATAAATAATATATAAACTAAATTTAACTATTTAAAATAGTATAATTTATTTATAACAATACTTTAAATCAATTAATTCAAAAAGAATTTTGATTCGAATTTTTATAGATATCAATCTGGATTGAATTTCTAATTCTACAAAAATAGTAAAAAAGCAGAATTATTTTTAGTGAAAATACAATTATTATAATTATAAATTATAAAAATATTCAGAAAACAATACAAAAATTTCAAAAACAATATTAGAAATACTATAACAAAAAATATACTCCAAAAAATTCCAGAAAAATAAACTGATTAAACTATTTATCAAAATTTTATATTTCAAATATCAAACAAAGAAATTTATATTTCGATAAATCAATTTGTTCTGAATCAAAAAATAAATCAGATTATAAATATATTATTTATGATTATTTAATAAATATAAAAAATTATATAATATATTTTCTATTTTTTTTCTGAATAAATAGAATACAAAATAAAAAAAAGAAATTATTAATATTATTAGATCTAAATAAAAATTGAAAATTGGAAAAATAAAAAATAAAAAATAAATACCAAAAAAATTCTATTTGTATGTTAAAAAAAAGAATTTTCGAATACATTATATAGAATCCAGAAATAGATATAAATAATATCTACAATACTATTTATATCTATCGGAAAAAATACAATGAAAAATTTAACTATCTAATTAATTTCATTATAAAACAGATCCGAAAAAAATATATTTAGAATACAATTATACCGGTTTAATAGATAATTTTGAATATCTGTATAATAACAATATAACAAAAATTTAACAGTTTCGATAAAATTATATATAATATTTATTCAATTAGTATATTTCTTGTTTTCTATAATATAGCAAAAATACTAATAATAATAGTATTTTTCTTTTAAAATATTTTAGAAATTGTTTTCAGTTGAATTCTAACTATTTTGTAGTAATATCTGTAAACAATTTTTAACAAACAGAACAAAAATAACAGAATCTATTTTTTTGATTTCAGAACAGTAGTCTAAATAAAGAATCCGAAAATTCTCCAAAAACATAACTATTATTTTATAGAATTGTTCAATACAATTCCAGTAGTAAATCAGAAATAATGGAGATTCAAAAACAATCCGAATCTATTGAGATATAAGAAATAAAATTGTATATTTTGATATTGTATTTAGACTAGTAGTATTATATACAGATAGGTAAATATATATCTGTTCAGTTATATACAGATATTCTGGTACTAAGAATATCTGTACAGTAACTGTAATCTACCAAGATAGTAGTTCTGGAATCTTACTATTTCAACAGATAATTACAATTATATATATTTCTATAGATAGTTATAGATAATAATCAGTATATTAAAAAATTTTTTGTATATTTATTGTATTTAGAATAATTCCGATTTATATAATAAAATCGAAATAAAAAAAACAATATTGAATTTATTTTTCTTCGAAAAATTATAAATCTACAAAATCAAACAAATATCACAAATTTTAGCAATTTTTGTAGACTGCCAATCTAAGAGAACCGGAACCAAAAATATTTTGTTGACAATATAAAACAGACTAATACAGAAATCTTCTACCGGAATCAAAAGATTCTTTTCAGAATCCGAAATAGAAAAAAGATCTGATAATACTGTTTAAATAAACTGAAATAAATCAGTATTTTTATATTGAATTGGAGAAATAGAAATAACAGATCCAATACAGATTTAAATATAGTTAATAGATATAAAATAGAAATCTCGAAAAGATTTATTAGTATCAAAAAACTGAACAGATATTATTGATCCAGATTTTTGTCTGAGAATCTCTGTATTGGAACAGTTATATCGATAAATTGAAAAATTTGCCGAAATTTTTTTTGGATCTATTTAAAACTGTATCTGACTAGAACAAAAGATAAAAATGGAAAAAAATAGATAGTAGATAGAAAAAAAATACCAAAAAAATATAAAATATAGTTATTCTATATAAAAAATATATTTAACTATCCAAACAGAAAAATACAATACTATCTATATAGAAAAATATATTACAGTTATAAAAAAAAACAATACTATCTACTACAATATCGAAATATGTATAATTTTTTTTAATTTCTAATTTTACTATATAATATACAATCTATATAATTAGAATAATTCTGCTATAAAAAAATAAATCCGAATCAAACCGATTAAAATTAAAAGAAAATCAACTATTCAAAATTTACTATACTATATATTAATTAAATCTATAATATTATCGAATATTAGAAAAATATTACTATATATATTAACAATATTTCTAAAACAAAGTCCTATAATATCGATAATTATAAATAAAAAATTTTCATTTTTAATCTGTAATCAATACAAAAACTATATATATATAGAAAATTAGAATACTGAATTAGTGTCTGTTTCTGTTACAATATTCTAGTAATATAAAAAATTTATTTTAGTTTTTTTCGATTCGTCAATTATACTGTAAAAAAACCGTACTAAATATTATACTGTTTAATAATATAAATAAATAATTTTGTAAAAATATATAAATTAATTACAGTTTTTTTATAAATTTTTACAGTTTAAACAATACTAAAATTATTATACTCTGTAGTTCAACTATTGATAGATATAGAATTTGAAATTTTATCATTTTTTTCGAACTATTTCAGAATATCAATAAACAATTTTATATTATCTATTATTATAACAGAAAACTATCGAAATATTAGTAAAATAAATATAAAATAAATTTAGATTATCTACTATTTTATATATTTTTTTCTGGAACAACAGTTATAATACTGTTTTAAAATTATCTGATCAAATAAATATACAATTTCGAAAATATATTTTCCGGAACTATTATTTTTATAAATATCTATAATCAAAAATAGATATTACTGATAAACAATATATTATTAATAATCTGTCAGTAATATATAAAATTCTATTATATTTTTATTATTAGAAATATTATTATTATTATTACTATTTCTATTTCTATTCTGATTATTTTCTGAAACAGATATTGTTTATTATTTTTTTTTATAAATTATAGTCTGTTTTATTTTGTTTTTATTAATTTTTGTTTTAGTTTTAATAGTAGTAGATTAACCGACTTTTGATAATAAAATTTTAATTTTGATTATCTATATAGATATTATAATGATAATAATATAATTTATTAATATAGATATATTGAAAATATTTCGAAAAAAAATAATTATCCCACAAAAAATATTTTTCAGTATAATTTTCCGAGAAAATCGGATTTTATTGATTTTTTATATCTTTTTGTATTTTCGAAAAAAATTTTATAGGTTTTATTTACAGTATAATTCTTTATTTATTTAAAATAACTATAGTTCAAGACTGATTCTACTGTAATCAAAACCGAATTTTTTTATATTATTTTTAGTTTTTTCTTATATTATTTTCAAAAATATATCTGAGATTAGATTCTATAAATAAAATAATTGTTACAGAATCTCTGACAATATAAAAAACAATTTGATCGAAACAGTATATTATAAAATTTATTGTATCTGAATAAAATAAATTTGGTACTATAATTCCGTTTCGGATATAAATATATATCAAAATATCTATATAATTGTAATAGAACTAAGATACAAACTAGTATTTGTTGACTAGATAAAAGAATAATGGAAAAAGAGTGAAAGATCAATTAACCAGTAGTAAGATACAGAGACTGATTCTTGAAGAATCTTCAAAGAATTCTAAATATACGAGAGAGATTATTCAGCCAGCTCGTCACATAGATACTTTGATATACATTCATACCAGAAGCGGGGTCGTAGTACTAGGGATATTTTATTCAGGTACGATAGATCTTACACTACACCGCTTCGACAAGATTGCCCTTTTATTGTCAGGGATCCCGTGACAATAATAAACTGGTTGAATAATTTTGTTTGTATATATAGAATTTTTTGAAGATTTTTCAAGAATCAGTTTCTGTATTTTACTACTGGTCAATTGATTTTCTATTCTTTTTCTATTATTCTTTTATCTAGTCAACAAATACTAGTTTATATCTTAGTTCTATTACAGTAAATCTTTCTAAAAATTTTTATCAAAATTTATTGTATTTGATTCAAATTTTTTTTTCGAAATTTTGTATATTATAAAATTTTGAATCTATTCTAAAAATTATTTTCAAATATTTATAATTGAATTGTAATATTTTTATATAATATAATATCTATTTATCTCAACAATAGATATTTAAATATTGTATTATTTTATTGATTTTAATATTATCAATTCAATAAATATTAAAATTATTTTCAAAAATTATATTCAGATTATTGATTTATAATTTCTATTTTTAATATATAAATTTTATAATAAAATGTATAATTTTGATATCTTTGATTTAATAGATCTTAAATACAAATCAATACTCACACAAATTAAAAAATTTTTGAAATTTGTTTGGAAAAATCTAATATATTTTTATTTTCAATTATTTTCAGAAATCTTTTTTTGATATTTCTATTTCTTGATATTTCTATTTTATCGATTCTGTTATCAATTTCTGTTATCAATTCAAAATTAAATTAATTAATTTATTTTTGTTTCAAAATATTAGAATTAATTGTTTTATTCTGAATAATTTTTTCAATATCTATTTCAAAAATCAATTCAATCTCAGTTTTAGAAATTGAATTGAATCGAATACAAATCAAATATAATAAATACCGAATTATTGATATATTATCAATACAGATCAGAATTGATTAATATTGTTTTTCTGTAAAATCTGGAAAATTCTTTTCGGAAACAACAATAGAATTACAACAAATAGAAAATACTATTATATTTTTCAGATAGTCAAAAAAATCAGGATTGTAATAGAACCAAAATACAAACTAGTATTTGTTGAATAGATAAAAAAATAACAGAAAAGGAATAGAAAATCAGTTCAATTATTTAGTAAAATATATAGAAACTGATTTTTGAAAAAAACTTCAAGAAATTCCACATACACAAACAAAATTATTCAGTCAGTTCGTTATATAGATATTTCGATATATATTTGTATCCGAAACAGAATTGTAGGTCCAAAACTGTATTATTCAAATAAAATAGATCTTGTATTATACTGCTTCAACAAAACTGCTCTTTCATTGCCAGGTATCCTGTAACAATTCGGCAGTTTGGTTCGGAATAAACTTGGAGTGGCAATCAAAAGACAACTATTTTGCTATCGCAAAATGTATAATTGGACTAAGATAGAAGCTAGCACTTGTTGACTATTGTCATATTTGGATTTGTTGTATTGTAGATTTTGTTGTAGGAAAATAAACTATACAGTTTCAATAAATCGATTTTTCCAGATTCTGTCGGGAATCCGGTTATATTGTTTTTAGTATCCATTATACTGTAATTCAATTTCTATTAACAAAATTAATTTATATAAATTAAAATACCGTTTGGTTGAAAATATTTCCGATTTTGTATTGTATTTCAATAGAGAAAATCAATTTCAATAAAAAATGAATAAAAATAAAAACCAAATAACATGATTTACAGAATAATAGATTAGAATAAACAGCTATTGTGCAATATACATATATAGAAACTGTATTGCAGTATGATTGTATACGAATTGAATAAATGGATTTTCCCGGATATATTCCATCAAAATAAATTGGTCCAAGCAGACAATTTAAAATTAAATCGTACAATCTATCCGTTTGACTGTTTGCTCTGAAATTTCAATGGAATAAAATTCAATGGTAAAATTCAAAATGATCGAAATGTGAATCCAATTGCATAACAAAAAAGGCTTGCTGCAGTCAGCCTGGCAAAAATGATTGCAGTCAGAATGGTGGATCCAAATACTGCCCATAGTTAAAAAGCCAGACCGCTCTGCAGTAGCCTCACTACAAAGGTGCCCATAGGACAGATAGGGCTTTTACACTAGGCCGCCGGACCCTCCAAAGAGGGTCCCATTTAATTTGAAAAATTAATGTGGGGCCTGTTAATATACATTTCATTAGATTATCTTGAGTGTTGCTAAAAAGACCACCAACCCCTAACACTAGCCCTCAACTTAATGAACTCCAATCAATAGACGATCTGCGCTAAAGCCTTGGGAATTAGGCTTGGGAGAAAAGAAGCAGTCTGCGGTAGAAGCCATTTTCGCTATCGACTGTATTATCATTATCATCATCATGTCACCGTAGCCGTATTGATTTCGGGGAAACTCTCTAGGGAAGTAAAAGAGACCGCTATTCAAATATCAAAGATGACGTCTTTGAAAATAAAATTACCTGATGATCGTGGGGATGGAATCCTCGACTTAGATCGTACATAGTTGGTCATAATGTCTACATCATAAGGTCAAGTGGTAAAGACGGAATAAGTATTTTCTCCATAAAGCAAGGCTTGCTTCGCTTCGGATCTACGCGGCAAGGGTACACCAATGATATAAACGACCACAACGCATGATATGAATCAGGAATTTAGATACACCCTGCTGTAAAATCGTATCGTGATCTCGAACCCCATGACTAAGGGTCAATTGCCAAAGATAGCATGGCCAAGGATCTAGATCCATGCTTTTGCCACAGCTCTCCCAAGTATCAAAGGAAATTAGAACCGGAACACGAAAAGTTAAGTTTCAAAGGCCGCTTTTGTTTAGCTCCATAGCTGCCTCTGTGTTGGGGATGAATGTTATAAAAACCCCAGAGGATCAGTAGTCAAACTTTTGTTCATTAAAACATCTAAACTATTTTCATACTCGGTTTCTGCTCAGAATCAGCAAAGGGACCAAGTCTCAATCCCACCTACAGCATGAAGCTCACTGGAACCACTGCTCTCATTCTCGCCTGTCTTTCCACTGCGACGCTTGCTGATTCCAGCAACGGCAAGCCACCCACCGCGACCATCCAATTGACCAACGACCAATCTGGGGCCAATGCCAATGTTGCCGTTCCCGAGGACGGTAAAAAATATTCCATCAAATCGCTCTGGGGAAAAACTGCAGTTGCGAAGAATGGTGTCGTCCAAGCGACGAGCGCGCAGCTTGTTGCTTTCCAACAAGATACAGAATGCAAGATTTTTGGCGATGATAAATTATACGTTGAACTTGATGCCAGAAAGACTTGGGCTCAGCTGAAAGGTGGTAAAGTTGTTAATCTGGACCGGGCATACGTGGTCTGCGATGATTAGACCTGTTAAAATAGCGAAACATATGGCAAGGCAGATTGCAGATTTCTAGTCTCTGCCATTTTTTCACCCGCTAAAGGACGCGAGATTATGCAAATTTTTGGTAAATTAATTCATGCTTTGTCATTGGTATTAAGTTTCAATTCACCGTGAGAATCTTCAGATATCCCTAGTTTCACGTATTTGAAAAAAAAAAGATAGAAAAAGAAACCAACTGGGATATCGAATATTATCTGTGGCGCTGTCAGGATCCTCTACGACACACCAATTCAATTTCTGAAATGTTAGATCTGGATCGAAGCCACGCATCGAGTCCCCGTTCTCGCGGAGTCGAAATGGCTGACATGCAGCAGCGATACTGGCATTGCTGCATGCAGACAGAGGGATATGCTCTGGATATAGCCCGATGAGAACCGTCGCAAATAGGGCGACAAGAAGTACAATTGCAACAGATATTGCAAAGATCCCTGTAAATCGCGACTTATACTATCGGTCAGTATAGTAGACTCAAATACATGCTACCTCGAGGCTTTCGACAACTGTTATGGACGGTACAGGAACAAATTCATGCAGCGCGGGGGAGAGTTGACCAGCGCGGCTGCGCCATAGAACAAGGGCAGTTTTCTGGACTCGTTCAACTATTTTGTTTCCATATACGTACAGAGATACATAGAGTTGTTTTGTCCTGCATCTCGCTTTTGAATTGCGAGGGGCCAGAGTAAATGATTTCACACATACGCACACAAAGTAAACCACAATATGTACATAGGTAGGGTTCTAGGAGGCCATGGAGCAGACTTCGCTACTGTACTTTAACAAATACGGGTATCAACCTAATGAAAGTATGTCCTGTGTATTCGTCAATGTAATTGAGCCCACGAACAAACCCAGCCCTTTTCATCCCAATTCCCAATTCCCACTTGATACTGTTCTACCCGTCCCTAATCCAAACAGACCCATCTACTCTCGATATCATAAACGAGCGGAAAATTCACCCTTCAGGATTATATTTTCTGCCCGGAAATCGTCATCACGCTGTTAGTTTATCTAGCTGACGATATATAGTGACGCCGAATCGTTTATCCGCTCATCGGACCATTGGACGGTGTTCGGGTATTTCCGCAGGAATTATGTAAAAGACCAGATTTTCCTCAAATGATGATAGTCCATCGTTGGCATTCAAATTCCACCTCAACTACATCGCCACGGGTCAAGCCCAACTAAACCTGAACGTTACCACCACTCCATGTAGGCTCTGGGTTGAGTCCTAACAGTGGACGGAGTATCGCCATCATGAATTGGAATTTCTCGACAAAAGAGCTCCATTTATTCATTTTTATTCGCAAAAAAGCGTTTGTATACCATTACGGCTTCCCAAAATCTCGTCTCACAGTTCAATGTAAGAATAATAGGTGTCCCATCACGAGCTTCAGCTTGATTCTCATTTCTTGTTAATAAATTGCAAAAATTTGTCTGATAATAAATATCTGTTTATTGTTTTGTATAGTACTTCTATTTTTTTCAGATTATCGATAATTTTGAATATTGAAGTGTTGCTGAAATTTGTATAGTTAATTATTGTTTTAATTAGATATTTTCAGATTTTTATAAATTTTTACAAATTTTTATAATATTTCAGAAATCATGAAAAAGAGATTGGCGATCAAATTGTTTGACAACCCAATTCCGAACAATCAAATTGTTTAATTAAAAATACTATTATTTATATTGATAAATATTTATTTTTATCAAAAAAATATACCGATATTTAGATATTGTTTCTGATTCTGATTCTGTAAAAATTTTCAGAAACTGTACAGATATTATATACAGATTTATTATCCAAAAAATATAATTACTGCCAAAAAGAATATAGTTTGCTGAATAATTTTTCAGTAATACAAATAGAAAAACAAAATGATTAAATTCGAAGAAACGAAAAAAATTGTTATGAATATAGAATTCGCAATTCAAATATATAGTCGATTTGTATATATAAATAGAAATTTGGTTAGATGAAGTTCGTACAAACAAAATTCTATACTAGTAGTATTATATATAGCTAAAATAAGATATTCAATATTGTTCTATTTGTAAAATAAATGATAATACAAATTTTGTATAATATTGATATAAATTTGTTACTATCGAATAGACTATTCGAAACCATTGAATTAACTTGGATCTTTTAAATTAATTGGAAATTATTAAAAATATATTTACTAAAATAGATTCAATAATTATTATACTATATATAGAAATATTGTAATTAAAAAAATCAAAAAATTTGAAAATACAGCAAACTGTAAAAATAGTAATAAGATTCATAATTTGATTTTTCGATTGAATAATTAGAATCCCAATTTATTGAACTTGAATCAATAATTAATTTTTTTTTATTTTCGATATAAAATCTTTTCTAGAATTGAAAAATATCAAAATTGTAATTGATACAGAATATCGGTCAGAGAATTTCGGATATATCTTTTGGTTTTTTTGGTAATATCATAGTGACAGTATAAATTCAAAAAAATCAAAAAAAATTAATCGACTTACTATGAGAGAACAAAATAGTAAATTTTATATATTATATCAAATGCATACCAAATTTATATATAAAAAATTAATATAAAATTGATATAAAATTGATATAAAATTGATATAAAATTGATATAAAATTAATATATTTTTGGATTTTTGAACTATTTAAATTAAGTAAGATTTAAGATTTATGAATATAATAAAATTGTATAGAATAACTTTCTCAAAGTTGTTTTTTATATAGTATGAAATTTTTTAAGTTTATAACTAATTTGGTAATTTGTAGATTTTTTCAATTTTGTATCTGGAAAGCAACCATATTTTATATAAATAAATAATATGCAGTATATCTAATATTTCGTATCTTCTAATTTTCTCTTTCTGATATAGTAAAAAATTTGGTTTCCAAAAATAATTGTATATATATATTATAAACAAAAATTGTATAGATTAGGTTTCGAAATCAAATATTAATCTTGAAAATAGAATATTATTTAGTAGTAGTATGAATATTTTAAATAGTTAAAATTAGATATATCATATTCTCTAGATTAATAGTTTGCAATACGATATTAACGAAAAATTCTATTTAATAAAAATATTTCCAAATTTTTAATCAAGGATATATATTTGTTTTTGATTTTTATATAATTTATCAAATATACTATTATGTTTATTATATTGTTGTAAATTGATTATAATTTTTAAATTTTTGTCCAATATATAGTATTACTATATTATTTCAAAAACATAAGCAAAATATATCCAAAGAATTTTTTTCCGGTTTTTTTATACTGATTTCAATAATTTCAATATTATAATTATATCAAAAATCTTCTGTTTTACTATTTTTATTCGACCAAAACAATCGACTAACTACGATATTCTATTGATCAACTATTTTTCTGATTTGTTCAACACTGTGACTATGTTGATATCAAAAATCAAAAATAACAAATTACTAACTGAATTTCAAGAAATCCAGCTTTTGATTTTTTGGTCAAAAAATTATTATATCAAAATAAATCAAAGAAAATTGCTATACAATATTTTTTTCCACTATTGTTTTCATAGTTTATTGTATTTTCTATTTTCTTTATTATAAAATTCTTGAATACAATACAATAATTATATATCTATATCAATGAATCAGTTTTCGTTAGTTTTTGATTTATTAGAAAAAGTTTAAATCGATTATAGATTAGTAGTAGTAACTAGTATATATAATATTGGTAGATTAATACTAATATCATATAGATTTTACTATTATTATTTGTTCTATAGATAGTATTGCGAAAAAATTTTGTCAATATTTCGATAGTAAATATAAAATTCTTTAATAGATTAATATTTCTATTGCAATTCTCTCTCTTTTCGGCGATATTGAAATTTCTATCATCTTATCCTTCTTTCTAGGAATATTGTCGAATCTTAAATTGTTAATTTGGAAAATTTTAATATATCTAATTTTAATTATAATTATAGAGAATATTATTATAACTAACAATGATATTGATAAAATTAGTAATTTTAATAATACTCACAATATTGGTCTTACTAGTAAATAATATTATATATTTAATATCGATATTGAATTTCAAAAATTGATCTGTATAATTTTTATTTACAAAAGCAGTATACTTTCCAGATAAAATTTTAACAATATTATTTAAAAACAAAAAACACGAAATAATCTGTATACTCAGTATTTTTTATCTATACAATCATTCTTCAGATACAAGTTTCAAAAAATTATAAATCGCAAAATTAGTTATAGAATTGAACAATATCTATAATATATATATAATAATAATCCTCAGAGTTTCTGTTCAGTATAGGTATTTTTTACAACTATAAATGTTTCGATAATTTGTATCATCTCTAACAACAATTCATTTACTATATTTATAATTATATAATTCGAATTCATCGAACAATCGAAACTTGTGTCTATTATATACGATTTTATAATATTAATCATTGTTACTGTAAAAAGAATTTTATATTTACTAAATATATAATATATTTCACATATATTTGTAGATAAAAATTTATATTTCCTTCATTTTTACAATTATTGTATCTATATAAAAAACTAACATAATTCTATAGAATTCTTCGGATCAAAATTTTATTCTATATCAATACAATAGATAAGACAATTTGTTCCGATCTATAGCAATTACAATAATATTATTCTTTTTATATTGACAATCCCGATTTTTCAGATCTGGATAACAGTATATATATTCTCAACAATTATCTTTTGTTTCTTGTAGTTTTTTTTGTTCACTGGTTTTTGATAATATTTCAGTTTATTATTTTCTACTACAGTATTTTTAATGGCCAATAGTAAATCCATTATCTATATTATAACTTTTATCAGATTTCAAATTGAAATATTTCCACTAACCATTTTGTTTTCGAATTTTTCGCATTCGACATAAAAATCGGTTTACGTATTTATTATATTTTCACCAAATATAAAAATACTATTTTCTAGTTGATTATTATTATTATTATTATTAAAATTTGCCAGAACTAATAATTTCTGGTTTGACAGCAGAACCAAAAACGATTTAGGAATATATTGTTTTATATATATCAGAAAGTAGTTATTCAATCCAGTATATCGTTTACAACGAACTCTGTTACTCAAAGATCTGTTATTCGTGTACCAGCTAATCTGATAGTTTTTCACATATACATCTGTAATAAAAATTTTATTTATCAATATACTATTGTATTATCACTATATTTGCATTACAATAATAGTTACAAATTAATTAATTTTTATTCTACTTCTATCCAGATTTTATCGAAAACAATACAAATAGTCAAAAAATCTATTATAAAAACTTTTATAAATAAAATATTGCAAAATTATATTATATCCTATATATCTTATCTAAAATCCAATCTATATTAAATATAAATTTCCAGAAACTATAGCCAAAAAATTATAGTACTAAAGCTACAGAACTTTTGTCAAATACATAAATATCGATATTGTATTCAGTTTGGTACATTTCCAGAATATATATTCTCTAGAGAATAAATATAAACCCAAAAATATATATTTCCAATAAACCAATAAATAATTATATTAACAAACGGAATAAATAGCAATATTTTTAGACCAATCCAGAAAATGTTTCAAAAGATAGTGACAGTAAGATAGTAATTTGCTATACTATATTTCCCATAGAATATAATATATTAATCAACATAATATCGTTTTTGCGGAAATAATGAATATAGAGTTTTTCAAACAAATATTTATATATCGTTATATTGAAATATTTGAGAAAAAGACTAAATTAGATTATTATATCCGTATATCAACTAACTTCAAAATATAATATATAGATAAAAAGAATATTTAGAATATTTTCTGCTGTATATATAGCAATATATACTTATCTAGGAAAATTAGAAAATATATCGACAAGTTGAGTTATTACAGATACTACAGGAACAAAAAAAAAAGAAAGTTCAAATCGATGGTTCTATACCAGAATTGCTATATTATTGGTGTAGCCAATTATTATTATATATATTGTTGGAATCAAAACTATTTAAAATAATAGATTTTGATTTGTACAAATTGTTAATCGGATCGCTATTATAGAAGATATAAAAAATAGATAAAAACAAAAATTTTAAAGGAATATTTATATTTGCTAATTTATTTTTACGAATCTGATTTTTCTGTATAACAAAGATAGTATATCGATTAAACAAAAAATTGCTAATCCAGTTAATAATCAATTCAGAAATATAGTATATACAAAAATAATTAAATACTGATATAAATATTGTCAAAAGTATCTAATATATCTAATACAAATATCATTACTATATATCAATTTTCTCTAGAACTCGGTGAAATTATATTTCTGTTTTCGATATAAGTAGATCGCAATAAAAATTTTATAGACTTTAAGTAGTAAAAAGAATAGTAGAATTGAATAATAGATTTTGAATCTAAATATAATCTGATTTCCCCCAATTTGTATAATATTGCAGCAAAAGAAATTCGAAACAACAAAATTTAGAGTTCTATAACAAATAAATATAAAATAAGATAAAATAAGATAAAATAAGATAAAATAAAAAACAGAACAATTGATCTAGTAATAGTATATTTAAAACGAGTATTAGGAATTCTAACTAGCTCAAAAATATTATAGAATATTATTTATTGAATAGTATATCAAATTTTATTCTTAATAAATAAAAAATCGAGATTGGTATAGAAAATAATTACATAAGTTGTTTTCGAAATATTGATAAATATTGATATTGCTGAAATTAGTATTCGATACAGAAATTGAAAAGAATTGTATAGAAAATCAATTCTTTCTGGATCGAAACGATATATTTACAATTATTCTTGTATAAAATCGATATAAGGAATATATTATTGTTATTACTAATCGGTTTTTGTAAAATTTTAGAAATTGTCGATATTAGATAAGATCTTGTAGTATAATTGTATTACAAATATTGTCAATACTTTATACTAATATATTATAGTTAGTACTGTAATATACGAAAATAGTTTCTGTTTTTCTATTATAGAAATATTATTAATACATTGATAAATTAAACTATATTTTATATTTAGATAAAGCAAAAAAAGATACTGTATATATAAATTTTGAATAGAAAATAAATTTGATTTCGAAAAGATTTTGTTCAATATTCTGAGATATTGAATAATAGTAATGATAACAATAACGATTTACTCCGGAATATCCAAATCCGGAAAATCTAAGAAATTCGAAAATCTAGAAATAACAATCAATTTGTATTCTAGATCGAACGAATTCTATTTAAGTTTTTGTTAAATCGATATATTACTAATATATATAAAACTCAGTAAGAACAGAAATTTGATTTGAATAATAAAAATAAAATTGTAGAATGTATTATATCAAATATATTGATTTTAGCAAAAGAATATATAAAGTCCAAAATTGAATTCATTTGAATAAACACAAGTAATTATTAAATATATCTGTTCTATATTTTGTTATTAAATCAAATTTGTGATTTTTTGCTCAACTGATTACATTATCGATATATTTATCTAATAAATGAACAAAATTATTTTGATATTGCAATAAATGGTATATATAGAAATTATCTACCACAATTTATTTATTAATACTGTGAATAAATACAGTATATACAATCAATATTTTCCAAAACGGTAGAAAATCTATTCTAATAATAATTCTGTAATATTGATTATATCGAAAATTATATCGAAAATTATATCGAAAATTATATTTTCGAAAATAATAGACAATTTGGTCTATATATACTATAAATATGGAAAATACTAGATAAATAGATTGATTTATAAAAAAAACACTGAAATTTCGGTTATAGTATTTAATAGATAAAATAGTGGAATTAAACTATTCACTAGCAAAAGAATATATACGAGATACTTTTGTTTTTATTATAAAGAATATGCGGAAAAATAGATTTCAGATGAATATAGAACATGGGTTCAAATATAGGAAAATATAGATTGATAGATTTGGTCCAGTAATATATCAAGAATTTTTGGATAACTGAGATGTTTAAATTTTTATATTGTAATTATTTGTGAAATTGATTTGTAGAATATAGAATAATCAATCTTATATTGATATATAGAATCGGAATCCAAATATTACAGAATATATCTATATTATCAATTAACTCAATTTTTTCTTAGAAACAACTGTGATTCTAGATACTTCGATTGCAATAGTAACAGAGAGAAAATTTTGATAATAATAAGAAATTGAAGACTATTCTAGTAGTTTAAATAGTAATCTGTTGTACAGTATCGAGATTGATATTATTGTCAGCTGTTCAAATACCAAAAATTTCGCGATTCTAGATTTACTATTTGAATTAGTTGAATAAATATATTTACTATTAGATATATTTCTGTTCTGGTTCCAGAGAATTTGAAAACCAAAACAAAGGATAGGAATATCTTACTTCGAGATTTGACTAATACTAACAATATCGATAGATTTACTATTAAATATAGATATTGTAGTAAAAATGATAGATTGAAATATTATTATATAAATAAATAGTCAACTAAAAAAAATTATAATAAAAATAAGTAAATATCGAGAAAAAATATTGTTAGAGATATATATACTATTATTTAGATTTGAAAAATTGGCAATATTGATAGTATTTTTTCTGTCCAGAAAACCAATATTGTAATAGTTGTTATAAATCGGACAAACCCGATTAATATACTTTTAAAGTATATTAGTTTTCTATACAGAGGGAACAGTTGGAAAAATAAATGTATTAGAACAAATTGTTTTACAACTATAAACGAAATATACCATATATTTAGCGAATACACAGTTATATTTGCGATAACAATTACTAAATTGTAGAATTGTATAGAATAAAATTTTGCAAGAATATTTTGTATATAGTACGGTATAAATTCTGCTAGATTCTATATCTAATTTCCAATCTATAGATTTCTTTTTTTTTAATTTTGTATTTAGGTAGCAATTACTTTATATATTTTGCAATACAATAGAGCAATACAGTATTCAGTATAAAGATTTTTATAATTTCGACGAAACAGATTCTGTATTAGAATCAGCAAAAATCAATAGATTGTTATTCGTAAACTGTACAGAAAAATTGTCTCAGATACAGATACCAATCGCAGATCGGTTATAGTAATCAAAACCATCCCAGCTGATAAGTTTTATCATTGATAATTTTGACTACAAAATATATACAATATTGCTGGTTTGAAGATTTTGGAAAATAATAAAAAAATTGCAGTAACCGAAACTGGCTATATATGATCAATTAGTATTTCAATGAATCCAGATATCTGAGAAGATTGTATATATCTGTATTAAAAGATACTGATATAATTTTTGGGAATAATTTCGGATTGTATATAATTTTCGAATTAAATGAACTGTTTCAAATATCGAATCAGATCTGGTTTTTTCAATTTTTTAGTTATTTATTTCAATTATTTGATATTACTGTATTCAATATTTATAAATATTACTATAGTTTGAAAATAGAATACACCACTGCAATAGAATTTTCGAAATTTATCAAAATAAATTTTGTGACATATTTGAAATCTATTTGTACGGAAATATCCAAATTATCAACTATTAAATTCGGTTTCATATTAACAGGAATCTGGTTATTCAAACCGGAAATAGTATATAATTGTTTAGCGGAGTATAATAATATACAACCGCGATTATTTTTATCCGGTCCAAATAATTCAGAATTTCCAATTATTCCAATTACTGTATCTCGATTAAAAAAATTGGAAAAATATATACTGAAATATTTTTCTGTTACCGATAAATTTATCAAATTGATTTCAGAAAATATTCAGATATATATGTATCAGTTTGCTCAAGTATACAAAAAACTAGAAAATACTATCAATATTTACAAAATCCACAATATATACAATAGTATTTTTTTATTCGGATATTACTACATTTGGTATTATTAATTCTTCGATGATGAGATATATGGTACAATTTGGGCATAAATTGACGGAGCAAAAGACGTTGGCACAGATTCGATACAAATGGGAGTAGATTATGACTGAATTCAAAAAGAAAACCAAAGAATTTGAACTGTATCGTTTTCAGTATTGAAAATTAATCTTATATTGCTATTAGACTGATTAATTTTATATATTATCAAGTTTATTATATTAAATTGATATTCTGGTGGTGTTATTGCTATAATACAAAATGGATGGCTGGGGATTATTATATATATGATTCTTATTTGTGTGGCGGATTCTCCGTAGAAGGATCGAAATAAATTTGAAGAATTTATTCTGGGGCCGGTTAGTATATCTAATATTTCCTATATTTCGTTTTTAGTACTGTTAGTTGCATAGATATTGTAAACAAAAAACTAAATCGATTTTCAAAACTGAATACCGATACCAAAGATATAACATTATTTGCTAATAATACTATCGATTTTGTCGATATTGTTAGCAACAATACTATTCTAAGAGATTTTATAATTTTCTAGACTAGTAATCTGAAATTCGATACTGTTTTAATAAAGTAATTCGATTAGTAAAATTTCTGAGATAGTCAAAAATAAAAATATTAATCTGTTTAATAATTTTGTATTTGTTACTAAAATCTCACAAAGATTTTACCACATCATTGTCTGTAAAATAAATAGGAATTGTTGAATTTTTTCGGTAATATCAAGATCGGTTCGCTGTGATTGATTATAGTATTCAATATTGCGAATTATTTTTTATTGCAATTTTTATCAATTAATTAAAAATTAAAGAAAACTGATCTGTCTATACAGGTATATAATTTACAATATTGTATACAAAAATTTTGCGATAGAAAACTTAAAACTTTATACATGATAAAAACGACAGATATAAAAATTCTGTATAGAAATCTGAACTTTTCCAATTGTTCCAATGTATTCATTATTTGATTGAAAAAGTAGAATAATTTCATTATTATTAATATTAATATTAATATTATTATTATTATTATTATCGTTATCAAAATAGTAGGATCTGGATTTGTTGAAATTCAGTCAACAGTTTGCTATATTTTATTTTCAATATTAAGTTAGTTATAGTATTGAAAAAAATCAACAAAACAATTCAGTACAATACAATTTATATAATTTAGCTTTTTATGTATTTTAGTCGGATAAAATAGTAATACAGAAAATTTATAATATCGAAATTGTAATCAATATAGAATATCAGCTGATATTCTTCGGATATACTTTTGTTTTTGAGTGACAGTAAAATACAATCACAAATCGGAGAAAAACGAAAAAAAAATATCAATCGATTTTTACTTGATATTAAATGAAAAAGTAGATTTTATGGTAAATATGAAGGTATAAAGCAAGATGTATATTTTGGCACAAAGTTTTGTTCTATTTTATACAGTATTTGAATTTTTTACTTAATTGTAAATATTCTTCGAACTACTGTCTAGACTATTCCCAAAATATTATATTTAGTGAATATATCAATATTATAATGGATCTATTTTCTAGAAAAGTCTGTTGTAGTTATATCAAATCGAATCCAGTATCGATGAGATCTATATACTTAACCGAATACTCAATACTTTCAAAGGATAATTCTTTATCAAAATATCTAGGAATGGATTTTTTTTACAGACTTTCAAATAATAATATATTCGGAAAATATTCAATTTTTGCAATTGAATTTTTCTATAAATTATATTATTCTGGATAAAATCTAGATAGTAGTAAAGTATAGTCGATTTATCTAAAATTATTGTAATAGTACAAATACAGTTATAATCTATATCGGTAATAGCAATTCCAAACTCAAAGTAGACAATACTATATTTACCAGTGTAAAAATTATTACGAAATATTTGAAAACAATTATAGATTACTTTCTTTATCACTAAAGTATATTATATTGATTTTACTTATAAATATATATATGTATCTATCTACCTATATATGTACAATTCTATTTTGAAATAGCAAAACAGAATATTAATACTATATAACTATTTCCCTCGATGATCAGGTAATTATCCAGATATATACTATATTACATAGATTTTAAGTAGATCGATAAATAGATCCATTCTTTATATGCTAAGAATATTGAATTCTGAATCTTGAATATTTGACTGTTTTATGTATTCGACAATAAATATACTGAAAAAATAGCTGTATTCATAGTTAATAATATTAATGTAATTTCTCTAAAAGCTTAAGACTTTTAATAATTTTTGACTATATATTTATATAAACTAATAATTGAAATATAAAGGCAATACTGGATTGATTATATATTGCAAAAATATTTACATATATTCTGTTTATAGAATATACTGAACAGATGTCTGTATAATATAGATTTATTCACTATATGTTAATAGTAATATACTGATATAAATATAGTTCAATTAAAATTATTCTAGTATTTTATATATCTTTGTTTTTGTATTGATAGAAAATTAATTCAATCTCCATATCGAACTAGATAACAATTTTATTTACTGTATATACAATAAAAATAGATATAGATAATCTATAGTTCTCTTCCATTTTCGATAATTTCCAATGGTTTTGATATTCTGAATTCTATCCGGAACTAGTATTTCTTAGATCAATTTTGTTTGTATAGTTCGATTTTATTACAAAAACAATTTATTCTATATTAAATATATATTTGTTATATTATTATATTCTTTTTTGGTTATATATATATATATATATATATATATATATATATATATATTTGATAGCAAATAGTATAGTACAATATTTTTGTATTTCTAGGTTCCTATTTTATAGAATATATTTTACTGGAAATAGATATCTATATTCTAAATCAATACAATCAATTCGGATATATTTTACATATTTTAGAAAATCTGTTTCAAGGATTTATTGACTAGTCTGATTATTGTAAAAGGCTTTTGTTTCTATTGTAAAATCAGAAAATATGAAAAGGTTTTGTAATCTAGAATATAAATATCTATCAGTCGAAACCGGATTTAGTACTTCCATTATTAAAAAAACGGAATTATATAAATATTTGAACAAAAATTAATTGAATTTTATATAAAAATATATCGATAGTAATGAAGAATATTGAAAGAAGTAAAGTTTGTTGTAAAGAAAAGTTATTGAATTATATAATTTTTCTGATATATAAAAGAGCAATAATCGTATGAAATGTTTTTTTAAAACCTGCTGTCGATTCAAAAATTAGTTTTGATAACAACAAATAAATATTTATTCCTAATACTTTTTTTATAGAAAATTCGTATATGTAGTAGAGAATCTACAGAATTGATACAATAAATTATATATCTAGTATGAATTGAAATATTTTTATAGCAAAATCGAACTATATAAACTATTGAATGTAGCAATATCGATTCTGGATAGTATACAGAAACTAAAACAATCGAAAATATGTCGAAAACAGTATAGAAACATATATTGTTAGTTTATGTATTTCTGTTATATATATAGCAAACAGAATTTTCATCCAGATTGGTATCGATATTGAAATATTTTTTCCGTTAGTACAAAAAGACAGATTAATCAAATACTAAAAGGATTTTACAGAACTAGATATGTATATTCATTAATACACTACTATTGATATATTGTAAATAAATATAGAATATAAAAATCTATGTAAATCCTACAGATAGTATATATAGATAGATATATTAGAAAGTATCAGTCCAGTATTGTTTCTATTTTTCAATTACAAATTTGTACTAATATATAACACACAATTAGTTGATTTTGAACAAGAAAATATTCATACTGTTGACTACTTTTTCAACTATCTCGTCAATGTATTTGTTGCTAAATCGATCAAAATAGCCAGAAAGTCAACAGATACTGTCTTTCACATTTTCAGAATATAGACAGTCAATATATCTAAGAAATTTATATAAGATTTTTTGGTTAAAAGATTCGTATGGTAGAGTATATATATATTTGAATAACTGTTCGATTATCATTAAAAACAGTACTAATATCTGATTCTAGCTATAGTAAAAACATTATTACTATTATTATATATATATTTCAATGAAAGAAATATTCAATAATTCATTAGAGTAAATAGAGTAATTTATAGTTTTCTCTAATTATTTATTGATAGTTTCTAGACTGATAAATACAATAGTGTTTTTCCGATTTTCAAAAATATTACTATCGATATAGATTACTACTATATTTATATTATTTTATCAACTTCAAACAAATTAATTATATTGTAATACCATCTGAATTTTCACGGAACAATGTAAATAGTAAGTAAATACTATAAAAATATTACAAAATGTTGAATATAATCTGAATATAATATCTAAAATTCCAATTTGCAGCGGATATAACTTTTCAGATACTACAGAGGAAAATAATATCCCTAAATTTACAGACTTTTCTATCAGTTACATAAATTTCGATATCGTGTTCAATTTGATACTTTTCAGAATAGATTTCGTGAGAGAATATATATAAAATTGAAAACGAAGTTTTTTTAGCAATTCAATATATAGCGATATTAACGAATCGAATAAACAGCAATATTTCTAGAAAATATAGAAAATAATTCGAACGATATGTATAACTGGATAGAAAATTGGATATTTGGACTGTTAATCTCGCAAATATAAAGTATGTTATTTCATTTATCTATAATATCGACAATATTTTTAAATAGCACTATATTTTTGATTTCAATATTTGATCCCGAGAGTTGATTGAATATTCACCATAGACGATATATAAGTACCTGATATCTAACACTGATTTGATCTCTCCGGAAATAGATCAGCCGGAGATCAACCAATTTTGTTTTTCATATATATTTGTTTTACTACTTTGTATATAATATTAACAATATTCTCTAATATACTATATCCAATTTATATTATTTGGATAGTGAAAATAGATCTAGTTGGATAGAAACAATACCAAGAATAATTCGAATCCAAAATATTATTTTTGTAAAATATATTAGAATTTAGAAAGATTGTACTGTATAATTATACTTGGAATTTTTTATTGCAATTATTAATAGGATAAACATTTTGTTATTAACAATAATAGATTTCTCGATATATCTGTTAATAAATTGATATTCTGAATAAAATAGGTTTGTAAACAATTTATCCGAATACTTTATCGCCGAAATTGTTCAGAAACATCTTATTAAGATATTTCATGATAGCTTTATTCTATATTTGATATATTGTATATACAGAATTGAAAAGAAATATTTGGAATACACAATATTTATTGTAAAAATAATAAATCAAAAATCTATGAATTTATCGTTAATTGAACAATAAAATTCAAATCCGAGAAAATAAATTCTATATCCAGTGAATACTTTTTGAATACTTTTTGATATTTACTTTTTTCGAATACAAAATTTAGTACAAAAATTGTAATTGAATATTTTATGTTTTTGACTCGGTATATCTGATTTAAAATACAGAATAAAGAATTACAAAATATTTGAATAAGATATATTATATATGCAAAAAAAATCTGAAAAGTAATATTATAAGAACTTTAAAATTTTCAAAAATAATCGAATATTAGTTAATAATTAATAATTTGAATTATTTCTATGAGAATAATATAGTTAATCAATTATCAATAAATTATTGAAATGTTTTGATTTGGAAATAACTTAGATATTTATGAAAAATCTTTATTATTAACCTACTCTTATTAATAAATAAATTCAAATATAATGAAATATAATTTGGATTTAAAAAACTATTTTATCAAAATTGTAAATATATTTGTGATTTATAATTTTTAATTATCTTGATATAATTTAAGTTACAGAATAAATGTTTGTTAACAAAATTGTATGTTCAATTTTTATTCAGCAATATCACAACAGCATTTTTACAAGATATATAATAATCTATAAAACTCTCTGATTCAATGAATCAATAAATCTGGCTGTTTAGCAAACTTTTTGTATACAGATTGTGTCGGTTTGCTATTGAAATAATATTGTAATATATACTGTATATATAGGTCGGTTTTACATATCAGATACTTATATACTGTCTACGGTGACTTTTATCTAATTTTCTATTTTGTCTGGAAAATTTTTACTGTACTAAAAAATAAAAAATGATAGAATATTAGATATACTAAAGATTATTTATATATTTAAGATAGTTTCTATCTAGAAACGAAATTCAAAAAAATACATAGATCACAAAATTAGTTACAAATTCAATAGTATCTCTACTATATAGAATATAATTCTGCAACGTTTTTTTAGTTGCCTTTTTAACTATAAATTTTGCGATAGTTGTTATTGTTTTTTGAAAACATTTTAATTATGGGAATTTAATCTATACAGTTCGAATATATCAAAATATCGAAACTATATCTATTGCATACTATTTTACAATTCTGACAATTTCTATTGTAAATATATTTTTGTATTTGCTAAATTATATGGTATATTTAATCGTAATTGTAAAAAGAATTGTTTTCTTTATTTATATACTTGTTTTGTCTATATAGAAAAACTGATATATTGGATAAAGCAGATTTTCTATTGATAATATTTACTATTATATTGTTTTTTGAATACAAGCAATAGTAGCAATAGTACCGAAATTTCAGATCAGGATGGTAATATATATATTTCTCCTATTTTTTATTCTATTCTATTTTATTCTATTTTATTCTATTTTATTCTATTTTATTCTATTTTATTCTATTTTATTCTATTTTATTCTTTTGATATTTATTCCTTTTTTTACAATATTCCTTTAGTTTACTACTTGTATAGTAGTATTTCAATTTAGTGTTTGTATTCTATTATTATATCTATTAGCAGATATACATATACTGTTAGTAACAAACGAATTTCTGACCAAAATATTTTTTATATCTGTTTTTGTTTTTGGATTTTCTGAATTCGAACAAATTTTGACTCAATCGCAAAGATATTTTTTCGATGGACTAGAATAATCAAACCAACTCTAAAAAAAATTTCTGTATAGAAATTTCTAATGGTAATACCTATATCTATATGCTACAATAAATTACTGTTTAGATTTCTTAAAATAGCTATTTTATTTTTGTTACTATCAAAATATTGTTTCTATCATTGCGATTGTGTAATTCCAAATTTACTAACGAAATCTTCAGTTTAAATCTGTTGTATATAAGATGTATTGAAATTATGTTCTATTGTCGCCTTATATCTTTCCGAGGGTTGGTGTTCCCAATGTCAATATACAATCCAACTTCAGTACAATATTTTTTCTACTATCTAGTTATACAATCTACCGCAGTATCTGAATTTCAAATATAATATATCAAATGAATAAGATCTTATATACTGCTAAATTAAAGAAAAAGTTTCGATTTTGCAAAATTGGTATACATGATCATATATTTGTTTATTGCTTGTATATTTATATATAGAACTTCAAGTTTGTTCAAATTGTACTGCTATCCATAACAGAATAATATGAAATTATAAAATTGAAATCTATTTAGCAGGTCGAGGATATTAATTTTAGCTATTATATCTACTGTCAATATTATTGTTGATTTTATAAATAAGACTTGAGAAACAGAATATAACCAGATTCAACTATCTATTATATATTGATAGAATGATATTGCAAACGAAATTTTTTCTATTTCAATTGAATTCACAACTCTTAAATTTTCAATGTTAATTAAAAAAATGTATAATAGAATATCAATTGAAAATTATTGATATATCTAATTTTTATTATATAAAAAAGTTAATCCAAAACAGAATATGTCGAAAAAATTGACAATATACAAACAATAAAGACAGACAACAAAAAAGATCAAACAACAATACAACAAATATAGAATTCTAAAAATAAAAATTTAGTATCCAATAGTTATATTGGTTTATTTTTCTTTACAGTGGAATAACTGGATGGAAAAAGAATAAAGACAAAAATTGTTGTATTGAAATTGGATTGTGTATTGAAGTTGGGAGGATCAATATCTGGAAATGTGTGGGGCGACAAAAGGATATAATTAGTCTAGTCAAAGTATATATAATAATAATTATTCCAAAAATAAATTTATAGTCTACAATATTATTCTATATATCTAAATTATATTTTGAAATAATAGATTCCAATTCTATATATCAATATTACGTCGGTTATTCTATATTTCAGACCAATTCTGCAGATAATTTATCTAAATCAATAATACTTTTTGATAAAAAAAATCAAAAATAGAAATCTCATTTTTCCAAACAATTTTATATTTATAAAGAAATCAAGTATATAATTATATTCTGCTTCATTTGAAAATACATTTTATGTAGTTCTAAAATCCATTTTCCCTGTAGAGTTTTCTATAATAAGAAAAACAATATTGTATATCTGTTTTTTTTATTTATAAATGCTTCAGTTTAGATCTATCTAATCTATTGATTATTTGAATCGAAATTTTAGTTTTTTTTTACTAATAGATTTATATAATTCTAAATATATAGTATATATATAGATCAAATCTATTACTGTTTTAAAAAAATAACTTTGGAAATAGTATACTATGAAACTATAGTCAAACAATAAATTTACTATTTTAGGAAATATTAGTTATATATTATTACTATATGCAACTATTGCAATATTGGTACATATATTAATATAAAATCTTTAATATATGTTATTCATTAAAATCAAATACCAGTATTAATATTTTATTGGTTAAAATATTAATAATCTAGATGATAAATAGAAAACTCTAGATTTGATTTCATAATAAAATACTGTATAGCTATATTTACTAATTAAATATTTGATTAATAGATAAATTCTAATATATATGTATGTATATATATATTTTATTAAAAAATATTGTATACAATATAATATATAATTCTATTTCTAGTATATATATTAATCTTTTGTTATTACAGAATTTTATTTTATTAGTAGTCAACCTATTTTGCACAATTTCCAAATAGAGACAGACTGATTGAAAAAAAAAAAACCGAATAAAATTTTTTGGATTTACTGTATACATAAATTGATTGTTATTTCCGGATTCTCCAGATTTTCTAGATTCATTTTGATTTTTATATTCTAGGATAAATCGACACTATTGTTGGTACTATTATTCAATTCTTTTAAAACTACTACTGAAAAATCTAATTTCTAAATCAGATATATTTTTTATTCGAAATCTTTATATATCAGGTTTTTGGTTATATCTATTTTTAGAATACCGGTAGTTTACTGAATATTCAAAACAATATATATCAATAACTTATCAGAAAATATTGCAATAAATTCAATTTAGTTGAATGCATTCTGGATATCTTAATTCTAATCTATTATATATATCTGTATTTCAAAATATTGTAATTTAAAAACAATATTAATAAAATTACAGAATTTCCGGTCGAATTATATAGATCTCAGTATTGATTTTGATTTAATATTTTTTTATCAATTTCTTAGTAAATAAAAAATATCGAAAATTATTTTTTCTATATATCAATATATAATAATACTGAGTGATCGAACAAACAGTAAGAATTCGACAACAGTTCTGGAAATAGAACAGAAAATTTCTGCAATACAGTAAAAAATCTGGTTTTGTATAGAATAGAAAATATTATTGTACCGATTATCAATAGTTTTCCAGTATATTATACCGATAAGGTATTATATCAAACAGCTAGTAACTAATTGCAAAGATAGTACAGCTGTCTATATCAGTCGGAGATAAAATATAGTATTTTTCTATATTATATTTTCAATAAAAAATAATATACTAACCAGCTGAATCTTTTTCTTGCGAAAATAGTCGATCTAGAATTTTCTAGTACTATATTCGTCGATTATAATATCTATATATTTGGAGTTTGGCTGGATTATTACGGGTTTGCTAATTTTGCTATATTTCCTATATTCTGTTTTTCTATTACAAAATTTTAATACATATCGTATAATATAATTCCCGGCCATTCTGGCTATTCTATCGAAAAACGTATCAATCCAACAATTTCAACCAACTACCATAGTACCAATTTGTTCTGAATCTACAGAAATCGGCCAATCAAGAGGGAAATATTTTGCTAGTTGTCGATAATATTAAAAATAACTGTATCAAATCTATTTTCGCAGTAGCAAAACAATACAAAAGTCTATACAGTACTCTACAAACGCGTATATATAGTATATTCTCTATTGCAGAAGATATATTTCTGGTTATAAACTGATTCAACTGGAAGAGAATTTATTTGTTGATTTTAGTATTTCTATAGATTTATATAGAACAGTTTCTAGATCAGCTACTGTAACTGAAATAGCTAATATTCTATTAACTGTGTATAGTAGTTGTTCTCTATCTACAGTTGGTATAAAAAATTTGATTATATTTTTTCTAGAACAATATAATTATCAGTATATATTAAATCAAAATCTGAACCTTTTATGAAACTGGTTTTCTGATATACAATATATTTTTGATAAAAATTGTAATGAGCCAGAGAATATCTACAATTTTGATAAAACTGGATTTGCAATAGATTTTGTATCTATACAGAAAATAGTTATTCAGACTGAATACTATAGACAACAACCAATATTAGTCAGAAAATTGTAAATAAATAGATTACTGTTATGGAAATAATATATACAGATAGGTATTTATTACTATTATATATATATAATTTAAAAACAAAATTGTTAGTACAGATTAGTTTAACAATTTATCAAGAAATTGACAATTTGAGATTTCAAATAATAATTGAACTATTGATAAAATTGTTTTTCGCTAATTACAAAAATTATGTATTCTATCAACAAATTTGTATATTTACAGTTGTTTTCGATTACTGATTTTTGATAGATATAGTAATTATATTATATCTCAATTTGGTCGATTATACAAAAAAACTAATAATATATTTTTTTTAAATATTTATATATTTATTGTATTTATAATAATTTATACAACTATTAGATATTCACTGTTTTGCAGTACAAAAATATATTTATCATTGTTTTAAAAAACAATATTGTATATAGAGAATATAATCATATTGATAAATTCGACTTTTTGAAAAACTATCAATATATACAGCTAGAAATTTTGCAATCAAATACTATTCGGAATACTTTTACAGCTATTGATCTCATACCAGTTGATACAGAAAAAGTATTTTCAAAATCTAATACTTTTCTAACCAATATCTATACCACCAAACAGTCAGCCAGATAGTCAATCTAGTCAGTTTATATTACAAAAATCTAGAACTGTTATTCACTTACTGAAACAAATTCCTATACTAAAAAAATCTATTGAAACAACAATCTAATAATTATCCAAATCTATCGAAAACTGTATTAGATCAAATTATCAAAAACTACGGTATAATACTATACAATACTGCAGTGCTGATACAAAAAAAATTTATAAACAGCAAAAGAAAAAAATACCAGAAATACAATCGATATAATAGACAGATATTCTATAAAAGTGGTTTTTCCAGTTGAGAAAAATCTACAGTCTATTTTATTAACTAGATTTGCTAGATAAAACTATTCAGATATATTTGTATACACAGAACAAACAGTCTAATCAGACTGCTGAACCGGCTACCAGAGCTCTGTCTAGATATAGTGGTTATAGAGAGATTGGCCACAAGATCAATGTATATAAAACTTGTTATATTTAGCTGAATATATGGATATTGTTTGAAATATTCGATTTTCAATTTTTCCGATAGTGTCTGGTGGTCAGGGTGGCCGGGAAATATATTATTATATATATGTATTAGAAATCGGTTTTGATGAGTTTTTGATTGATTGAAAAAATTTCAGATCAACAATAATTCAATAGTATCGAATAGTATATTTAAGAATAATCAATCAGTATTGATATTATTATTACTAATATTACTATTATTATTATTTTATAGATAGTATTATTATAATTCCTTACGATACTTTGACAATAAATATGAAAATGTTAAATATATCGATATTTCTAGCTCTTTTCTGTTTTTGACAATATTAAATTTTCACCGACTAAGATTTTTGTTCTAACAATATCGAATTTTAGATAGAATATTGGCTAGAAAATACAAAATATCTAATTTTGGTTGTATATAATATAATTACAATCAACAATAATATCGATAAAATCAATAATATTAGCAATACTAATAGAAGTAGTTCTGCTAATAATTGGTATTATATTTTGATATAACATTTGATTTCGAGAACCGATTTATATATTTCTTGTTTACAGTATCTGTATTATTCTTTTTTAAAAAAAAGTTTCATGGTACTAAAAGTAGAAGTTCCAAAATATTGGATATATTGGACTCTATTTGTCTATACTGGATAGTCACTATCCAACTGCAAAATCGAAAAAACTGTAGACATAAAATTAATGGTAAAATATAACAATATTTATACTGTACATAACAATTTCGAAAAGTTCTGTCCTATACAAGTGTTTTTTAAATCAAAATATTTCGACAAGTTTATTGTTTTCAATGATATTTCAACTATCAAAACTATAGCTATATAATTCGAATATAACTATATCTATTATGTATAATTCTACAATTCTACAATTCCGGTGGTTATTACTTGAAATACAATTTTATATTTAGTAGATTTATAATATTTTTTCATCACTATTTCCTTTGGCAAATTTATATTTCTGTTTTGTATCTTTTTATATATTGTAAAATCTACTGTTTTGTTTACTATTCTGTAATAATTCGATCGATAATTTTTTTCGCTTTTTTCCGGATCTGTATTATTGTTGTATTATACAATCCAAAAATATATATTCGAACTTTTCTGGTCGGTATTCTGTATAGATTACAGTTTTGATATTACAATTGTATCGACAAATTTCTATATTACTATTTCTATATAATTGAAAAAAACGAAGTATAATAAAGCAGTCTATCAACTCATTTATTGATTTTTTCAATATCAGAACTATTTTTTTTATCGAAAATAAATATAGTAAAATATCAACTACATTTAAATATTTAAATTCTGTATGCTTTAGTCGAATAAATCTCTATATCGAGATAATTCGAGCAACTTTAATTTACTATACATTATTTGTATTTATTCATATTCTTATTATCTATCGTATTTCTTTTATCCCAAAACCTCTCTATATAGTACTTTAAATCATATTTCTATATTAATAAACCTTAGTTAATTTCTGATTATCTGGAAAAATCCAAATCAATAATAGTTCCATAATATAGAACAGTATATTTGGTAGTAATAAACTAATATTGATATCACAAATAAATACAATTACTATTTATTAAATAAATAGTATTGTAATAACTTTTTTCAAATCTTCCAATAGCAAATACAAAATGATTAAATAGATCAATATTTGTTTCTATTATAGCTTTTTTTATTCTTGACAAGATTCAAATCTTTATAATAATTATTGTCAACAATATCGAATCACAGATTGTTAATCTAAAAATATATCAAATATCTCATCTTATTGTATATAATCTTGTTGTTGTTAACAATATTGATAAAATCGACAATACTGCTGATAGGCAGTATTATATTTTTGATACCGATATTCGATTTCGAAATCAAGCTCTATAACTTTTGTTTATAGTATTTGTGCAATGTCTTTTTCAGAAAAAAAAATCTATAGTACTAAAAACAAAAGAATACAAAATATGAAATATATTGAATATTATTTATCCATATAGAATATTCAAATACAAACTTGGAAAAACAAACCTATAAATCACAAAATTAGTTATAATAGTTGTATTATATACAAGATAGTTCTAAAATATCTTCTTTTATATTTATTTTTACAATTATAGATATTACGATAGTTGAAATTATTTTCAATATTTTATTCACCAGAATTATAACTATATAGTCCGAATATATCGAGAATAGAAAAATTGTATTTGTTATATAGAATTTTGCAATTCTATTAGTTACTATTGTAGACATAATTCTATATTTGCTAAATATATAAAATATTTCGATAGTGGTTTAAAAAGATCTATTTTCTTGATTTTACAATTGTTCTATTTATATAAAAAAATTTATAGAATCTTATAAATATTGTTTTAACAAATCTAAATTTTATTCTATATCGATATACTAGACTAGTCGGTTTTTTTCCAATGTATAGAAACTATTGTAATATTCTTTCTTTCTCTTGATCGAAACATTATTAATATTCTCAATTCTGCGGGTTTTGTTAGCAGGATAAATATTTGTAATAATCTTTTTATTTTCTTTTCTCGATATCTATTGTTCCTGCTCCAATTTCTATATCTCTCAACAGATTCATCTGTATTCTTGGTATCAGTCAAATTTTTAACCAAGTTATCTTTATTAGCTGTTTTTTTCTTCTTCCGGAATCACAGTTCAAACTGATTTAATAGCAAATATATCAATCACAGAATCGGTATTTTGAAAAATATTCTGTACCGGGATCGCCGAAAACAATAATTATATCGATAGTCTACAACAGATCACTGTCCTGATTACTAAGATAGCTGTTCTATTTTTTACTACTAACGAAATTTTTTGTACAACTATTTTAATCTGGCTGAAGTAAATAACAATCGAACTATTCTGTTAGTCGATTATTTTGTTGATTTTTTCAATATTGTAAGTATTTTATATCGAAAAATTAGTAAACTGTTAATTAAATCTTAATAACTGCAGATTCTGGATTTTTAGTCAAATAATCAATATATCGAAGTAAAAACTTTAAATTGCTATAGAATTTCTTTTTCATTGTGGATTTTATTATAAACTATTTGTTTATAGTATTGTAAATTATATACTTATATCGAAGAGTACTGAAATAATTTTTTTTCAGTATACTGACAAAAATACAAAATTGTTGAATAAATCAAAGTTTATATTATGATTTCTTCTAATTCTGACCATATTTAAATTTCTACTAATCGATTTTTTTGTCAATATCGAATTTTAAATAATTATCTAACAATATAGAATATTTGTTTCTAGTTGTATATAGTATTGTTATTATCAGGAATATTAGACAAATTCAATAATTTCGTTGCCAAATAATATTATATATTTGATATTGATATTTGATTCCGAAAACCGAACTATACAATTCTTGTATATAATAGTTATAAGTTTTTTTCTCTAAAAATCCGATAGTATTTACAATAGAAAATGTATAATATCAAATATATTAAATAATATTTTTCTATATAGAACAACTACTGTCTAAATATAAAATTGAAAAGGATCAGCAATCAAAAATTAGATATAAAATTCAATAATATCAATATTATATACAAAACAATTCTGGAAAATTTTGTTCTATACAATTGTTTGTATTACTATAAATATTTCGATAACTTGTATTGTTTTCGACAATATTTTAATAACTATTACCATAACTATATAATTTCAGGATATCGAAATTCTAATTTTCGCAATTTGGATAATTACTATCGTAAATATAGTTCTATTTTTCCTAAATATATAGTATATTTCGATTATAGTTATCCAAAAAAAATATGTTATTTTTATAATTGCTCTATCTCAATATATTTTTAGAAATACTGTTCTAATAGACCAAAACTTTGTTCTATACGAATATAATAGGTTTACCAATATTTTTCGATTTATAGTAATTTTTATAATACTATTTTTTCTAATATTAATAATATCTACTTTTTTGATCTTGACAATAATATATATATTTCTGATAAGTCTTCTAAAGAATATCTGTTATTTTTGTAATAACCTTTTTCCTCAATTTACTATTTTCTACAGCAATCTTCTATTTTATTATTTCTGTTACAATATCTGTATCTATGTATATTTATCTATATTGTTAATATCAATTAAATTTTTAACTGAAATATCTCTGTTGGTTGTTTTTGTTTTCGAAATTTCCGGGAACTGGAACAGAAATTGGTCTAATAGCAAATATATCTATTTAACCGATACTATAGAAAAAAACCTTATATTCAAATTATCCACAGTAATATCTGTATCGATCTTTTCTAGATATTCCTATATACATTACTAAAATAGCTATTCTATTTTCTGCTGTTATCAAAATCTTTTTGTCTGCTATTACTATTATCTAATTCCAAATCTATTGCCGAATTTTCGTATCTAGATTTACAGCAAACCGATATACAATATTATAATCAATATATATATATATATATATATATATATATATATCAGTAGTTTCTCCAAAACTAAATTAATCGATAAAAAATATCTAAAGTTCAAATTTCTATTCTAATTATTTGAATATATTCTGTAAACTCTAGGTTCCGATTCTATATTTTATTATCAAATCGGTGATTCTATGTTTTAGATTGATATTGTAAATAGTCGCAATAGAATAAAATTATATTTTTTCCGTAAAAGAAAATACAATAGAATCATCAAAAATTCCATATTTACTACTGAACTAAATCTATAAATATAGATTTTACTAATTTCGGAAATATTCTATATATTTTTGAAATCTGGTTCTTCTGTAAAGTTTTCTACAATAAAAATTATCAATACTCTCTATCTAATTTTCTATCAATTAACAGTTCAATCCAGTTATCCGATCTATTAAATACTATAGCCGAAATTTCAGAATTTTTTTATACATAGATCTATATAATTTTTTATATTTCCAATATATATACAAACTGGATTTATTACTGTTTTCTAAAATACAATTTTCGATATTGTATATATAGTATTATAATTAGTCTAATTTTTCGGTATTACAGAAAATATTTATTGTATATTTATTATATACAATATATAGTATTAAAAAAAATATTATTGTAAACAATCTCAATTTGTATTATCTGTTATAATTCAAAAATAGATCTATCAGTTTCAGATATAGAGATCTCTGATAAATTTGATTCTCGATTTTTCGCAGTTTTTTTCTTTGTCTAAAAATTAATATATACAATATAATTTTACAAATCTATTATTAATATATAGATTATAGTTTAATTTTGCCAAGTTCGATTCTATTCAATAATAGCAAATACTTTTTATATTGTTTTCTAATAGAATAGTTTGACTAGAAAATTGAATCAAATTTATTTCTATTTACTATACAAAATAATTAATATTTCCGGATTTTCCGGATCTGGATATTCTAGAATAAATCAATATTCTTGTTGATATTATTATCCGGTTTTTTATTATCTTATTGAAAAATATATTTTCAAATCCAAAGTGATTTTCTCTTCGAAATCTCTGTATATCTTTTTTTTGCTCTGTTTAAATATAGGATATAAAGATTTCTTTTACTATACTGTTTAGTAGCTATTTACAAAAAAATATTATAATTTCAATTTGGAATTTAGTATTTCAATTGTTTAATATATTGCTAATTTAGAATCGAAAATTTTTCTCTATTTTTGCTATATTTTTTCCAAAAGTTTTTATTGAAGTTGTAAATTCAATTTAAAATTGGATATCTATTGAAATTCAAATATTTCGGTAAATATAGATAGACAGATCTGGGACCTGGTTGTATACTGTTACAAAATTCGATTTCTACAATCGATTGTTCTATCAATAATAAGTAAAATATATATAAAAATATTGTACTAAATGTATTCAAAATAAATATATATTTGATTTTCAAATCAGTTTGTTAATATAATAATAGTAGTATGGTTTGGATAAAGTTGACAATACTATATACAGCTGTACAACCGATATACAGATAGATCGATTTTATAAAACAATTTTGCAATATTGAACACTTTTTTGAGATTTAGAGATATGAAAAAAAAATTTCTTTGATATTTGATATTTTTTATATTTCAGATATTGTAGTAAATAGTAATAACATATAGTAAAAAAAGTATATTGAGTCTGAACAGTGCGTTGAGCTAGAAAACAGCAATATCTGGAGGATTTGGAACGAAGGACAGAATACTGTTATTTCTAATACTGTTGTCAAATATATTATTATATATACTAACTATTTTATTTTTTTTTCTATACTGTTTAGTATCTATTGACAATATAATTATATTTTTATTGTTGTCGAATTTTTACAATTATAATACTATATATATCGGGAAACTCAAACTATACTATATTTAAAATTTATAATCCAATTCAATAATTTTCTACATAAAATAAAATATACAAGATTAATATCGCTATCTATCTGGTCTATTTTCCAAAAATATAGTTTTATACTATTTAGCTATATCAGAAAAAATATCAATCAGTTCTGTAGTTGTATTTTTTCTATTTTCAAAAGATACATACAAAATCTACAGCAAAAACTGATATATAGTAATAATATTTAGATTAAATATTATAAATATTTTTGATAGTATTTTATATCAATATTTAGTTTACTATTTCTGTTAGATTTCTGAATCTATTGTTAGTTAAATTAGTAGTCTTTTGATAGAGCAGTATACTATATTTGTTATAAAAAATTAAGTAGATTGATAAAAATAAAATAATTATTATAGATACAAGATCTGGCGGCCGTACTTGCACGGCCCCGACCCTTACTCTATTTAAATATATATATATATATATATATATACAATAAAATAATTTTCAACAAGAGACTATCTACAAAGCTGGAATTCGTCAGTTGTTTGCTATATCATAACCAAATATAGTTGAAATCAGAACAATATTCGGTACCGGAACCTTTCTAGTTGTGTACAACAGTCGGATATCTCCAAAATGTTGGATAGAATTGGAATAAAACCGGTTTCTGATAATATCTGATTTTTATTACAGTATCGATCACAGTATCGATCAAAAAATTCAAATTACAACAATATTGAAAATAAAATCATATTCAGCATTGAAATATCAAAATATCGTGGAAAGAAGATTAGTAAACAAATAGATATTTCTTATAATAATTTATCAAATTGATTAAATATATATATCCAAATTTCTAGTTTTCAATATATTTAGTTGTTATTGTTGTTATCTGTAAAGGCAAAAAATTCAATATAATTTTATTTGTTTTTGTATATTCAATAGTGGAAAAAATAAATAAATACTGTTTGTATTTTTTATTATCAATAAATTCGATTACAAAATCGGAATAAGAATCAAATAATACCGTATTTTTTTACAGAATTCGGAACAATAACAATAGAATTAAAAAATCCAAAGAAAATTAGAAAATTGTAATAATATATTTATAACAACTTCAGATTATTGTTATTTTTAATATTTATTATAAAGGTTACAGTCAGAATTTGTAGTCAAATTTATCTATGATTTCGAAAGTATTTGTTTGTAGATTTGTTTATTTATCAAAATCTTTGAACAAAAAGATATTTCTGAATATTGCAATTTCGATATTTATAATAAATATTAAAAATAACAATAATCTGAAGTTGTTTATTATCAATATCAATATTGAAACAAAATAATATATATATATATATATAGATATATATAAAATAATCAAATCAAAATATTTATTTTTGTTGAATATATAATGTTTTTATATTATTTATTTGTAATCTGAAAAGTGTAATTTCTACAGAATTCCAAGAATTTGTTTATAATACAGTACAGATTATAATCAAAATAATATAGAAATAAAAATTATTTTATCTATCTGCAATAGAATATTATTGTAAATTATTATTATAAAATATCAAAAATACAATCTTATAGATTTTCAGATTATAGAAATATCGATTTTTTTTAAAAAACAAAAACTAACTATCTTTTGGCGGAATTGATTTTCTGTTTCAATTTGCCAACCATGGATTCTACAGATAGACTGCGGCAACAACCGCAAAAACCGCGGTTAACCGAAAACTAACCAAAACCGCAGCGGTTTTGGTTAGTATTTGAAAATTTTACGATATTGCGGTTAGATTTTTGTAGTAGAACTAAGATACAAACTAGCACTTGTTGACTAGATAAGAGAATAATAGAAAGAGAGTAAAAAATCAATTAACCAGTAGTAAAATACAGAGACTGATTCTTGAAAAGTCTTCAAAAATTCTATATATACAAACAAAATTATTCAGTCAGCTTGTTATATAGATATTTCGATATATATTTATATCCGAAACAGGATTGTAGTACCAAAAATATTTTATTCAGATACAATAGATCTTATACTATACCACTTCGACAAGAGTTGTTTTTTCTGAGATCTGAGAGAAAGTTGTATCTTGGATATTGTACTAGACTAGCGGTATTATATACAGATAGATAAATATATATCCGTTCGGTTATATACAGATACTCTGGTATTAAGAATATCTGTACAGTAGCTGTAATCTATCAAGATAGTAGTCCTGGGATCTTATTTTATTGTCAGACATTCTGTAATATTTACAAAAAATTGGAATTTGAATTCAATTTATTATAACGGTAATTGAGAAACTATAGTAAAAAAATAATTATTTCAGATATATAATATTAATATACTATTCAAACAATAAAATATAATTCAATCAACAAAATTAAATTGAATATATATCAAATATAGATAATAAAAATATCAATATTATATACAATTCGATTAATTCAATTAATTAATATATATTCTATGTTCTATATAAAATTGATATATCCAATTATCAATAGTATACAATTTCTATTTTGCGAAAATATTAACAATATAGAATATAAAATCAAAACAATATATATATAGAAAAAAAATATATTGACAGAGAGTATCAAGAATATCGGAATAAAATTCTGATAAAATCGATCAATTATATAAAAATAATATAGAAATCAGTAGAGAAAAAAAACTTCGGTTAAATAACAAAATTGTTAAATATATATATTATAACAAAACAAAATTACAAAAAAAAATATTGTAACAAACCAGAATTTTATGATGTAATCTATTTCTCTATTTTTTATACAGTAAAAAATACTTTTTACAGTCAGTTTTCCTTTTCAAGATTGTAATAAACTGTATATTGATCTAATTTTTATTGAATTAATATTGTTACAGTCTTTCACAAAAATAGTATTTTTGCTATATCAATTCCAGAAATAATTTGGTAACAGTATTCGATAATATTTCAGAAATAGAATAAATTATTTTGAAAAAAATCTGGTAAATCAGATTCTTTATTTCAGTAAAAATAAAAATAAAATAAAAATAAAATAAAAATAAAATAAAAATAAAATAAAAATAAAATAAAAATAAAATAAAAATAAAATAAAAATAAAATAAAAA
>Ga0209673_1000747_pt1 | contig 44428 bp, 40 predicted proteins | sample AraplaCol_mMS_r2_2_FD_184274 | JGI IMG/M metagenome (GOLD analysis project Ga0209673, IMG submission 184274) | Arabidopsis root microbial communities from North Carolina, USA - plate scrape MF_Col_mMS_r2 (SPAdes) (version 3) | ecosystem: Host-associated > Plants > Roots > Endosphere | place... | reverse complement strand
AAAGAGGCATTCAAGATAACTGGGACCTGCATATAAATTGTATTGTACGAATACAAGGTATATGTAGTCACTCTGCACTCCACATAACTAACAGAGTACAACATGATATCAATGCAGGAAACGGTTTGTACTACCTTATTTCCAGACGTGTCTTACACAATGACGATGCAGTCGCACGCGCTCGACTTCTTGTACAACCCGGACCACGCTATGTGTATCGTACGGTGTGATTGAATATCCACCTGCAGACTAGTGTGCTAGTTGGTGGAAATTGAAGCCTGCACCATCTTAATTGGTGAACACGTAGGCTTTCAGGAGTGGTGTCATGAACATCACTATCTAATCTGAAACACTTCCTATGTATTACTTTCAATTGAATCAAGACATTTCATTGAAAGATAGTAACAGTTTCCTTTCTGCCATACGGAACACAAACGGAGGGAAGTCAGCTGACCATTGATGTTCCTCTCGGAAGCTTCCGACCCAATGATCATCTATCTGCTCTGTGTGGAGTATACTACTATCACTAGCATCGAGATGAGGTGGTTTGAACTCTTGGAAAGAGAAAGAACTACTGTTAGTAAATATGGAGTATATGGACCAATCACTCAATTCAGGACTACCTGTTAATTAGTCTGCTTCTGTAGCGAATACTACGCCATAGTCAAGGGAAGGCGGAATCACACCGAAACGTTGACTTGACCTTCAGTACTTTCTTTCCGAGACATTCCCATTGCCATATGGACCCGTGAGACTATCTGAATAGGGCTGAAAGCGGATTTTATTCTGGTCAAGTCACTGGCGATTGCCCCTGGAAGAATTCTCCCCATGTTGTGGTCTTTTTCGGCGTATTAATGCGGGGCTGTTCATTATCAATTTCTTTGCGAGGCCATAATTGAATATGGCTGAAGCCAATTTGACCACATAGAGAGCCCCTCATTGAAAGATGGTCTTGTGACTCTTTCAGGATTGTGGAAATATCTACTGATATTTTCGTACCAAGGGGCTTTCTCTTCAATCTCATTTCTCGCCTTTCGCTTGTGCCCAGCTAAATAAATCGAATTGATCGGGAAATTCAAGAAAGAAACAGTAGCTCGGAAACTATATTGCTCTTCATGAATCAGCCTATACTATATCCTCTTCGCAAACTTTGGATTTTCTCAATATTGGCCCGGGATTGAGCTTCAAGTGCACACATACACCACTAATACAATCACATCACAACCATCATCCTCCGCGTTGGAGATTCTTTTCGACTTCAATTCCTAAAGTAGGATTACTTCAGAGGAGAAGCTTTCTAGGATAGCAGCCTAGTTTGTACCGTTGTGAATTAAAATTCTACATGCGATTGTTTCTTGTCGACTCTAATGTATTTTTATGAAAATGGGCCCATGGCATTAATAGGGTATTCCTTATTATATCATTTAATATCCGGTATTTCCTAGCCGTGCCATGCCATTTGTCCAATTAGTAGTACCAATTGGACAAATTACTAGCACAATCGACAAGTTCCAAGCTTTCGACGGCTTTCGTGGCTCGTAATATATCACCATACTATGGTGAACTGATAACTGTCTACTAGACAGTTATCCATAGCTCGATTTCGTCTTCAGCTCAAGGTCTCGTATTTTTCTGAATTTAATCTGAAGTCTTTAATCTGACGATGCTTGCGTGTCGTATGCTAGGTTAAAGTGAACCAGTGAACCTCATAGGGTACTACACTAGTGTACTACATAGTACACTGTAACAGTATTCAGCACTGCTGACACAGCACTCAATTGAAGCCCAGCGAGAAAATGAAGGATATTCATTTGGGAATTACGTTGAGTTTGAGCAATATTTAAGAGTCATTTTAGCGCGAACCCCTGTAATCCCTCCTTTATATTAGTACCGTGGTGTAGGTGATCTAATACTGAAGCAGGCTACCAAAAAAGTTGCTCATCTGGCAGCTTCCATAGAGCTTTTGCCACTGAACGAATTTACATATTTTGCCCAGCCTGGTATTCATTTCCTCCTAGTCTGACTCAAACCCAGAGAGCCCAGGGAAGGAGTAGGACCTGGAGATGCTCTTACTACGTCACGATCATCGTTCTAGCTTTGGCAGGTGAGATAAATTTATCGACAGATTCTTTTATTTGCTCCGCCTGCTCGTAGAGGTGTAATATAATCCTAAAGTTAGATCCTTAAATTGATTAAAGAAAGGCATCGCTTTTGAAGAAATAGCATGTAAGTCATAGAGATTTATCGTGTCACCCACGCATCGATCTTCTTCGCAATCTGCACACATCTCTCGTCGACAAACTTAGTGTAAAAATGTGCAACATATAAGTTGATGACGGTCATTATAGCAAACCCAACCAACCAAGAAAATGCAAATGGTCCTGTGTGAGTACTTGCCTCCATGGTACCAGGATATGACTCTCCAGTAGCCACATACCACAAAATACCCAAGACGGGATCTCGCACAAGGTGATACACAGTCTGGTGAACTAGGTAAAGTGAAAATGAGATCTTTCCCAAGTACTGAATAGGGCGAGAGTCCAACGGTTTCTGGAGTGCTGGTGATTGACTGATTCCGTAAACGACCAATAACGAGCCCACAGTTTTCCAGATTTTGCTCAATATCGCCCAGTCACCCTCCCACCGAGACGATTCAAAACATTCAAGGAATTGGTATCCTGGTGGTAAAAAGCCATCATCACTAAGGCAGACAAGCCAGAAACCAAATGTGAAGCAGACAACAGCTTGAATCAGGGCGAAATCGATGCCTTTAAAATTTAGATTGGGGGCCCAGGATTTTCTTATATGGAAAGGCAAATTGACGCTGTCGTCTGTTTGGCTCAGAGATATGATCCGTATTTCTGCAAGATAGAGACCAGACAGGAAAGCAAATATATCCCACTGTCCAAAATAGAACCAATATGCAGCTAGTGATGCGATGGCAATACGTCTCAGCTGCGGTCGCCAAAATGCCAATCCTAGGACTGTAATATAGACGATGCAGGACCCTCGGAATTCCAGTGGCATTGTCCAAAGTTGACCGTTGAGCCCTGGGTTTCCCTGGAAATTGATGATGTTCATATTGTCGATCATGTAACGAAAGACGAATGTAATGTGAAGCCACGGCGCAGTCCAGGGTTTTCTACCCCATAAAGCATCGTCTCCGAAAGTCCAATTAAAAATGTTACAGAAGTAAAGTATCTGCGAGATCACCGTGATAACAAAGACGGGCAGATAGATGCGAAAAATGCGACGGGTTACGGCCGAAGACAACCGGCGCACAAAGTCGGCGGGGTTGCTCTTCCGCAACTTGAGAAGATTGATAGAGATGGCATATCCAGAAATGACGAGGAAAAGAGGGACCATTGCATGCGCTGCGAAAAGGAGTCGGATAGGAGGCAGTTGAATCAGCCGGCGATTCTCTTCCGGTGGATCAGCCCAGTAAGATAGAAATGCAGAGTCTAGGACGCCGCCCATGAAATAATGATCAGTGGCCACTATCGCAGCCGCGATGCCTCGCAGGCCATCGATCCAGGTGGTACGGTCCATAGTGGTCCTCATCTCCAGATGGACAGGAGGAAAAAAGAATGTGTCTTGAAATTGATCTTACAAAAGAAGGGTGCACGGATGGAAGATGGGGCCTGTGGGCTTAGCGTGTCTTAGTGGACCTAGGCTGGATCGCAAGCATTTGGGGTCCTTTTCCAATTCATGTCTAAGGTCCACCAGGCCAATCATTCCTGAAATGGGACCAAATATGAGAACATGGCATCAATTTCTGGAGGCTGTTAGTGGAGTGAGGGTGGAGTGCCTTGCAGTAGAAAGATAAATTTAGGGCTTCCCGAGGTTTCGTGATCGCCGCAGCCCAACGTCTGACCTCAGGAGCAATGCCAAGATACCAATAGATTGTCTCGGATGAATGGTGAAGAAAGCTGAAGTAATTATAGTCTGAGACATTATTATTTACATATGTTTGCACTCTATACACTGCAGAGTAGTAGAATATACGTTCCTACTCTTGACACTGCCAGTTTTCCACCCGTTGAGAAAGCCAACCACTTACCCATGGCAAGGTAGTCTGTCGGCGAGAGTCGCCTTCGGGGATTCCACTTCCAAGTAGAGCCATACTATCCATTTTACAGCGATCTTCGTAGAAAGACCACTGCACGCATTCAGCCCAAGACACACAAGCAGCTTCGCAAGAGTCTACTGATTTCCAGGCACTGCGCCAAACATCCGTTGCCTTGAGAGAGCTTGGAGGTTGTGCATCCTGGGCATTGTTCGATCTGATTTCATATTTTGAGGACCAGTTGTCCCACCATTCCACCCGAGAACGAAGATAAGGGGCGACCAGCGCCTTGAAAATATCGCGGAACCTCAAAGGACCCTGTTTCATGTTAGTGTTTTCCGTTATCTCAATGGAAGTCCTCGGTTTCTCACCTGTTCAAAGTCCCAAGATTGTTCGAGATTGTAGAATCTTGCCACGTCTTTTCCGTGGGTATGATGCCAGCTGTAGACCGGTTTGCACCAATTCGCCTGCTCAAACCAAGTGGACCAGTGCGATTCAGGATTAAATCCATATCGGAAGCGACTATCATCATGAGTCTCGCCAAACTGAACATCATACTCCTTGAGAACATGTCCAAGAATGTGGTCTCCACATCCATGCTCTTCAGTAAAGGCGTGAAATTTCTCCACAATATTGGGGTCCTTGCCAAAGCTCTTCTCCCACGCTCCTCTGGAAATCGCAAAGCCAGAACCACCGTGAGCGAAGTAATCACCGTGGATCCAAGCCAAACTGCCCAAATACCAAGGCTCTCTGTAGTCAAAACGTTCCAGGTGGCGGAGTAAATTAGGAAGGAAAATGTAAGAGTCATCTTCCATGAAGATATACCATTTTGCATCAGGTCTGTTCAGACCCGCATGTTGGACAATCGGCAAGAATTTGTACTTGTCAAGTTTCCAACCGCCCGGAGGTCCAGCAGAGTCTCCTGGCATATTGGAAATTTCAGCGTAATTCTGACGTGACTCATAATCCTCCTGTTGGAGATATGGTTGGAAAGTCTCGGAGTTGCGCACTGATTCGGTGGTATTCTCGAGAATGTCGATGATTTCCCAGTCACCGATTTTCTCTGGGTAGTCAGAATAAATAAGGACGTTATCGTGATTAATACGATGAGGAGAGAGACTGGTAGACAGATGAATAGGAACTCGCTTCCACAGAACCGTAGCACCAGTCTTGAACATAAGGACAACATCGTCCGCGCTGATCGCTTTGGGTCGATGTAGAGATTTGCTGCCACTGCTACTCGTGTAGCCGTTTGGTTTTGAAGATGGAATCGCTGAGGGAATGGCAGGGTGCGCCAATTCCTCAGCAATTACATCTGTGGAATCCACGATATCCACGACAGGCTCTGAATGTGTTCGCGGGGTATCGATGACCAGCTTATCTGGGACAGCGACAGCGGGGATCTCTCCTAGTGGACCCTGGCGATCAAGTTCGAAATGGTAAACAAAGATAATAAAGGTTAACAGCATGATCCCCAAGGGGACCACGCGGTTGTCTCGATAGAATGGACGGTACATTCTGAAAGCGTGTCCCTCGTGTTTGAGGAAGATGTAGAATCCGAGATAAAAAAAAAAACTCTCTTCTCCTTTCTCACTTCTCTTGGGTTGGAAGATAGTCTTAGATCTGAGCATCGACCAATAATTTCCTAACGAGCCGCTCCCGCATAAGAAAAAAAAATGGAAAAACTGGTAAATACTCCACTCAGCCTCCACTATCCGACAGGGCCTGCTACACTACCGGGAGCCTGGTGAAGCTACTATGAAGACTAGCAAGCCTTAGCAGACTTTTTTTAGGGCCAAAAACACCGTTTGGGAATGGCGCTGACTGATACCAAGACATGCGGCTCCTTTTCCCGCTCGCTCATTCGCTGGTCCATCTTCAACACGAGCAAGGTCTCACTCGCTTGTCCGGGATGACCGGAAAATAGATGTCCTAGGCCCCTGAAGAAAAATGGGTCTATCAAACTAGCACATTTCGAGATAGAAGCGCGAGATTATGGTGGCCAGAAGACTCACTCAGCCGGCGGACTTGGGGCCTAAAAGGATTGACTGGGCACTACCGTGGACGCCTCGAATTTTATTTACATTCGTTTTTCTCACCGCATATTTTTTTTCTCTCACTATTTTTATCTTCGTGCGTTGATTACTATCTAGTGATTCATTGCTTACAGCATTGGGGAGGGGATCATTCTTATTGAAAACCTCGTCCTGTATAGTAGCACATACTAGCACGCAGGTACACCTTTGCTTTGCTCGCCAGCACTTGGGTAACTAATCGGCTACCTGAGTGACCTGGCAAACATACGTTCTTTAGAAGTATCTACATACAGCTTTTTTTCCAACTATCGTCATGGATTCTTTCAGTGAAAAGTTGTATCCTCGGCTCTCTTCATTCCAAGAGAGAGGGCCAGAAGTCTCTCGCTTTCGGCAAATTCTGAATTTATTAGGATGTCTAATTGTACTTCCAATCTACTCGGTCATTACGGGCTATGCACGCCATCCTTTAACGCTGGACATTCTATTGACTATCTTTTCGGCGGAGTTCAATCGTTACATGAATGAGACCCGACGGCGAAAGCTGCAAGACCTTCCACAGCAACCTCAAGACCTGGAGAAAGCCAAGTTTCTGTCATCTAACGAAAACCAAGGTGCAGAATGCATGGCCACGATCGTGGGCTATCGTGAGGACCCTGGTCTGTTTGCACGAGCCTTGGATAGTTACAAGAACATCCCCGAATGCCGTTTAGTACTTGTGGGAGTCGATGGGGACGATGTACCTGACATGGAAATGATCCGGGTCTTTCAACAAACTTTTCCAGAGAATTCAGCTGTGATTCATATCGAAGAACCTTTTGGAGAGGTCGCTATGCGCACTTATGAAAAGACGTCAACAATCGATGGGAATTCGCGGGCTCCCGAAACCTATACCGAAGCTACCATCGCTCATTGCTGCCAACTTGCGAGAGAAATCCTCGCAGAACATGACCTTAAACTAGGCCAAGCTGGCGGGACTACGAAGTTATGTCTGTACCAACCACACTTGCACAAGAAGGGTATCATGTTCACTTCATTTATCTTCTCCATTGTCATCTCTGAGATGTTGGGGGTTGAGTACATGTGGTCTTCCGATTCCGACACAATCGTGCTACCCGATTCGTTGAGAAGTACCATCGATACCATTGCCGGAGATCCGCACGTTGGTGGAGGTAGTTCTGGGCTGATTGTTCACAATGAAGATGATTCCATCAGCACCAAACTTGGTAGCGTTGTTTACTGGTCTGAATTGTATATGACCCGCTCTGTCTCGACACTTTCTGGCACCAGCGACTGTCAGAGTGGCCCTAGCACGGCCTTTCGCGTGTCTGCTTTGCCTGCAGTTCTATATCCTTGGTACACTCAGACGGTGCTAGGCCACCGAATGGTATGTATCAGTGATCTCCAAGATTTGTTATCAGTATAATTGGCTAACATTTAATCCAGATTGTCAATGAGGATCGCCATCTTACTACAAATCTTCTTATGCGAGGTTGGACGGTGACTTATGCGTCTGATACACTCGCCGCAACAGACACACCAACTACTTTGAGCCGCTGGATCATGCAGCAGGTTCGATGGAGCCGTGCCGGTCACATTGAATCGTTCCAGCAGCCCAAGCTCTATCTTATAACCAACCCACTCTTTTTCTGGGCTGCTGTCAAGAGAGAGGCTGGCCCTCTCTTGGGATTCGCCTATATCCTTTACTACCTTATTACCGGAGAATGCTTTGCTTATTTTAACTGGTACGATGTTGGAATTCGCATTGCTTATACGCTCATTTATAACTACTGCCGCAATCCGGACCGCGGTCCCAAGAACTCCTGGCTTTGGATCGTCCCAGGTCTTTTGTTCTACAACATTCCTCTTCCAATGATTCATCTTTGGAGTTTGATCACCGTTTTCCAAGACGGTTGGGGAACTTCCATGCGATCGACTAGTGAGATGACCAAGCGTGGACAAGCATGGAAGCGCTGGAACGACCTGGGATTCTTCGTCATCTGGATGGGTATCGTTGGTGGCACCCTAGGACGAATGACTGCTTCCAAGGCCGGTTGGGACGATGGAAGTACTATGCAAGCCATCTTCTGGGGTGTTCTGATTCCAACAGCCGTATCTTTCTACGGATTGGTGATTCGCGATTGATTGTTAACCTTTACTGCTTGCACATACCCTTTGATAGACCCTTTTCAGAAAAAGTAATTCATTTTAATACAAGACCAGAAAGACAATTGATGGAGCATCCATCTCAGGCACACTCACGTGAATTCCCCGTAGAAAAGAACAGAGCGATGCTAGCTGATAAACCGATGAGTCTGCGATCGCTTGGGGACCGAAGCTATGACATGATGCCATCTCCCCCCGATATCATAATTTTGAATGTTTGAATTTCCGGTATGTAGGTATTGGTATGTACATGGCAGTTGCACATCGTATCTCATTATCGGTACCCTCTATTCCGATGTCGTCGAGAATAACTCAAGCTCCACTAGATCGACGGATAATCCGGAGCCTTGTCGAGCGAATCCGTCGGGTGGCTGACTTCAGTGGCTGGCTTAGTGGATCCTGCAGAAGCTTTCTTTTGTGTAGCGTGGTGGGCTTTGAGCAATCTGCGAAGTGTGGCCACGGAGATCTTATTATCAATAAGTTGCAAAAGTTCTTTATGGGTCGCACGAGGATTTTCCTTGATATGTTGAAAGATGCGGTCTTTTTCTGTATCATCAAGAAGTCCAGGACGGCCAGAGCGTTTCATTGTAGTATTTCCAGGCCCTCGTTTAGCTTCACGGTCAACTGTTACGCGGACAGTGGCTTTTGGAATATTCAATTCACGAGCTATTTGATTGTATGACCATTTTGCCGAATTGCGAAGCGCACAGATCCGGCCTCGCATGTCAGGCGTCAGCTCTGTACCGCGTCCCATTGTGAAAGCAGTAGTCTTCAGAGGGGGATCGCGTAGATAACGGTCGTCATGAGGTTAAGTATTGTTTCATTTGATGTTGTTGAATCTGTCGTGTCAAAGGAAATAGCGTGTGGGGAATGCGACGAAAATAAAGTGCATATGGTAGGCGGTAATAGCAGGCGGTGAGGATAGTGGTTTGAGAGGGGTTGCAGACTTTCGTCAGATTTGGATTCGTGACGATCCAATTTAGATCATCGTCGATCATGTTCGCCTCTGCAGTGGGCCATTGAGCGTCGCCAATAGCTACCGTAGAATCTGACCCAGTATGGTAATTTATTTCCGAGCTAAGAGACACAAGTGTTGTGAATGCCGTGAGTGACGCATTCAGGATACCCAAAAGCACCGTGTCAATTCATGATATTAGACATAATCCCAAAACAAAGGGAACTGAAAGGCACGAAATCCATGAAATGAGCTTAATTCCGACTTTGGAAGCAAGGGAGCATATCTTCGTTTCAAGATCGTGGATCTGTACCAGATGGGCTGTTGATGGAGGATTTCAAGTTGAGGTACATTCTTAGAATAATTCTAGTTATATTTTAGGGAGGTAAATAATTAATACTGTCTAGTAGTAGACTATTAAGATTGTCATGACTCCGAGTCCTTCAGACACTAGAAATTCCAAGTAGTTCACAATGTATTAACTTTCCCATCCCTTCTATAGACACTCACCGTAAGGTACATATTTATATTTCCTGCTGGGGTGCTTTGTTAACTTGATACATGTTATCATCAGTACTTGAAGCCATACTAATTACTTCTTCTACTTGAAGTACTAAATATGTTAATAACTATTTGTAACTAATTACCACTTAGTCCCCCACCTATGGGGTTTGCACTACATAACAACTCTGAGGACGGCACGATGTTTGTGTGTATCATTTTCTCAGACGCAGGCAGCTGAAAAGCTATCGAATCACGCATTGCAGAAGACCCACCACGTAGCAGCCAGCCCTTTCTCTCTGAAAGTCAATAAATCGGAGAGCTGGGAACACAAGGCAAAAAGCAATTATACAGATGAACCAATCATACATGCAGTTTTCCCTCGCGTCGAACCTCCCTTACCTGCAACAATTAACTAAGACGGTACAGCTGTTGTTAAAATGAAATTGGCTTACTTTGTCCATCACTCAAGACTAACTTGAACCCAGGTTGTCATCTTCGAAACCTCATTTATTTCGTTTGTCGATTAACACCGCGCAATTTCACCTACCCTGGATCTGTATATAGCATTACTGGTCTATACAAATGTCGAGCCCGACGGATTTTGACCGAGACTCCGTCCGGATACACGCACCCTCTCAGAAACGTCGAGCTGCGATCGACGAAAGCTTCTTTGAGGCTGAAGAAAAATACCAAGCCACTGTCAATGAAAGCTTCTTCAAGGCTGAAGGGAACCACCGAGCCACGATCAATGAAAGTTTTTTCGAAGCTGAAGGAAGTGGTGCGGGTGGAAAGCGACCAGTCTATCGAACATTCAGCGAGCACACCTCTACGCACCCAGATTTCCCTCCTAGCCGAGTCTTCACTGATGCAGACCCTTTTGTTACTAGCTCTGAAAAGAATTCCTTGAAAGGCAAACATCTAAAGGAGGAGGCATTCAACGAAGAAACGCCCTTGATCCAAAACAATGAGTTGGGAGATAGGAGGCCAGACGAGCATATTACATGGAAAAGAGAAACGAAAGACATAGGTCGGGATACATTACCGCTTATTCTATCAGCTTTACTTGAATGTTCCCTTTCAACAGCAAGTATTATTGCGGTGGGACGCTTGGGGACCATCGAGCTTGGAGCTGCGAGTGTGGCTAGCATGTTGGCCAATTTTACTGGTTATATGATTTATTATGGCCTCACATCGGCTCTAGATACACTTTGTGTGCGAGAGTTCGATAACGGCATGCATCATCTGGTCTCTGTTCACTTCCAAAGGATGCTATATCTTCTTTTAATGGCAACAGTCCCTATCATCGTTCTATGGAGCTTTGCCGAGCAGATCCTCCCCCGAATCCTCTCCGATAAAGAAGTTGCTATTCTGGCTGGCAGATACCTTCGTATAATCGCGTGGGGAACGCCGGGATTTGCACTGTTCGAGTCGGGGAAACGGTACATTCAGGCGCAGGGAGTTTACTCTGCATCCCCATATGTGTTAGGCCTTTGCGCGCCTGTGAATGCCTTTTTGAACTGGCTCTTAGTTTGGGTATGTCATGTTGTAAACTGCCGTGTTCTATTTTGTGGCTATACTAACTATATACTGTTAGAAATGCGGATTGGGGTTCGTTGGCGCTCCTATTGCTTTGACAATTACCGACTGGTTACTTCCATGCACACTCTTTTTATACGTCTACTTTGGATCTCACGATGATTGCTGGAATGGATTTACTCGCAGAGCACTTTCCAATTGGGGTCCTATGATGCGTATCGCCACCGTCAATGTGGCCGCCGTGGAATCCGAGTCGCTCGTCTACGGAATTACCATACTCGCATCCTCATATATTGGCACTAGACCTCTGGCAGCACAGACTGTCCTGGTGACAGTGACGAATATAATATGGCAAGTGCCATATTCACTGTCGGTCTCCACGCGAGCTCGTGTTAGTAACCTGCTAGTGTTTGGCCTCGGTGATGCAGCTTGGAAAGCTTGTAAAATTGCGACCTCCGTTGCTTTCCTCGTGGGCTCATTGTATATCATCTTGCTATCACTGCTGAGATATCCGATCGCGAAGATATTTTCGAGGGAATCTGAGGTTATTGAATTAGTTGCTCAGGTTATGCCTCTTTGCGCTGCAGCCCATTTTATTGAATGCCTGGTGTTGGGCGTAAGCGGAATCTTATGTGGCATTGGCAAACAGACAGAAGCTGGCTATCTTCAAACAGGCATGTTCGCCGCCATTGCTCTCCCTCTCCAATTTGGTCTAGCCTTTGGTCTGGGATGGTCAGTCTGGGGGCTTTGGATTGGGGCTTTGTCTGGATTTTGTGCAATTCTAGCGGCACAATGCCTGTTCTTATACCAGACAAGCTGGGAGAAGGTCGTCCAACAGGCTTCAGAGAGCCTTTCAGTCGATTGATCTTGATAAACCCAAACTACAAGCGAGCGAGCCTCCCCTTGTCATTAAAAAATTATACATATTTTGGATAAGATGATTCTGAAATTGATTAAAGAATGAGTCGCCCACAATTTTGGAAATGGGCATTGATAGTTCGTGTCGCATGCCAAATTTTATTTTCATTATTTTCATTTGTTCTGATTCTTTTTCTGAAGTCCGAGGAAGAGCTCAGTAAGTCTTCATAGTTTTTGGCTTAGTCAATCGGAGAGAGGAGGGAAGTTTCGAACAAAGCTTTCGTGATGTTAGATATTCGTCAAATAATAGGAAGCAAAACTTGGCCGTTCATGAAGGGTCCTGATCACTTACTGAGCTGGGCATTCATATCCGGCAGGGTTGTTCTTCAGATACAGCTGGTGGTAGTCTTCGGCATTCCACCACTGCCCAGCGGGCACGACCTCAGTCGAAACGGGCTTCTTATACCATTCCTTGCTAACTTTATCGGTGATGCTTTCCGCGATCTTCTGCTGCTCCTCGCCATGGGTGAAGATAACACTGCGGTACTGAGTGCCGACATCGGGGCCCTGTCGATTGAGCGTAGAAGCATCATGCATGCGGTAGAAGAATTCAAGGAGTTGGCGGTATGTGACGACGGAGGGATCAAATGTCATCTGGAGAGCTTCGGCATCTGTCGGAAGCAAGAGTTCGAAGTAAGTATTTGTCTACATAGTAATGCCGCTATGCGCCATCGTCGCAAATCATTATATTAGAGACTTACGGCCAGTGTCCCCGCTGCAGACAGCACGGTAAGATGGCGATGAGGTCTGGCCACCGCAGTATCCGACCTTGGCGTCCAAAAGGCCCTTTCCATCACCAAAGTGCTTGCGGAATAGATGTTCAACGCCCCAGAAGCAGCCAGCTGCCACAGTCGCGGTCTGAGAAGACATATTTCCCGATTGAGATTCCGGAGCGAGGGATAGGACTGGTGCACTAGTCGAGAATGGACGAAGGAGGCGCGAGAAAAGTGTCGGGCCGATTGGTGCGGCGAAGGGCATGGGAATTTCTGTAATTTCTGGTGCTCCAGGTGGGGAACTTGTTATAAAAAGTGGGGTGGAAATGGAAGCAGACGCGATGCGCGGGATCGGCTACATATAATCACTTGATCTGCCAATTCTCAATGCCGGAAATATAGATATTTAGTGAGATACAGGGAGAAGTTCGAGGTATGAAGAAGAATAGTTGAAGAACCTCTGAGATAAGCCTTGAATGGCGTCATCCTTGACAATCTGACAAAGCAGCGGGGAAACCTGCCAAAATCGGCAGCCACCGAAGCTTCCCCGCAAGACAGCCCTAATTCAAGCTTTGGGATAGATGAATACTATTAACCATTCAGAATTATGCCTATTCTTTCTTTTAAGCATGTTTTATATTGTAGAAAAAGAAGGATATAGGTGAGACACAATACTAAAGATGCCAATGTGCAGCCACTACTAGTGAACGCCATTGTAGATTACTACCTTGAGAATGTATGATAATGAAGATATAGATTGCACAATTCATGATCGAAAGTGCGATGGATTGTTCCAACCTCAGTAATGTACACAATAAGAAGAATATGTCAAGCGAAAGAAGGAAAATAAACAATCCTTGAAAAGTGGATGAATATCAGCATCCACCGTCGGGTGCGTAGTAAACGACAAGTGAGAAAGGATAAGGACAGAAATAAACACCGTGAGATCCGTGGGCAGCCGTAATAAAATAATAAGACGAGGAAAGACCAGAAATAACAAGAAAAGAGAAAAGGAAAATGATGGTATCTTTTGCGCCAACGCCACGCCATGCCGAGATTTGATACGTCAGAGTGAGTATCCCGGGGACGTCAAATCAATCATTCACCGTAGTCCACCAGAAAAGTCTTGACTGCGGTCAACTTGGGGGGTAGCAACCGTGCTGAGACGAAGCGCGTCTCGACTTGAGAGGCTAGCATGTCGAGGTCGAATGTCACCGCCCAAAGTGGTGCGTCGGCCTGTGTTCTTCATCACAGGCAAAGTGTGAGGGCTCAACACCCGATGTTTGCCTTCACTTTCCTTCTCGCTTTTCACCATCCGACGTGCCTGAGAGGCGGTAAACATGTGGCCATCGCTAGGCGAGCTACCATACGTGCTGGAGGTGGGACTGCGACGGCGATGGACTCGCAGAGAATTGGTGGATGCAGGACCGAAGTGTGAGCTAGAAATTCGACGCATGGCCGAGTTGATCTTCAGAGCCTCATCCTTTTCGGATTTCCAGTTGTCCTTGTTCTCGGATGATGGGCTACTAGAAAAGGTGGCACTCGGGCTCCGAACAGCGATCCGCGAAGGACGATCCAGAGATGCTCGGTTCAGGAAGCTGCTCCCTTCAATATCCCGAAGAGGAGAATTCTCGTTGTCCGATGAGAGGGGGAGGCTTGTTGTGGGCGGTGGTGCTAAAGGTGAGCTGCCGGCTGGCTTCGACAAAAAGCCAGCTTTGAAGCGGCCACTGTTCTTTGGGATATTGAGAGGTTGCTCAGAGGGCGCAGGTGGTGGGGAGTTGGCTTCTGAAGTTGATACTCGTGGAATGTTCCGAGGGATGGGGGATGCTCCCCGAGGCAGTGATGGTTCTGGCTCCTCCGAGCTAACTTCGTCCGCGGAATCATCCTTTTGAGGGGTCTTTTGCCATTCGGTTAGGTTTCCATCTTGCTCATCGTCCTTCCAGCGGACTGATCTTTTGGTGGCCTTGACCTGTGTTTTCTTTGGCGAGAAGCTGACGCTCTTCTTACCAGCGGCAGCCTTCCGGCGACGAGGGGATCCTTTAGTAGGAGATGGTGGTGCTGCAGGCGCAAGTTGAACAGAAGGAGCAAGTGATGTTCGAGGGGGTGGCATGCTTGTTATGCTAAATCTCTTCTTAGGCTTCGGGGGACTGGCTGGCTTCACGGGACTGGGCGGCATTTGAAGCGCAGGCAAGCTCCCATCTGGCTTGACAAGACTAGAAGCTGTTGTCTCACAGGTGCCAAGCATCTTAGTGAGCATAACGCGCCCCTTCTTAATAGCTTCGGACGCGCCGAGCTCCATAATATCCTCAATAGACGCCATTAATTCAAATTGGGCCTGGAGAAGAACCTGCACCGCGGCTGCTTCACCGGCCTTGTCTTGCTCTACCACAGCAGATAATGCCTCACGCTCCGCATTTGACCGCAACACCTCGGCCTCGCGGTCAAGATTTGCGAAGTCGCTGTTATCGCTGATATCAAATTCTTGCAACTGTTTTGCACCATTTTCAACCGCTGAGTTCATCGCTCTGTCCCAGGTGTTCTTCGACAATCGTTGATTATAATGGTGTCTGCTATCTTCAAGTTCAAGCAAGATACCTTGCGCGGTTTTTCTGATCTTCAAGAGGTTGGCCAGGCCCTCCTCTCCTTCTCGTGAAGCGCATACATTATCAAACGCAGCAATCCACGATGACAAAATTCCTATTCGGCGACTGATCTGTCTCAACTTGAGCATGTTGTTGGTTTTCTCTTGTCGCTCTGGGAGAGTGTGCTCATATGCACTCCGAATGCGAGCAACAGCTTCACGCACGACAGCATCCTTTTTTTCGGTTTGCTTCTTAAACTTGGTGAAGGCTAGTTGCTCTGAGTCTTTCTGTTGTGCTTTGAGTTCATTGATCAACTTCATCTGCTCATCAATCTTGACCAAGAAGTCCTTGACGTGTCTGTTGACATTGAAAACATTCCGAGTCACCTTGGTTTGAATATTCTTGGCTCGATTGGCGTATCGGAGCGTATTCTGAGTCTCATCGAAGTGTTGGCTCGAGGGACTTACGCAAACAATCATCACAGTCTTGCAATTTCCACCAAGAGCAAATTTGAGCAGTCGAGTGAGTTTGGAGTTGCGGTATGGGATATGGTTACGCTTCCGCGGATCACAGAGGGCATTGATGCAACTGCCCAATGCAAGAAGAGATTTGTTGATGTTGGCACCTTCGAACAATCGTTCACCTCGATTTTTCGTCGCGCTTGCGCGTTCACTTCCCGCAAGATCAATGATGCTGAGGGTTGCCATTGTATGGGGCTCATTCACGTCCGCATTTCTGTCCTTTTGAGCAACGTTGATCTGGAGAACGGCGTGGGAACGGGAGGAGGTGGCATTCGCTTCGGTAGGAGACATGGTACGACATTCGTTTCCACGTACTATCATATCCATGACTTGCTGCACATTCTGAGGGTGATGGCTCGACAGCCCGGCAACGGAAACCGATTGGTTGACGTCTTCGCGAAGCATGAGACCACCCTTGGTGCCGCCAGGGACAAGCAAGTCGCGAATGGTTTCGTTATAAATTTCTAGGTAGGAGAGTGATATTTCGGTACTTTTCTCCCCGGAACGCTCTTCGATTCGCTCAAATAGCTCTTGCATAGTCATGAAAATGATTCCGGGCTGTTGAGCTGTGCCGGTGATGGTGTGCGTCTTACCACAACCGGTAGCACCATAGGCGAAGACAGTAGCGTTGTAGCCGTCGAGAACATTGTCGAGGAGAGACCGGGTAGTAGATTCGTAGACCTCGCCTTGAGAGGCATTTTGGTCAAAAACGCGATCGAAGGCGAATGTCTGGTCCTTGACGCGTTTTCCGTTGGGCACAACACTCCTGGAAAACTTCTGGACAGGGTTGTCTTCTGGAGGATCGAATACCCTATGGAATCAGTGGTCAGTAGTATGTCCCTCGGTATGGAGAGTGTGGAGCCACTTCGCAACTTACAGACATCGGTCATCGATCACCTTTACAATTGAGCGAATCCCCTTCTGGTTCAATTTTGGTGCTGGAGCACCAGCCAGCGAGCCATCACCGAGAAAGAGAGGGCCGTCGTCGCTCTTCGAGATCTGTGCTGCCTCCCGAATGGTGAAGGGTCGAACTCGAACCGCAACATTGATTGAAGAAGCACCATCGGAGGGAGGCATGATGGATGTTCGTTTGTCGTCTCGTATCGTATCGTGTCAGGGTCGTGTCTTGTTGAAGCCTCTTCCCAAGTCGCAATGAGGCGGGCGTCGGATGAGCTGGGCGACAACCCTGCGTCGACAAAGGCAGGGGGGCGGGTTTGAGGTTGTCGATGATAACGATGAAAGGGAAGAATGTGTGGATCTAAAGGCGTATGGGGTACGGGATGGGATGCAGTATTCTCCGAAAGCGAACCTCCTGGCGGCGATCTAATTTGTCAACAAAAGGATCCCTTCGTTGCTAGGAGCAACATGTTTGATAGTGGTGATTTCACCCATTATGTGGTGGCATTAGGTCTTGGCGACCAGCCCTCTGCCGACTTGGGCGAAATTAGGGTGTTTCAGGCTACCGACACAGCCCCTTGCACTAGCGGACACGCACAAGTTGGTTTTGATCGCCGCATTGTGGGGATATCGACGCGATGACAGCAAGAGCCTCGATTTAAATAGAAAATATCTGGGCTTCTTGATGCTTAGCTTCTTATCATTATTATCTATTCCTTTCTGACCGAAGAAATGCACCGATTTTGTCATACAATTAGTGTCAGACGAGCTCTATACTAGTAACTCCAATGTTTGGCGGAAATAGTTTTCCTGTTGTGATAGAGTCCGATAATTGGATCGGCGAGAAGCCTCCTATGTGAATTAGGTAGTTCTTTGATGACTATGGATATGTTTCCAATCCTTCTTCTTCTTCTTCTTCTTCTTCTTCTTCTTCTTCTTCTTCTTCTTCTTTAAGTTGGCAAAGCGTTGGAACACTTCTCTCAGAATTCCTTGTGGGCAACTACTCCTTACCAGTCATTCAGTTCTTTTTCATTACTAGTCTATCGCAAACCCCACTACATTCGACACTATACAAAGATCGGACTCTATCAAATGTGTCTAACAAGTCTGTGCATATGAACATTCTACATAGAATGCCCATGATATTGAAAACGTCATACCCGATTGGAAAGGAAATGAAGAATAGCAAATAGATACACCGATGTTACAAAATCCTTGCCCGTCTACGCCATGAGCCCCCGTCCTTGATCATGATTCTTTTTGAGGGATGTTATAACCATTGAAGGCTTCTGCTATACTTCTTCGGCCACCTCCTCTTCATCGTCAAAGCTTGGAATAACCACATCCCAGCCGGGATCGTCTAAGTCAAGGCTCATGGCGGTTTCATCCTGCTCGGTTTCCTCTGTTGTACCAGACTTGCGAAATCGGAATGCGACCCAATGCCCATTTCCAAGATCTGAGTCTAGCACGGTATTTGCTAGAGCCCTAGCGCCCTTCTTTTCGTTTCCTTCCTTCGATGAATTCGGCCTCAGGCGTGTCCATCCTTTGTCAATATCGCTCCGGTCAATCGGTACGCCAAGTTCAATTTCGGCCGGGTCATCAGGGACAATATCGCCATTTATCTCACAAACGTCGCGCCCTTTTAGGGCTTGTAGCAGCTTTTGCCTCACGGAATCGAGCTGTTCATGTGGCTGAAGTGAGAGAAGGATTGTGATTTTGTTCTTCTTGAAGAGCAAGGTCACGGCTTTCGAGTCCGACTTGCTCTGTTTTGGTGGCTTGAGGATGTAATTCCATTAGCTTAAAGAAGATTTATATGAGTCAATGGCAAGAGAGAAGCCTTGCACATACCATTTTCTAAAGTGAATATGAGGTTGTCAAGCTGTTTCGGTCAGACGTGGGTGATTGGCGATGGTGACGGAGGCGGAGAGGCAGGCGGAGAAGGAAGCGGGATGGAGTTTATTGCCGCCGGAGCTCGTTGCTCGCCGACTGGAATCTCCATCTGACTTGTGACATTCAGGTGATTGATCCGCATCGACCTGGCCCGTCAATGTCACCAGTCTCCAATATGGAGGATCGTCAACAACCGATAGACCCTTCTTCGCCTTCGCAAGCGCCAACTTTACGTGGCGCTCTGCTCATGAGGCTCCTGCACTGGGACAAGCTCTTCGAATCCGATAGCCCTCCACGTTTAGGCATTGATGTTAGCAGGCGGGTACCTTATGCAACTATGTCCGGCGTCTCTGTCGGAATGGCTCTAGGTTATGTTCATGGAAGCAAGAAAGCAGGCCTGCAATTCCGAGCAGAAAATGCACATCGATTCCCTACAACCTCAACTGGCTGGTGGCAGTACCACAAGACGAAAAATTACATTTCGATCGTTGGCGGAGTAAAGGATGGTGTAAAGATGGGTGCTCGCCTGGGAGCTGGCTCGTTACTGTTTTGTCTTTTTGAAGAAACCGTGGACTATGCTCGTCACGAGAAGCGGGACTTCCTCTCGACGGTGACTGCGGGATTATCGCTCTCTGGCGTTTACAGCTTGCTTGGTAAGTCTCGATGCTCGGAATTCTCATTAATCAGTGCTAATTTGGGTTGTGACTAGCTCGTCACGATGTGTACACTGCTGCCCGTACCGCAAAGCTCGGATTGAAATTTGGACTTGGTTATGGGTTGGTACAAGATGCCCTGGAATCACTCAAAGGAAATCATCCAGCCTATATGGATTTTCTCTTAGGCGAACGGCGACTTCAGGCCGAGGATGAAAGGATTGTTTGAGTAGGGACCATCCCGTGCATACACTTTGCACTTCTCCGGCTGCCGCGTCTTCCGCCCGGCCTCCCTTTGTCTGGACTCATTCACTGGTCGCAGTAAAGGGTCAACCTTTCGGACAATCGCTTGTGCCTCCTTTATTCCCGCTTGTCTCTTAGGTCGGTGCTCTGTAACACGGACCAGGCACCGCATGACAGACGTGTATACCCCTGCCCCTGTCTTTACAAGAAGAACGATTGATCCCCATTTCGTAGTCATCTTGCAGGTTGAGACTGGGCTGAAATCTTTCCTTGAGTATAGATTCGCTCGCCGAGATACTCTACGGTACCACCAACGCCTACTGGAGCTTGGTCGATATTGATTGGCCTGCAGGGACCGTTCGGGTCTCATGTCTTTCTATTTACCGGTGTATTTATGTACATTTTTGATACCCTGTCGCATTATTTCATTGTCCAAATGGATCACCCCTCTCTTTATCATTCACTCTCTTTGACACACAGGCCATCTTATACTTATATCCAGCCAGCTCACTCGCGTAGAATATGAAGCACGTGACCACCTAAGTCTGTCTGTTCCAAGCGAACCTGCAAACCCCAAATGAGTTCAGGCGTTATTGGCTGTCAAAAGTACAATACTTGAAAGCACGAACTGATCGGCCACGATGAACTATAGGGCTGAAAGTGGATTTGTCAAACCTGTCTGAGTTGCTTTTTCTTCCAGTTCAAACTTGAACCTACTACTACTCCGTAGTTACTAGGTGGAGTCGGGTTAGAGAGAATATTCGTTGAAGCGCAATGCACATACACCTAGCTCAGATCTGGGGAATTAGAATTATCCATACTGATAAATTGAAGATGGAATACTCTATCCCTCTTCTTCCCCTTTTCATGATTCTACCAATTGCGACCAATGGTCGTAAATATCATTCCTTCCTGTCGCCCTTGTAAAAGCCACTTGAAAATGCAACAATCCGATCAGATTTGCCCGGTCTGCATGAATGCCCATCTCCATTGGATCAAACCCTTCCCCTAGAGTTCTTAAAAAGAACGATCCTCCATCCAACAGATGCCCAAAGCTGGATCTGTAGATGTAAAGTCGATACATATAGAGTTTCCGAAGCTTTCCAGATGATCGGTGGAGCTTAACCGCATTTGACGTCGCAGAGTCGGCAAGTTCCCCCACCTTCACCTGAAGGACCCCCCAAGCTCCGAACATTCTTTGCCGTTGTCAACTACCCCTCCAGCTCCATTTCCCCTCCCCTTGCGCAGATGCCGGTCTGCTAGCGTCGATGATCTACCCATTGGGTGTGGATGCGATGCCGACGCGAAGCTCGACTCTGCTACCGCTACAATATTCGTCGACGTCATCGTTTTATTGGTGTTGGAGCTAGAAGTCTTGATCACCACCTCTTTCACCTCAAAACCCTCCCTCCGCAGAGGCAACTCGCCCATCATGCGTCGTCATGGCAGATCTGGAGGTCCGACTAAGGCTGTATCGGCCATGTCCGATACCGTTTCTCTCATCCATTCCTTTGACTCTGTCATGAACCCCAACCGTCCCGCGCGACCCTCGCCCTTAGCCTCTTCTAACATCAAAGCGCTTCCGCTCGAGCTGGTCGATAGACTGCGCTCCTTTCCTCTATTTCAAGCTACTCCAGAATCCTTCTTATTCGAAGTCGGCCAACACCTGCGCCCCCAGCTCCACGCTCCCAACGACTACATCTTGACCGAGGGCGATGACGCAAAGGCAATGTACTGGTTGGTACGAGGTGCTGTTTCAGTCACATCGCGGGATGGTGAAAGTATATATGCCGAGCTGAAGCCGGGCGCCTTCTTTGGAGAAATTGGCGTGTTGATGGATCGTCCACGCACAGCGACAATCATTGCCAGGACACGATGCATGCTGGTTGTGCTCACAAAGGAAGACTTTCGCAACATTCTGCCCCGCTTTCCCGAAGTTGAACAAGCAATCAGAGAAGAAGCTCAAGAGCGACTTATGATTTTGGAAAAGAAGAAGAAAGAAACCTCCGCGCCAGCCGTGGATCTGGACGCCCCAAGAATTCCGAGCCCCGCGAGAAGAGGATCCAAAAGACTAAGAGAGAGTCAATCCAAGGACCTTGTTGCTACTGAGGAAGATTGGAATGCCAATTCGGTATATAAAAAGCGAAAATCGCCGAGCCCAGGGCGACGCGACGCTTCTAGTGCTCTTGCAAATGGCTTGGTGAACGTTCGTCTCCTTCTCAAAGAGCTTCCTCTATTCTCTGGGCTGCCTCCCGATATACTCCACTTTCTGGGCCTCAATTCGCAGCCACGTTCCTTCTCTCCCTTTACAGATATTATCCGGCAGGACTCTCAGGGACGCGAACTTTACTTCATTGTGCGAGGCGAGGTAGAAGTCGTTTCCGAAAGAAACGAGCCAAATAGCAAACATGGCGATAAGCCAAATGGTTCATATCGCACAACTACAGAGATCAAGGCTCGGCTCAAACAAGGTCAGTATTTTGGGGAAGTGGTCAGTCTAGCACTTGCACCGCGAAGGACGGCCACAGTTCGGTCAGTCACGTCAGTCGAGTGCCTGATGCTCAACGAGGATGTCCTTTCTCAATTATGGGAAATGTGTCCGAATGATATTCGACAATCTGTGGAACGCACTGCCCAGGAGAGGCTTCAAACCACCGCTGATGGGGATGTGGTCATGTCAGACGCTACGGACGAACAACCTCTCGGCGAGTTAGAACTCGATGATCGAGTGAAGATTACCTCATCTCGTAGGAAATCAATGCCATTGTTGACATTGACAGAGACTGAGTTGGATGGTCCGCACCAGTCTTCACCGGTTGAAGACCAAGCACAGGCAGTGCTACGGCCCTCAGACCCCGATCCATACCTAAGTCTAGGGTTGGACAAAGTCAGGCTTCGGAGTCGTCGAGGATCAGTGGCACCATTGACGCCAGAAGAAGTCAGTGGCGAGTATCAACGACACTCCCCAACAGAACCACGTTCAGCTAGCTCGTCATCTCTTGCACTTCCGGACACGCTTGGCTTATCAAAGCCTCATCAGGCGGCACGCCCTTCTGGTGAAGCTCATCATGGAATATTTCCTGACCGTGTTCTTCTAAATATCTTTCGGTACCTTGAGCTCCATCATTTACTTCGACTACGTGGAGTATCTTCTCATTGGTCTGAGGTTCTCACAAGATCTCCTGAGGTGATTGGTGATCTTGATTTGAGTGTATATAACCGCCAACTTACGGATGACGCTCTTGTGAAGATTATCTGTCCATTTGTCGGCAATCGACCCAGTTCTGTGAATGTCAACAACTGTTTTCATATCACAGATGAGGGATTCAACGCATTAGCCAATACGTGTGCGCCCAATGCTAGGACGTGGAAAATGAAGAGTGTCTGGGATGTGACCGCTTCCGCTATACTTGAAATGACTAGCAAGGCAACTGGCTTGGAGGAAGTCGATTTGAGCAACTGCCGCAAGGTAGGCGATACTCTCATGGCACGAATTATCGGATGGGTCTTGCCTGGGAATCAGAAGCCTACCGAGGGCAAGAATGCATCCATCAAACCGACCATGCAGACAGAAGATGGCTTGGTCTACGGTTGTCCGCGGCTGAAAAAGCTCACACTCTCATATTGCAAGCATGTCACCGACCGCTCAATGCACCACATTGCGTCACATGCGGCAGGCCGAATTGAAGAGATGGATCTGACTCGCTGTACCACCATTACGGACCAAGGATTTCAATACTGGGGCAACGCACGATTCACTAACCTGCGGAGACTGTGCTTAGCGGACTGCACATACCTTACGGACAACGCCATCGTACATCTGACCAATTCCGCCAAGAACCTGCAAGAGCTAGACTTGGTAAGAGACCGAATTTCCATAACACGAATCGAACGTTGAATACTAATCTTGCTGATCAGTCATTCTGCTGCGCGTTGTCCGACACGGCAACAGAAGTTCTTGCCCTTCAGTGCTCTCAACTAAAATACCTCAACATGGCGTTCTGTGGCTCCGCGATCTCTGATCCATCTCTTCGAAGTATCGGCCTCCATCTACTCTCACTTCAACATTTATCAGTACGGGGCTGCGTTCGAGTCACCGGGGTAGGGGTCGAGGCTGTTGCTGAAGGGTGTCATGAACTCCAGTCCTTTGATGTCAGTCAATGCAAGAACCTCGCCCCTTGGCTTGAAGATAATGGGCCGATGCGATATCAACCGCGTGTTGAGTTTGAGACCGTTGCGACAAACACGAGGAATCTCCGATGAGCCAGCACCTTTCAAGATCATGTGCATTGCACTCCACACCGTACAGGTACTCATATTCGACATACCTCTCAGACTGTTACAGCTTGTCTGTCCTCCAAACTGCTATATATCCTTTATCTTCTCTTCCTCTCTTTCTTTGATTTCTTCGTTCATATTCACTGGGTCTACTCGCATTCGTCTTGCGTTTAGTTTCTGTCACGTTTGTTAGGAGCTTCCAAGGACTAATGCCTTATAATTCGGGAGTTCAGGATTTTCTGGAGCTATTGTCTTTTATTATTGTTGGCTCGGCTCGTATAGAATGAAACCAGAGACCGAGGAATACGCGCTTCTGGTCTCGGATTCGAGCCACGGATTATCTGCTTCATGGGCTGGTCGAGCATGGCAGGAGTTCAAAGACTGAAAGCATACGCTGTGGTTTGATTTGATGTTTAATTTTACTGGACGCCACACTGTCTATCATTTAATTTTCTGATTCTTTCGCTGGTTAGGTCTCTGGAGGTCGTTGTACTCTTATATCCTTTTATTAAATCTATTTCCTCACTACTTATCATATGAGTAACATCCCTTCTACTGCCTGGTGTACTATATTCGGATATCACATGATGCTACTACCAGGGCACATGACTGGCCGTACCATTTGAATAGCAGCTTCCACAAGCAAACACGTCCTTCTAAAGCTTTCTCTTCAAGACGACTTGCTCCTTGCTCCGCCGATCTTCATACCAGCAGCCATTGTTACTTTATCACTTAGCATATTACTTGATATAGGAAGGCTTTTTCTAGGCATTGCCATTATTTCTGGGTCTTTTTTGTGTATCATTTTAAGTCACAAATGTCCTCATTGTCTGGAGAAACTAATCCTAGTTACCAAAGAAGACTGCTTGAAATTTAGGTGTAGCCCTTTGTTTCAAGCTAACAATCCAATTCGTAAAAGTCTCAACATCTTCTGTTGTAGCGAGCCTATGTACGACTGGCTTGTTTGGGAACTAGTGCACTGCTAGTAGTGTGGTATTGAAACTCGTAAGAAATCCCGAGCCCTGATATTAGAACAGATTTTACTCCCAATCTCTTGAGTCCTTCTATATTACTGTCCTTTTCAATATCTTTTGTATATCACTAGGCTACATCTCTTAAGTCAAATAGTATTTGAGATTAGTTCAAGAAAGTAAAAAGGGCTCATTGCCATCGGTGCCATAGATGTATCAGTAATTAGCAAAACGGCGTTCAGTTTGTTTCCATCTCCCCTTCATTGATTCCTATTTAAGCCCCATCCTTTTATCTTTTAATTATCTACTGTAAACTCTCCATTCCTCTCATTAGTATTTGATCATTTCCATCAACACATCATGGAAGATAGTATCATGTCTGATTTGATATCATCAACCAATGTCGACTCCACTGTTACAATCAAAGCAGAGATCTTCCAACAGCGAAGCCAGCCCAAGCAAAATCGCCGGGGTTCGTATGATCCTGAACCAGACTACTCAGCAATTATGAGACGTCGATTTCAGGAAAATGATGGGGGCAGGCGTACCTCTCGAGCTTGCGATAGATGCAAGGTATGGAAGTATTTTTATCACCCTCCAACCCGTTTGATATTGAACCCTGGACCCCATCCATCAAATCTTCGCACCAGCATATCTGTTTGAATGCCAGTACTAAGTCTCTCATATTTAGTGCCGTAAACTCCCCTGTGACTCGAATGGTCATGGCTGCAATAACTGTGCCAAAGCAGACAAACCGTGCAACGTAACCGACCAGATCACCGGCGAGACAAATCCTCGAGATATCATCACGAAAATGAGAAAGGAGCTCTCATCGTTCAAGAGGCAAGTCCAAGACAAAGACAATGAGATCTACGAGATGAAACAATGTATTCAGAATCAGGCGCATCAGATTCAAGTTCTACGACAGGGATTTCCTAGTGATTGCTTGGGTCCCGGTAGTTGTTATAATACTCGAGGGATGATAGAGTGTCTTTCCCCAGGGTCTATCACTAATGTACCTGGTTTGTCGTTTGATCTGTCACCGGTATGATATATGAGCTGTCCCGTCCACTGATGTTCCATCATTGCGCATCATCTAACTCGGTTGTTTGTACTATTAGGGTCCAGAAACTCCCCCGTGGGCGCTTGGAGATGACCCCATGCGTGGATGGAATGAATGATTTGACATGATCCCCCTCGCATCGCCAGATCAATTCCCTTCTCTCGGCCTTTACTTTCTCTGTGGCTTTCCCTGTGTTTATTTCGCTTTTCGCTTCTTCTCCAGTTTGCTTGTGTTTTTCCCTGGGTTTTTCTTCGAACTTATTTGGGAAAGCTGGGCCGCGGGAGATCGAACTTCGCAGATCAAAGGGCAATAAGGAAATCAACTGGGACCATTCATATTCTGCCTTGGCAAGGATTTTCGGTTCCCGCTTGCAGTTGGAATCTATGGGTCATCTTCTTCAAGATGTACTGTTGTTGTGCTAATTGAATCTTATGTGTATTAGTTTGAGAAACCTTGATCCCTGTGCTAAGTAGAATGATTCTCGATTGACTTCAATATTTATTTATAGAGTCCACTGGATCAAAAGCGAATGATCAACTGGAAAATGTACAAAATTAGGGGTATCATAAAACACGAATGTCAAAATTATATGCCAAAAAAGCTTCACCAGTTGGCGTTATTCTTCCAACAGCAGCAAATGCCTTTACTCTCACACCATTCTCTCGCCATTGCAGCATGGATCTCCCGATCTTCACCAACAAGACCAAGTCCTTCGACATTCAACCATGTTGTAAAATCTTCGAGGATAATCGGGTCATACATGAGTATCTTCTCGTGCCATGTTGGGCGGCTTCGGCTTCCAGATGAGGACGAAAGTGGAGAAAGCTGAGGTTGGGAGCGCACGGCCTTTGTGATTTGGGAAGCCAGGTCTGGAAGACTGCTACGCTTCGAAGAAGCAGTTTTGTCGGGCTTGGCCAATGATGTCGCTGCGCCTGCAGATTTGGGAGCAGTCGTTTTCCATCTCGAAGGGCTTTCAGTTATCTCTTTGGTTCGAATCTCCAAGAACGGCTCAGTGGCGCCATTGCAACTGGTAGATATATTGATGTATCGCTTCTGAACTTGACTGGGCGATGAAATACTCTCGTCCTCGGAATCCTGGATCTCCTCGACGTCAATGAAAGACCTTGGCAAAGCTTGAGAGCGTCGTTCTGCTGGCTTGGGTGTGGTTTTGGGGCTGGTTACAGCCATGGTCTCTTTTGGTATGGCTGGTTGTGTCGAAGATGATGGTACCTTTTTTGTAGATGCTGTAGGTTTTTTCGACTGGGTCTTTGATCGAACGCGTGCCTTCTGGGCGCCTTTCTTAGCAGTGATGCTTTGGTCCTTCGGCTGGGCAGGGCCTGGTGGTTTTGCAGTTTCGGTCTCTGGCAACGGCGGCTGTGAGCTAACAGGCGCTGTCTTATTGGAACTACCATGCTTGGACTCCCAGCACTTCTGCAATAGCTCGATCATCTTCTTGCGGCCTCTCACGGACTTGAAGCCATATTTTGAAATCTGTTGTGTAAGTTCAGTGTCTGTGAAACCGCTATACTGAGGCATTTGCGGCTGTTGAGATGTTAAATTCTGGACAGACGCTGTCTTCTCTGCGGCGTCATCGTTCTTCTGTATAAGTGGTTTTTGGCTATCCAAGGGTGAAGGATCGGTTGCTGACTCTGACACTTTTTCCGAAGATGACTGCTTTTTCTTCGAGGGAGGGTTAGGCATGCCATAGTCGAGCTCAAACCAATCCTCGTCTTCCCAGTTGACTGGTCTTTTCGCTTTAGTACCCTTCTCCTGCGCGACTGTATTGATGTTTCGAGCCTGGACAAGAGATCCATCGGAATCGCGAGCGGCAATTTGCCAAAGGTTCCTCGTACCAGTCAAGCAGGACACCGCACTTTTCGAAGCAGCTTTGGTTATTGCAGTCTGCTCATTTCTATTGCAAGCAAGATCCTCGGATGCACGAATGGCTTGTTCCAATTCTTTCAGTGTATGAGGTGATTCTTCTCTTTCTAGTTGACTACAAGTGCCGAAAACGAGATCCTGATTCTCTAGGGACCTGAAGGCCTCGTCGGGAGAAAGAACGGTAAACTCGGTTTCGTTTTCTGTCATTCGCCCTTTGCCTCGCTTAGACTTGGGTTTTCTGGTGGCTTGAGAATCATCGCTGGTCGAAACATCTTGGTTTGTGTTGGTCCGGGTATATTGAGCGGTCATCCGGGCAGTCAATGTTGTTAATCGTTTCGGGCCTTTGGCATTCTTTTTTGTCCGAGCACTGGACGAAGATGAGTCCGTCTCTTGTGCTGTAGCTTCTCCGTTCGAATCGTTTTGGTAGACATGGAACGATTGGGGCAAAGGAGTCACCAGCTCAATGCGTCTTCTCTTGGTCGGACCTTCGCCCACATTTTGGACAATTTCAGGCACAGCAGCAGATGGTCCGGAGTAGCTATAGGCTGATAATATTTTGTCAAATCCACCATGGATAATCAGTCCGTCACAGTGCTTGACAGTCTCTTCACCTGCTGCCGCAGATGATATATCAAGACAAGTTTCTCTTGGAGGCGTCCAATCCGTCCTCCTTCTCAAAGCTTCTTCCAAGTGTAGCACCTTGTCTATCGTGGCGGCCTCAGATCCTTGGTTTGTTTCCTGGTCTGTAGATGCTTGGGGGCATTCACTCTCTACTGTCGTTTTCTTCTTTGCTTTGCTCGGCTTCTTTACTCGGTCCTCGCTAACACCTTTGGTGATCTTCCCAGACAAAGTCATGTTTCCTGTCTCCTTTTTCTTGGTGGTTGTTCTAGTACGAACTTTCGCTGCTGTTTTGCTCTTCTTTGGTTCTTCATTTGTGTAATCATGGGACTTCGATCCAGCTTTTTCGGCGGGGTTTGTCTTCGATTTTGTGCTTGCCACCTTTGATTTCGGCTTGGCTATGTCAAAGTCATCGTGAACAGTCGGAATAGACGGCTTCTTGGTTGTTGAGACTCTCTTTTTAGCCGCACCTTGAGGCGCATTCGGTGTTGGAAAGAATCGAGAGCGTGAAGGAGGAGAATTGACCAGCTGCGAAGGCGATGGGATGGTTTGTGGTGGTTCCCCTCGTGGCGAAATATTAAATATTCTCTGAGGACCGTAGGCTTTCCTTGTCGGAGTTTGTAGAGAGGGATTGGGAGAGGAGGATAACACGATCACTTCGCCGGAGGTCGTCATCGTGGCAAGCGTCGAGCTTTTGGGCAGCCTGGGAGGAGAGGATCGTCTGCGCAAGAAATTCAGTCGGACTGAGTGATCATAACGGTTTTTCATTCATCGTGAGGCCAGGCAGTCATCAGTCAAGTAGCTTGATCTTATGCGTCGAGGAGTAATAAGGTTGATCTCCAAGGTGGACCTTGAAAAGCGAAGACATGACGATGCGCGTCTTGGCACAACAAAACAGTTGGGCCGGGCAACCACCGGAACGCTATCCATTCGGTACATTTTGCATTGTATTTTCACAATTATGAATCATGTAGTATAACATGATAATTAGTTTCTCCGTAGATGCGAGAGTTAGAAAATGTTGTCATGCTATTGCTGAACACAATCTACATCCCTCCACCCGGCCAGTTAACATGTACCTTTGGGCAGGATGTAGTTACTGATAGTGAGAACCAACTTGGAATGTAGGGATCACCTACAGTAGGGAAATACTACAGTAACTAGCGCGTAGACTATCTCTGTTTACTGTGGTAAGGTCCTTCAAATACAACTAAAGTCATACAGATGAGAACGCTATTAGAGGCAATTGAATGAGATCAATGGATTTTGATGGATGAGCTCGTTCATGTCATTTTCACATGCAGCATTAGATGTATTTCGTGACGCCATCGAGTGACCGATATCTTGCAAGCTTCTATCAAAGAGGCATGCAGGGTATAAAGGTTCATGTATGTTTCCCTAATTTAAGGGTCATCCTGGGGGCAATTTCACTGTCCGAAAGATCCAATTGTCTTCGTCGGGACCGACGGTGGGAGCAATCTAGGTCACTTGAGTTCTCTCGAATTGCGGCCCAGCGAGCCCAATTGAATCCCAAAACATATTGTCTTTGAATATTTGGTTATATCAAGAGGGAAAGCATCGCTCAAGAGCCTCTGAGTGCAATTGCACCGAGCAAAGACAGCTCGAGTTGGCGCTTGGCATTTGTGTTCTGTGTGCCATTGGTCTTGTCACCCGGCGATGGGAGAGCACCAAGTTTGAATACTTTCTTGATTCGAGGAACATCAGAGATCTCGGATAATGTCTCGTCGTCAAACGAGACGGGCTTTCCTTGGACAGAAGCTTCCAGATGTGTGGCGATGGAGTCATAGGTTATCTCCGGAGAGACAGAAACCTTCACAACTAGTAAGTGCTTAGTGGAGTCGGCAACACCAAATTTCCGAAAAGAGTCGGCGATCTGAAATCGTTCGATGAGTCAATTGATAGTAGAATTTGGAAATTTCATAAATAAACATACGTTGTTGGCCGGATTCAAAGAAAACACAATCTCCGAGTGGACATTACGTGACTTGAGTCGATCATTTGTGTAGTCATTGACAGCTCTGAAAATAGCTGCGGTCGCATGTGCTCTTGAGAGAACCTAATCCCTTGATATGAGCCTTGCAATTCTTCATCATATACATCTGGAATACTTCTCGACGCACCATGCTCGCATCAATAAAGGCATATTCAAATTCCTTGTTGCCCGAAAGCAATTGCTGTCTCAGAACAGCCGCATTTTGAACATCCCGGTAAAGTGCAACATATACCGAGAGTGACTCTGGCAAATGAGGGATATCAAGCCTTTCCAACTGCGATGCCATTGTCAAAAAAAAAGCGCACTCGCGACGATCCAGCATGACGTATCCCATCCTCTTCAAAACCGGCAGACATCCCACCTCATCACGTGCCGTTCTGGAAGCTTCGGACTTAAGAGGTGCCGGCATCCGTGGTGAGTAATCCCGTTATGCAACGCATCCGTTATAAACTACATCATTCCCCTCTATCAGCTGCCAAACGACCTCATCGTCATCATGGCATTCTTCCTTCGGCGCCCGTTCGCCGTATCATCGGCCCTGCATCAAGTTCCGAAGCTCTCTAACACAGCTCGATTCATCCACAACTCTCCGTTTAAGCCTGCCCAGGTATCCAAGCCTCTCGGTACCCAGTCCTCGATCTTCTCCAAATCCCGTCAAACCTTTCAAAATGCCTTCCGCCGAACCTACATGCAACCGACCTACAATGCGCAGTCTGGAAACATCACTCAGAAGCTGATCTATGGTGCCGCTATTGTTGGTGGTACCGTTCTGGCTACCAACTTCATCTTCAACCGTGAGACTCGCGAGGATGGCGGCATGCCTTCCTACGAGCGAAGCTTCCTGAATGAGACTTTCATGCACACTGGTCTTGGTATTGGTATCATCGGTATTGCTGCTCGTGCGCTTCACTCTAGCGGCTGGTCCTATCGCCTTATGTCTATGAACCCATGGCTCGTCATGGGTGTCGGTCTGGTCGGCAGCATTGGCTCGATGTACGGAACTTTCTACACCTCTCCGGATAAGTGAGTACCATCTTTGACCTCTTTTTTTTTTCTCCTGAGTTATCGACATAATTTGACTAACCTTCGTATTAGCTATGTTGTGAAATATGGTTGCTGGGCTCTTTTCAACTTGACTCAAGCCGCTCTCTTGTCTCCGCTCATGTTCTACAACCCTGCTATCCTCGCCCGCGCTGGTCTTTACACTGTCGGTCTGATGGGCTCCATCGCTTTCGTTGGTGCTACCGCCAAGCAGGAGAAGTACCTGTACCTCGGTGGACCTCTGCTTGCTGGTGTCGTTCTTGTTGCCCTTTCCGGTCTTGCCCCCATGGTTCTCCCGGCTACCGCCGCTCGCACTCTGATGTGGTCTGAGCGTGTCTGGCTCTACGGTGGTCTGGCTGTCTTCGGCGGCTTCACTCTCTATGATGTTCAAAAGATCCTGCACCACGCTCGTTTGGCCGAGCGTGGCTACATCAAGCGTGACGTTGTGAACGAGAGTGTTAGCCTCGAGCTTGACTTCATCAACATCTTCGTTCGCATGGTACAGATTCTTGCTATGCGGAACAACAACCGCAAATAAGCTATTCATCTGAGGCGTCATCAACAAGAGTGGTTTTTTTCTTTCCTTATGTTCTTTTCAACCCCTGTACTTTAACGATCTATACTGTCTGTTCCCCTTACCTATACGTTTCCACTCTGGGACGTACATAACATAAATTCCTAGTGCTGAAACATCAATTGGGGAAATTCAATCTCCACTCTTTAATTTTAAATCCGAATCAAAGTACCTGGAAACCTCGAGTCAATTGTCCAGTCCTTCGAAGAGTGGTTTCCATTCATTGAAGCGATATCTCGTCCCTGTAATGCCTACTAGCAGAGCTCGTTCGATATAAGATACAATATGAGTACTACTAATTGATTGGTCATAACAGCTCATTGGCATTAGTGCAGATACCCATCATCTCATTGGTTGGATGTAGTTCCAGGGCTATTTCGAGTCACTGTTGTGAAGCTGAACAAATCTTTTTCCAGTCAAAGCCTGCAATGTCCCCAAGACTCTCATTCACAACCATCCTGTACCAGCTCTTCGTTTTAATCTTCCTGTATGTGAGAAGGATCAGGGCTATGGTCCTCCATCCATGGTGTCGACCATTTGGTAGGCGTAGGCAAAAAATGCGGTCTTCCTTGACACAGTCAAAGATAGCTTTGCGAAGCGGGCTGTCGAGCACCTCAGAGATGAACTCATGGGATTGGTGACAAATCTTCAACTTGTGGATCGCGCCTATTTTGATGGGTGATTCTGGTCTGAAGGAAAGTAGAATTGAACCATCGTTTAGACCTTCCAGGTTCAGAAACCCAGTATTGAACAGGCTGAGAGAAATGGTTTCCTTGTGAAGAGTCTCTGGCCAAATGGCCTGGTTGCGAGCTTTCTCCACGAGACGTAAGCTACCCTTGAAGATGTCGAATATCGCATCAAGCTCATAGTTCTGATCGTGTAGTCGATGCGTCTCGCCTAAGTCTGTATTGTGTACGACTATCTCGACCGAGCGAAGAATCTCGGCTTTCAGATTATCTTGACCGTTGCCAACTGAAGCCCTGCTGCGTAACAATCAGTTATATGCCAATCTGCGCTGCTTGATTGGCTCGCACGCTTTGTAAACTTGCCGTGGTTGCTGCATATCGCAAAGTCAAGTACACCTTTTGTGTTGCTACATTGATTCCCGGAGATATATCAGAGAAGAAGAATCATACAGGCACAGACGACATTCATGATGTAAGCAATTCCGAAGTCACTTGGAGTGAAAGGTGCGGCTGGGAAAGGTGACAGTCCCACGCTAGCAGTACTGCAGTGACATCGTTGCCTGTGTCTTCTCCCTTCATCTTATATGGTGGTATGTCACTACTACCACACTCAGGTATCTAAAGTCTCATTGAAATTAGTTTCAAATACAGCCGATTGACACTTATTCTCATTAATTCGCTCTTGCTTTAAGCTTTATGTCTACTCCAATTCATCCTTTGGTAGACGCATCGTTACTATTTGCCAGTGGGTAGCATACTGTCCAAATAAGGTAGTACTGGTTGGCTTTGTATAGTTAGTACTTAATGCAGTGAAGATGATGATCCAACGAAGAAAGATGATTGCCTACTCAAATGGATTAAAATGAGCATCATGAAGCATTTATATATTGAATCAGCAATTTCATCAAATAACACCCCTATAATTGCCCTAACGCGGGTTTATATAGTTGTTCCTATGCCACTTATGCTCCACGAAAGCAGGCTGGCACGCTAACCGAAACGGGCGAACCCAGAGCTTTTCCCCGAATCCGCGGTGAACTTCCCAATTGTCAGACCGCACCCTATCCATCTTCATTGAACCACACACCCCAATTCACTTCCTGGAATTAGCGATTACCCGAGATTTCCCACAGAGCACTCAACATGTCGAATGAAATGGAAGTCGACCCGCCCGTCGCGCAGGACGACGCCCCCGCGCAATCCGATCGTGGTTTCGAGCCCCAAACCCAATCAGGCGCAGTCGCCGTGCGCAGTATCGAGGGGTGGATCGTGATTGTGTCAAACATTCACGAGGAAGCTTCGGAAGAGGATATTACTGATCTCTTTGCCGAGTACGGCGAGATCAAGAACTTCAGTTTGAACCTGGATCGACGAACTGGTTATGTCAAGGTTAGTCGCAAATTGCGGTATTTCGTGCCCATGGTTTCTAGCAGGCGTCTTGGGCTATTCTGCCATGGCGCGAAGCAAAGGATCTTCTGGGACTTATGCAGTAGATGAGAGCTAACAGATTTGTGCCAGGGATATGCCTTGATCGAATACGCAACCCTCCCCGAAGCCGGCGAGGCCATCAAGAACCTCAACGGTTCGAAACTGCTCGATCAGACTCTCGCAGTCGACTATGCTTTTGTTCGCCCTCCCCCAGCCAACAAGAACAAGGGTGCACCGAAGGGTGGACGTGGTGGCCGGGGTCGCAGCCGTAGCCCTGGGCGCAGCCGCAGTCCCGATGCTGATCGAAGCTAAACGTTTGCTATGATACGATTGTTGAAAAATATTCACGAGAATACACATTATACCTAACTACCTTGCTTGATACCTGACCACTCTCGTCCTCGCGCCGCGGCGCTATCTCCATGATCTCGTTTCCTTGTGCTCAACGACACTGTTGCCGAAAGACGGAACATACGCACCCATCATTCCGGCCGGCCCCTTCTCCTTTGATGGTTAGCTCTAAGGGCATTCCTCCTGTACCCTAAAGGCCTATGGAACACCATATTGTGAGTTGTTGGGTCGGCGTCTCGATAGATTGTTCTGCCGGTAAGAATGATCCCACGTTGGATGACTATCTAAACACTAACCCAATTCTAGAACAAAAGAAAGCCAATCGAATTTGAAACATAGCCTCAAATGGCCACTTGATATGAAATACCATCTAGCATAATGAAAAACGCAGATTGCTTTATTGACGCCGTGGGCTCTAGTGTAATTTGTTTTCCTGCCTGGAAACTACATAAATAGACTCGCCAAATATGGGATCGGTCCATGCCTCAGCCCACGTATACAACAACCTTGGAAAAGAAAAGTTGATAGTCTCCCACAGTCGCCTTCATACCTTTTTCTTCCGTCTTCAAATCCTCTTCTATCGTATCTTTTTGCTATATCACTCTATGACAAAGTTAGTGCCTCTTCATCACCATGGATTCTTTGAAACATGTTGCCCAGCACTCCAGCGAGGACTCGCCAGTCACCTTAACGTCTTCCCTGCGCGCAGACATCAACATCGCTAATAAATTGTCTGCGCTCCTTGATCGACATCACAATGAAACTGTAATCAATGACCTCGATCTTCACGAATGTTCTTCCCCAGACACAATTCTCGCTCGAGTACTTACACCGAAGCCATATTCAAGGACAGCATCGTCGTTTGCGCCTAATTAAACGGCGTCAACAGTCCATCCCATCCAACGAGTATCGTGTTATCGGTTTTGGACAGTGTGGTCTGGTATTTGAGAGGCCTGGACAAGGACATGCGCTGAAGATAGCGAGACGTACATACGAAGACTCTTTATGGAACGACTTCAGAGCCCATTGCCGAGTCCAAAAGGCATTCGAAAGCAGTCCCATTGAATGTCGCATACCCAAGGTATTTTCTTATGTCCCAAAAGACAACACCGAGTGGTGGGATAGAAACATAGCTCTTTTCCCATCCGTGCATGAATCCGTCAATCTTCCAGCCATGACTCTGATATCGGAAGAAATCCTCCCTCTACCCCGAATTGCCCGACAGGCATTGATCGAAAAGTATTGTTTAGAGGAATCTCGTGCCTCTGTCGCCGAAAATCCAACAAATCGTGATTGTTTGGCTCGTTGTATCTGGGTCGTCGTCGCGCCAATCCAATGCCTCCTGTCAATTTCACGCTGCGCATTTTCAACTTCCACGTAGATCAAATGTTAGAACTAGGATATCCAGTAGAAAGCCTCGCAGTCGATATTGCTGAGGCTTTAGCGACTAAACACTGGATTGCGAATGTTGATGCATATGATATTGAGTTTGTTCTTGGCAGTGGTGAAAAAACCTACAGCTGTGATACTCTAACATCCCTCAATATTGAGGCCAACGACATCAATACACTCAAACTGCATACGGATTTTGAATCCTTATTGAACATGAATGCCACGAGGCAGACCACTCGACTTTGGGTCTTGGATTTCAATCTTTGTAATGTCTGGAACGAAAATACAGCCATTCACAACTCAGAAACTCTTGTCTCTCATCTAGTAGAGGCTTTCTACGAGAATGATCCTTACTATCCTCTTCCTTTGATGGAAAATCCTGCGGACCAGTCTTTATGGACCGTCTTCAGCGAGAGCTCTTTGACGAAGGCCACGGCAGTCCTTCGCATCAAAGACGAGAGATTAGCATCGCTTCCACAACAGTTTATCGATGGTTGCATCCAACGCGAGAGAATCAATCTTGAAAAAGGGTTGGAACATGGGCATCGCGGACTGAAGCAGTAATATGACTTATCATTTACTGCAAACATTTAGCTTTTTCTTGTTTAACTATGAAACATTTTTGGGAATTCGATCCACATTGATCTGATCTCCATGTATGTCTCTGTTTACTTTGATCTCTTTTTTTTTCTCTCTTTTTGCTTGGAGTAACGCGGTGTTCAGTACTAGGTCGAATACTATTATCCCTTCTAAGACTATACTCTAAATTCTTATGGGAAGGTATTCAAGTCGTCTGAAATCATAGCAGACCTGGAGAAACACCAAGTTGAATGAATTCCAGTATAGTATGTAGGTTTTATCCACCTTCAAAGTTGACAAATACATAGTTACTCGTATGAGTTCCTTAAGCGGACGAACCCTAGAGGAGAATATGCGGGGTTGCGGGCACATCTATGGATGATGGGGAAGCTGGAGACAGGTGAGACTGGTGGCATTGGATGTCCATTTTACACTGGATTCTGCACTTATGGCTCCTAAAATACCGTTTCATACATCAGCTCACATCAAATAGTTCAACCTGCTATATATGTAGATATTCTCACGCCGATGTTGCCTCATCTGACAATGTTAGATTCTTTCTCCGCTCCGCGCCAGATGTACCTGTAACTTGAGCCTAATCCCTTACGGCCTACATCACACATGACAAGTAGCGCACGGATTGTATCCTAGTACAAATACATTCATATCAATTCGCAATATACTCATTCTATTGATCTCGTGCCCTCCATCATATTCAAACTCAAGGAACGGGCAGTGGGCCCATGACTAAGCTGCGGACCCCAATTTTGGAAGGCTCCCCCGCATCGAAGGCTGAACACCCCCAGACTTTCTCTTCTTTTGACATGATTCGCATGTGAGGGTGAGAAGCTGTGGTGTGCTTCTATTCTTATAAAAGAGACTGGCTCTCTGAAACCTGGATAATTGCCTCGTCACGAAGCATGGCTTCTCGTTCCTTGTCCCAGCCCCTTGTCGGGCCTTCCTACTCTCTGTATACAATCCTTTGGATATTCTTCCTTTATCTCTCACCTGTGGCCAATGCGCTGGCGTATCCGCCTCAGAAACCGCTTGTAGAGACACAAGCATCCGATGATCTTTCATCTAACACCCTCGACGCTCTCTCAGATGATACTGGCCTTGGGGAAAGCCATGGGGCCCCCTCTGAGACACTGCAGAATCTCCTCGGCGCTCTTCGTGGCATGCAAGACCACTATTTCGTGAATTGGCTGGGCACTTGGCCGAGCAGTATTGACTGGACAGCTGCGGTCTTGGGAACCCATGTCGTCGCAACATTGGCATCTTACACCTCTGCCGAGCCTGATGCTGTCGACGATGAACAGTTACCATATGAGCCATTGTCTCTTGCCGTCGAAAACAATATCAATAAGTATTTCAGCCAGATGACTTCATTCTATTTTGGAGAGAATGCTTTCAGTTTGAGAAACCAAGCATATGATGATATGCTTTGGGTCGTCCTAGATTGGCTGGAAAATGTCAAGTTCCAGGACCTGCACACGGATATTCATTATCCTTCATCAGACCCAAATTCTGACAAAGCATGGTATGGCACCCAATTCCGGACCTCAGCCGCGCATAGGGCCCGGATTTTCTACGAGCTAGCTTCAGCCGGGTGGGACAAGACTCTCTGCGGCGGAGGAATGATCTGGAATCCGACTTTGATCCCCTATAAAAATGCCATTACAAACGAGCTTTATATATCTGCAAGCATCGCCATGTATCTATACTTCCCTGGAGATCCCATTGAATCCCCTTTCATGGTGGAATCGGTTGCCAATGAGACATACCCCCATAATCCTGCTCACCTCAAGGCAGCGGTTGATGCCTACTCATGGCTGAAGAGCTCCAACATGATCGGCGCGGGTGGACTTTATGCAGATGGATTCCATATCAGTGGCTGGCAAAGCTCAACTAATCCAGGTACACGCAAGTGTGATGTGCTGAACAAAATGGTCTATACCTACAACCAAGGAGTTGTTCTCAGCGGACTGAGAGGCCTCTGGATCGGAACAGGTGATCAGGATTATCTTCGCGATGGCCACGAGCTTGTCCATAAGGTGCTCCGTGCCACAGGCTGGCCGCAAACCTCGTCGAACAAATGGGCTGGTCTTGGACGTGGAGGTATACTGGAAGAAGCCTGCGACTCACACTCAAGCTGTTCTCAGAATGGACAAACCTTCAAAGGAATCTTTTTCCACCACCTGACGGAATTTTGTCGACCTCTTCGCCCACAAGAGGAGCGTTTCCTGATGTCTGAGAAGCGCCAGCCGGTTGCGAAGGAGAAATGGGAAGCAGTATACAATCGCCATCTTAGTCGCTGCCGTGCTTATGGACCCTGGATTGAACATAACGCTCACGCTGCATTGATAACTCGTGATGACGATGGAAAATTTGGAACGTGGTGGGGTATTCAATTCCAGCAGCCACCTTCGAATGCCTCTGAAGATATTGTCGATAGTAGTACTCTGCCGATTGACGCGGTGGACTATCGCAACGACTTGTTGGAGCCCGCTCCCTCGGCCTTTGATGGCGTGCCCCGAGACTTTAATGACCGAGGACGAGGTCGTACAGTCGAGACCCAGTCTGGTGGTGTTGCAGTTTTGAGGGCTCTGTACCAGTGGCAGACTTCCGACGTGCTCTCATGAACCTCGACATGCTTTACATCTTGGAGTTTTGGTATTTTGGACTTTTTTATCTTTATTATTGCGGAGTATTGCGCTAGGCTGTATTAATGCATCACGGTGTCTACCCTATCGTAGGGCTCGATATCTTTCTCTCATTGATCATGCTCTACCATATGTAATCTGATATAGACTTATCCAAATGGGTGACTACTATGAGGTATTATTCAATAGTAGACCTACGTCATGCACAGCTTTCAGCCCTGGGGATATCTATGTACTTTCATGGCACTAACTTCGCTTATGCCTTGGAAGGCATAAGCTAAAATCAGTCTATACAGCATTAAACTGCATCATAGAGCCCATCGGTGGCATCTCAGTTCAGATACATCGACCAATTTCTCCGTCAATCTATTTACCTCAATAGTTCTTGATTCCTGCTATCATGCAACCTCATTTTTGTATCAACCCTGAAATGAGCTCATACCCCAGAGTACAATATTGAGCCTCTCTTGCCCGATCTATCCGTGCGTACAAAACTTGGCTCCAGTCGACTAGCCAGCGATAAGTCCTCCAGATCGTCTTGCGGAGCCAATCGCTCCACAGAAACAGGGAAACAAGAATTAGACTGAGCCGAAAACAGGATCTCACGATCAATAGATCGACATAGGTGGATCTATATCGATCTACTCTCCCGTAATTGTACAACTGGTTGGGGTTGTCCAAGGGCATTTCGTGTTACAGAGATGAATGAGTCTGAGAGATGAAGAATGCATCCCCGTTGTACCTGGGTTGGGTGTTTCTATATGCAGAATCCCTCCGTTGTCACACGAATTTCGCTGGCTTATCGGCCAAATAAGATCAAGTGACACGGCAGAGTTACAGGACATCCCATGTCAGATTGGTCTGACCCGTGGGAGATATTACGCTGATAAAATGGGAATGCATCGTCTGGTGATAGACATGGTATAGCAATACATATAACTAGCAGTTGACTTCTCCGAGTCTGCACCAATAGCACTACTGTACTCCGTACACTGTATACTAGTAATATGCTCTAGCTCGGTAAGTTCTGAGAGCAGATTCTCCACATATGGATATTAACAAGAGCGCTTGAAAACAGGGTAAGTTCCACGACAAGATGACCCTCGGACTCATTCTGCTAGATATCAGGGTATACAGCTACCCTGTAATGCTATGGTGGGGGGACCTGCAGCTATGACCGTCGTGACCTTCTTCGAAAATGCTAAGATGCTTTTGACAAGCACGACATGATCCACTTCCAGGCAGTGCTGCCTAAGAAACCTCCGAGATGACACACACACTCTCTCTACTCCATAGTCAATCTACAATATTATTGAAAGAAAGCAATTGGCTCGGGCAAAACGCTTCAGATCCAGCGAAGATACACCGAGAGAAAAGTCTGTTGTTTTCTAGTAATTGCCCTAAGAGACGTCCCACTCAGTCATAGAACAACAAGAAAAACCTTGCTATCGAAGCCTTCCAATTATAAAAGTCATGATTGGACCTCTGCCCAGGAAACATCCCGCGTTAGTGAGAAAAAAAGCGACTAATCTAGCATAGCAAAGTCGAAATCCACCCACACTAACCCAAAGCTCGCGCGCCATCCGCTGCTTAGCGTCGAAGAGTTGCTGTGCGGCCCCCTCTCTCTGTACTCCACCTGGTAAGATGAAACACGTTCGTACGGGGGAAAGGCCTACAGAATGGGACGGTGGAGGTTTTTGAGCAAATCAGCAAGAATGTGTGCAGATCGGTGTCCCTCATTGAATCTTTTTTGAGGTACATATGATACTACGAGGATTTGTATCAAGTGCTGCATGCAGTAATACCAGAAAAAAAAGTCAACAGTCAAGGAACGAAAAATTTCATGAAAGAGACGAAAAAAAAAGAATCCGAGAATCCGCCAGCTGTTACGTGGCCTGTCTCATATTGTAGAATAACGGCGGCGAAGCAATATCGCCTCAGTATGTCTCAGTTGCCCCGGATCTCACCATGACGAGCGAAGCTCCTCACCTATTCTATATTACGGCAGAAATGCACTCTTTCTGTATACCATCCGGTGGCTACATTTCATGAACTCAGCGTACATAGTACAGCTCGCGTCGGTCCACCGACGCAGTCACACGGCCAAGGTCTGAGCGTCCCATCTGACTCTGCGGGGATTCAGGAACGAATGCCACTGGTTCTACGTCTTCTGCGCCGCGGAGGGGTCGAGGACAGTACATGCGGCGGTGGTGTACCTGCCATACTGCGTGATAGTTCCAAGTCCGAGAAGGGCATTCACCGGTGGTGGTTGAGAATTATCCGATCGGTCATATTGGGAACCCACCAGCTCGGCTCGGCACTAAAGGTAGATTGCATTCAGAAAGCAGAAAGACTTGAAGACAGACTCGAAGCCGTCGGCATTCAATACCATTCCAGTCGCAACCCCCATCCATCAATTCAAGGATGTCCCATGTATCGTGCTGGAGTCTTAACGTGCAGCGGAACGCTATCCCCGGGAATATCGTGCGCAAGTGATGGAGTGGCGTCGGCAGTTCTGATTCGAAAGTCTTCTCCGACAAGCCACTGCCGGGACGTGGAACCCATGGGTGACAATGTCGGGTCCGGGTACCTGGGAGTGTTCCAGGATTGACTTGATGCCCAACTGGCGAGCGTAGCGCGATGCTGCATTGTACATAGCGTAGTTGTATGTACATGGGATGGCAAAAGACAGCGATACTACATAGTATATCACAGCCACATCCATATTCAAAGCCACGGCATGGCAGTCAAGCAGTCTGGTTGTTTCTGTGCCACTCGTGGGCACAATTACCTATTGTTACTCTCCCAAGTGAGGCTATACGAGACTATGACAGACGCTTTCAGTCGTTGGCATTCTTCATTGATCGACATGATAATGACCCTACCTGGGTTTCACCTCCTTTTAGTCGGCCTTGAATCCGTCAAATAACAGTCAAACCATCAAACCCACGGGAATAGATCATCTTTCCAGCAGCCACCGGGCGCAGATTGGCTCACTGGCAGTTTGAAGTTCCGTTGGTTCGAATACAATGCGCCAGACTACTGTACATATGTCCAGTACACTGGACAGTATGACAGCGATATAGAGATACAGTTCTATCAAGGTAATACATATGGAGTCCCATGATATGGCACATACAATCTGTACATACTAATGTACAGTGGACATACATACCTTCTGGATATAAACATACTGCAATCCTATTTCGGGTCCTCCTTATTCCAACAAGTGTTCTGTATCTTCGAACCGAGGGAATGTGATCCGGAAATGAACTTGAACTCCCTGGCTCCACGGGGCGGGTGGAAAGGATCGTCCTTCACGAGATTTGGTACCAACATAATCCCTTTCGAATGTCCCGTTATGGAGTCCTCCGTGCGACACTCGCATAAGAAATTGAAGGGTTTGCTTTCCCCAGTCTGTATTTTTTCATTTTTGATTTCACAATTTTCTTTACCCGCGAAATGACTGTTCCGCGGAGGTGGCCGAACCAAGAATCAAATGCTGGCAACGCATCCACAGCGGCAGTGTTCATCCCTTGCCCTTGTTCGCCACCAAAGTTAAGGCGAAGGGAAGTCGTCCCAAGGGGAGTTGATAGTCCCGTGTGAATGATCGGAGCCATAGATATGGCGTCATGTCCACCATTTTGCGGCTCGATCGACATTGCATAGCGCCTCTCCCCTCCCCTGAGAGGCGGAGGACGAGACGCCTTCTCCATACCGCCATGAAGAAGCGCCAATTAACATGCAAACAAAAGTACAGGTGACCAAATTACGGCTGACGTGAAGATGATCGATACGAAGTTTTCTGATGTACTGTACATAATACAATGGCACATCTTCATAGTCAGTTGGATGCTGTATGTATACATGTACGGTAAGTAGTTAGTTATTTAACTACATACACTGAATGATCGTAGATGCGCGAGGAGTCATCAACATCCGATCTGATCCGATCGGAATAAACCCCCATCCATTTATTTCTGGCTATAAATCATTAATTAATTCAGGATTAGTATGCATCTTAAGACGACTGCTCGGTTAGGGGGTTCAGAGGAGGTTGGAATTGAGAAAGGCAAGTGACAAAATAAAATAAACAAAATAAATAGAGATTAATTTAATAATCGAGTAAAATTATAGTTTATGAAAGTACCCGTACTCCATAGAAATAAATTAATACGTGTTCTTCAAGGTTTGGTAAAAACTCCCACCGAAATTCTGCCCTAACAATGGGAAGGTGGACTCTTGTTGGCTCAAGACTCCTGTTTGGTGGACACGAGCGGAGTTGGTCCCCCGTTTATTTGAACCAGTCAAGATTGACGATGGCCCTCAAATCAAGACTAAAACGGTACACACCATTGGAAGGGGAGGCGTTCCGGTGATGGTGTATGGAGTACTCCGTACTCCCTCCAACAGAGTACCCAGTACGGAGTACTTTGTTCGGTTCATTGCAGTGGGGTGGGAAGCGGTGTACCGGATAGTTGGAGAGGAAAGGGGGGTTTCCGACAATCCTCTTGTGAGTTTGGTTCTCTACTGTACAGATACATACATACTATGTACAGATGTACAGACATAGAATGTACTCTATGAGTAGACTGATAGACTGAAGCTGTATAGTCTCCAGTAACAACTACACTTCTAGCTATTTTATGCCATATACGGAGTAGTGTAGATCAAATAATAAAATAAAATATATATCAACCTTTACTATTGTATACAGTAATTCTGTATACAATTCCACAGAGTATGTGGCTGCCACGCGCCTACGGTTTCTTTTCGGACGATCCCTCTAGTCCCAAGGGACGCCCTGCTCCACCCCGGCCGAAAAGGTGCAAAGATAATCCTGTACGAATGAGGTACCGCGTACGACTGGGTACATCCCAGATACCACTCGAAACAACGGAACTCTGCCGATAATTTCCCCCATTTTGCCCGCCCCAAACCGGTTCCTGTCATGTACCCAGAGTATTGTTTCCTGTATCATACCTTGTATTCTTTCGTACCTTTACCCGTATTCAGTACCAACTTGTACCACCCAATTCTCCTTCCCCCCCCCCCAAAGTGCTCTCTTTCTTTCCCCCCAAAAGCAAATGTTGGACGTAACGCCGATTACCCTCCTACATCTCTTCTCCCTTTGAACTCATTCGTGAGCTTCTTTCCTTTCCCAACGCCCTCGACCGATTTTCAACTTTCCCTTCTTCGTCACCGTGTCGAC
>Ga0209673_1000736_pt1 | contig 45196 bp, 53 predicted proteins | sample AraplaCol_mMS_r2_2_FD_184274 | JGI IMG/M metagenome (GOLD analysis project Ga0209673, IMG submission 184274) | Arabidopsis root microbial communities from North Carolina, USA - plate scrape MF_Col_mMS_r2 (SPAdes) (version 3) | ecosystem: Host-associated > Plants > Roots > Endosphere | place... | reverse complement strand
AGGGCTTCCCGTCCGCTCAGCCGTACTTAAGCCACACGCCGGCAGGTTAGTAGTATGGTGGGTGACCACATGCGAATCCCTGCTGTTGTATGTTTTTCTTTTATCTTTTTTGCTTAATTTTGCTTTTTCTGCTGCCATGTGTTGAGGTGTTTGCTTTTTGCGCATGCATGCTAACGGTTTAGATATCTGGTTGCCGGTACTACTCTCTGGTCCGGTCTGAGCTACGTGTTCTCCAACAATGCAGTGAAGATTCTGACTAAGGAGGAAATTCAAAAACGAATTGCTCAGGCGAGTACAAAAAAGCATTGATTAATTTGATAGTCTGTGCTTCGTCCGATCGTTAGTTCGTGATGGTGATGGTGGTGGTGGTGGTGGTGGTGTGGTTTGGCTTGATAGCTTTGTACTGTATACATAGTAGATATCTGCATTTACCTTTTTCAAGCACTGTAGTATTGTACCTCTTAAATGTGTAAATTGTTCAATGGCAAGTAGATACGCATGCAAATATTCTCGGTTAATTTCTCTAACTGGTAACACGACCGTGCATACATGCTGCATTGCTGAACGGTCTACAGTGCGCCACGAGGATGGCTATAATGCACTCTCGTATGCATAGGGTGTAGTCGAGATAACTAATACAGATTCAAAACAAAGCGAATTTATAATCAAGACTTACTATGTATGTTGATGTTACCCACTTCAAGTTCTTCTAGAGTAATCCATAGCCCATCACTCCTAAGGTACTCGGCAATTGTATAGTTCACAACCCTAAGTCCTTCCATGCACTCCGTAACCCCCCCTTAGCTGCAGGTATCCACTGTAGATTAGCGAGATATCCTAGTATGTACGACGTTGATATTGCCTACTCCGTAGTCTAGACAAAGATCAAATGAAAAGACTAGCCTATGATTGATACTACTTCTACTAAGCACTAATACTAACTAACTAATACTTGTTGTAATCTGCTCAATACAAATCCAGCGGTGTGCTGCGGTGTGCAGTGCAGGCTAATCGGAGAGATCTCATGCAAAATGTCGCCGAGTCTGATTCATGAAGTCACCACGTTCTCCACTTGTCAGTGGAGAACATTACTACTTCAACTCGCAGACTCTGCACCCGGAATTTATATTCCCATCGTGATGGGTGGGGATCATTCTCCTAATTCGGACTCCTCAACCCGCCGAGGAATTCAAGATTCCGCACTAAATCGGCGACAGAATGGAGTTTTTTTGATAGCTTCAACCAGTCATATTTCATTACTGTCCCGGCTTCACTTGCTGACCACTACTCGGCTGAATACCGGGGACTACGGAGGTAAAGGGACCCTCTGCAACGATTATCTCCGAACCCGAGGAAAAAATCTTTCTTTTCTTTGCGGTTAGACCCGCGAAGGAGGAATATGGCAAACTCTCATCGCGAGTCATCTTGAGTCATTTGGGATCCACAGAAGCTCGAAAAAGTCTGGATTGAGGATGTTTGTTTGACGAATGGGCCTATCCTGTTTTGACCCATTATATCTCTTTAAATCATGATTGGGAGGCGAACAAACCTGACAAATCCAAATCTATTCTTCCTTCGTAATAATTCTGGGTCCGGAGTTAGGGTATGTTAAAAAAGGAATCTGGTTCTTTTTATGAATGGGCAATTGCTGAATTTATTAAACAACTTCTTTTCGCCCATCAGAGTGTTGGAATAGTTTGTGCTCTCCTTTTCACTCTCCACTCTTTCTAATCAATACTTCCCTAATTTCTTCCTTTCTTCTCTCTTTCTCTTCCACTTTACCCCCCTGTACATACACTAGTGTATATTGCCACTCCCTCAAATACACTCCATATATCAACTCTACTCTCTACTCTCGAGATCTACACTCAACTCATCGAGACTGCGCGCGATAATCTTCGCTCTTCGGCAAGATGGATGACCATCGCGCCGCCGAGTCGCATGAGTTCTCTCATTCTACTCAGGAGAATCATCGTTCTTATACCCAATCGTCCACGGTCAATCAATCGAGTCAATCGAATCATTATGAATCTTCCACCCAGGACGCAAACCAGGAGATCAACCAGGATGCAACCCATGAGCTTAACCATGCAACTGAATCACCTATCAACCCGACTTCGACCACTTCTTCATCCGCCTCCTCCCACGCCACCGTTGAAGGTCGCTGGGGAGAGCAAGAGGGTGGCGACCCTGTATCTCGCAAAGGCGCCCTGGAAGATCTGGAGGAAATGCGCCGCGAATTGACCCGTCTCAGTCTGCATCGGACTCGTTCCGCCGGTGCCAAAAGCATGAGCCGTCGCAAGTCTCGCGCTAGTCGCAAAGATGAGGAAAAAGCCATCGACGGAGCTTCCTCCGATACCGAGGTCGATTCAGGCTTTGATTTGGGTGAGTTCTTGGTTGGTGGTCATCTTGAACGTCGCACTACTGCTGGTGAACCGGCGAAGCAGATTGGTGTCGTTTTCAAGAATTTGACTGTCAAGGGTGTTGAGACTGGTGCTTCGTTCGTGCGAACCCTTCCACACGCAGTGATTGGAACTTTTGGTCCCGATTTATATAATGTTATTTGTAATTTCGTTCCTCAACTGCGTGTTGGAAAGAAGCCCCCTATTCGTGATTTGATCCATGATTTCAGTGGTGCTGTTCGTGAAGGTGAGATGATGCTTGTTCTTGGTCGTCCTGGTGCTGGATGTACTACCTTTTTGAAAGCAATTGCCAATGATCGAGGTGCTTTTGCGGGTGTTGAGGGTGAGGTTAGTTATGGTGGTCTTTCTGCTGAGGATCAGAATCGTCATTTCCGTGGCGAAGTCAACTATAACCCTGAGGATGATCAGCATTTCCCTACACTTACGGTCTGGCAGACCTTGAAGTTCTCGCTCATCAACAAGACTCGCAAACATGATCGTGAGAGCATTCCCGTTATCATCGATGCCCTGCTGAAGATGTTTGGTATCAGCCACACCAAGAACACCCAGGTTGGTAACGAATATGTCCGTGGTGTTTCTGGTGGTGAGCGAAAGCGTGTTAGTATCGCTGAGACTTTGGCCACTAAATCCTCTGTTGTCTGCTGGGATAATTCGACTCGTGGTTTGGATGCCAGTACTGCCCTCGACTACGCTAAATCGTTGCGTATCATGACGGACGTCAGCAAGCGGACTACTTTCGTCACTCTTTACCAGGCCGGTGAGAGTATCTATGAGCTTATGGACAAGGTGATGGTCATCGATGCAGGACGCATGCTATACCAAGGACCCGCAAATGAAGCACGACAGTACTTCATCAACCTTGGATTCTACTGTCCTGAACAATCAACTACCGCTGATTTCCTCACTTCGCTATGTGATCCCAATGCTCGTCAATTCCAGCCCGGCTGCGAGGCCTCAACCCCGAAAACGGCAGAGGATCTTGAGCGAGCCTTCCGAGAGAGCAGTGCCTACAAGTACATCTCGGACGATGCCTCAAGCTACGAGAAACGTCTCGAGGAGACTGAGCAGGAAGGAACTCGTCGATTCCAGAAGACCGTCGCCCAATCTAAGAGTAAGACTGTGTCCAAGAAATCTCCTTACACCGTCTCTCTGGCTCGTCAGGTTTCGGCTTGCGTGAAGCGTGAGTTCTGGCTTCTCTGGGGTGACAAGACCTCTCTCTACACCAAGTACTTCATTATCATTTCCAACGGTCTCATCGTTTCGTCTCTCTTCTATGGAGAATCTATGGATACCAGCGGTGCCTTCTCCCGTGGTGGTGCTCTGTTCTTCTCGATTCTTTTCCTTGGCTGGCTGCAATTGACTGAGTTGATGCCCGCTGTCTCTGGCAGAGGTATTGTTGCTCGACACAAGGATTACGCTTTCTATCGTCCGTCTGCCGTCTCAATTGCTCGAGTGGTAGTAGATTTCCCGGCTATCTTCTGCATGGTTGTTCCCTTTACCATCATCGTTTACTTCATGGCTGGATTGGATGTCACTGCGTCCAAATTCTTCATCTACTTCCTCTTCGTCTATACCACGACTTTCTGTATTACCTCGCTATATCGAATGTTCGCTGCGCTATCACCGACAATTGATGATGCCGTCCGATTTGCTGGTATCGCGCTGAACCTTTTGATCCTCTTCGTCGGTTATGTTATTCCTAAACAGACTCTTATCTCGGATTCCATTTGGTTCGGATGGCTCTTCTACGTCAATCCTATCTCGTATAGTTACGAGGCGGTTTTGACGAACGAGTTCTCCGATCGTTCCATGGAATGCGCGCCGTCTCAATTGGTTCCCCAGGGCCCTGGCGTTGATCCTAATTATCAGGGTTGCGCCTTGACTGGTTCTAGCCCAGGCATGACCACCGTCTCAGGAAAGCAATATCTGACTGCAAACTTCGAGTTCACTCGCAGTCACCTCTGGCGTAACTTCGGCGTTGTCATCGCCTTCACTGTGCTCTATCTTCTTGTCACTATCTGGGCCGCTGAGTTCCTAAACTTTGTTGGTGGTGGCGGTGGTGCTCTCGTCTTCAAGAAGTCCAAGCGTGCTAAGAAGACCACTGCCCAGGGTGGACAGTCCAACGACGAAGAAAAGGTTGCCAACACAAACGACAATGCTGCTCTTGCCCGTGGCGAGGCATCTTCCTCGCCTGATGACTCTGCTTTCAACCGACTTTCTTCGAGCGAGCGATGCTTCACCTGGTCGGATGTCGAGTATACCGTACCTTACGGTAATGGAACCCGCAAGCTTCTCAACAATGTAAATGGATATGCTAAACCCGGTGTTATGATTGCTCTTATGGGTGCCTCCGGCGCTGGTAAGACTACGTTGCTCAACACTCTTGCCCAACGACAGAAGATGGGCGTCGTCAAGGGAGACATGCTTGTCGATGGACACCCTCTTGGAGCTGACTTCCAACGTGGAACTGGTTTCTGCGAGCAAATGGACCTGCACGATAACACTTCGACAATTCGTGAAGCCTTTGAATTTTCCGCCATTCTTCGACAGGACCGCGAGACTCCCCGACAAGAGAAAATCGACTACGTCGACCGGATCATTGACCTTTTGGAACTCAACGACATCCAAGACGCCATTATCGGATCTTTGAACGTCGAGCAAAAGAAGCGAGTCACCATCGGTGTTGAACTCGCCGCCAAACCCAGTCTTTTACTGTTCCTCGACGAGCCGACCAGTGGTCTTGATAGTCAGGCTGCCTTCTCCATCGTCCGCTTCCTGAAGAAACTGTCTCAAGCTGGCCAAGCCATCGTCTGCACCATTCACCAGCCCTCTTCCATGCTGATCCAGCAATTCGACATGATCTTAGCCCTTAACCCCGGTGGAAATACCTTCTACTTTGGTCCCGTCGGCAAGGATGGCTCAGCTGTAATCAAATACTTCGCCGAGCGAGGATTCAAATGCCCACCCTCCAAGAACGTGGCCGAGTTCATCCTCGAAACAGCCGCAAAAGCAACCCAACGTGACGGAAAATCAGTTGACTGGAACGAAGAATGGCGTACCTCAGACGAGAACCGTGAAATGCTTGCAGAGATCGAACGGATCCGAACAGAACGAAGCAAACTCCCCATCGAAGAAAGTGGCGGCTCTCAACACGAATTCGCCGCACCAACTCCAGTTCAAATCGAACTTCTCACCAAGCGTATGTTCCTGCAATACTGGCGTGATCCATCATATTACTACGGTAAACTCTTCGTCAGCGTCATCATTGGTATCTTTAACGGTTTCACTTTCTACATGCTTCCGAATACCGTTGCAAGTATGCAAGACCGAATGTTCTCAACCTTCGTCATCATTCTTATCCCACCCATCGTCATGAACTCCGTCGTCCCCAAATTCTACATCAATCGTGCACTCTGGGAAGCTAGAGAATACCCATCTCGCATCTATGGCTGGGTCGCCTTCTGTACCGCCAACGTCGTCTGCGAAATCCCCGCCGCCATCGTGACAGGTCTCGTTTATTGGTTACTTTGGTATTACCCCGTTGGTCTTCCGACAGACTCTTCAACCGCAGGCTACGTATTCCTGATGTCGATGCTATTCTTCCTATTCCAAGCATCATGGGGTCAATGGATCTGTGCATTCGCGCCTTCTTTCACCGTTATCTCGAATGTCTTGCCTTTCTTCTTCGTCATGGTTAATCTGTTTAACGGTATTGTCCGTCCTTATGCGGATTATCCTGTTTTCTGGAAATACTGGATGTACTACGTTAACCCGGTGACTTGGTGGTTACGTGGTGTTCTTTCTGCAGTCCTTCCACCTGTGACTATTGAATGTGCTTCCCTTGAAGCAACACATTTCGATCCTCCACCCGGTCAAACTTGCCAACAGTACGCGGGTAACTTTGTTGACAATCTTGCTGGAGTCGGGTATCTGGTTGATAAGAATGCCATGCAGGATTGTCAGTATTGTCCTTATGCGGATGGAACTGAGTACATGGCCAATTTGAATGTTCATGCTGGTGATAAGTGGCGGTGCTTTGGTATTTTCTTGGCTTTTGTCATTATCAACTGGATGCTCGTTTACTTCTTTATTTACACTGTTCGTGTGAGAGGTTGGAGCTTCGGAATTGGTTATGTCTTTGGTCTATTTGGCCTGGTTATTGATCGGGTTAAGGGTCTTTTCAAGAAGGGTGATTCGAAGGAGTAATTTCTCTCTTTCCTCCTTCCCTCTTCCCGGACTCTTTATTTCATTCCCTTTTTTTTCTTCTACTCATTTCCTTTCATTTTCAATTTTTTTTTCTTTTTTCCTGTATGATCTATGATCTATCTAATGTGCATTTACATGGAGCGTGTGTCATGCAAAGATCCTGGCATTTAGCCTTGTCTTTGTGTTGTGACTCGTTTGCAGCGGTTTTGGTACTCGGTGCTTTCAACGGCACCTAAAAGTATATACTCTATTTAGATTCAACAATATTGGATTGTTCATATATAAGATTCAAGTTCATTTCGTACATCGATTCGTACACTATGTACTGTAGTCAATGGCTTTGTGAGAACCTTGTGACAGCCACAAGGTCTTGTTGAAACTACGCAATTATTTTCATAGAGGGGGAATCCTGAGAACGGATTATTTCAATAACTTCTAGAGTATTTTCAAGACGCATACATCGTTCCAAAGATGTCTCACTCTTCGTGGGTGTTGTATATCACTCACGTGACTGGCGGTATCAAACAGGGGCCGTCGACGTCAACAAATACAACTAACCACCCCATTTCATCAGAACATAGTCTTCGATCATCTTCAAGTTCATATCATCAAATGCTGCATTGAATTTTGATCGCATTGGGCCTGACTGCTGCTCGACGTCAGAGAAGCCTGTCATCTCGCACTCCACTTTTGGCATCTATCTCTACCCTCAAATTTATTACATTGCGTATCCACATTGACCGGACCATCATCAAAATGGCCTCTGACAATTCGGAAGATGCCATGATGGCGGCTGCAATTAAAGCTTCACTCGAAGAAGCTCACAAACAATCCACCTCATCGCCAAATGCTCCAAAAAGCAAACCATCAAAAAATCGTGTCGTTGATTTGACTCATGATTCCGACAACGATTCAGACGTACAAGTTATTTTTCCAAAATCAAACTCGGTAGTAGGCTCGGATACCGACGCCGAGGCCTCAGATGATGATTCAGATCTCAAGCGTGCCATCGCGCTCTCCCTGGGCAACACATCGCCCGAGATCGGGAAGTCTCCAAATCATTCACCCAAGAAGCAAGAAATGGAATCTCAAATCCCCTCCGACAAACCACCGGCTACGCAAGGAATCCTTGGTCTTGATCGAAAGCAAATGGAGCAAGAACGCCTTATGCGTTTGAATAAGCGTAAGGCTTCGGACCCGGACCCTGGGATAGAGGCCGAGCTCAAACGTCCTTCCAAGACTGCGAGGACGTCTCCTTCTCCTGGATTTGAATTTGTCAGATCAACACACAAAGCTCCGGCGTCGGCTTCTCAAATTAGAGACACTTCCTCCGGATACAAAGTTGTCGATGTCAAATACTTTTCGCCAACACCCGATGCAACAAATGTATCGAATTCTACATCCCAGAACATCACATCCCAAGACCTTACGTTTCAGAATGTTGCCATTCAGCCTGCTGCCAGATCTAAAGAGGGAATTCAGTGGCCATCGGGTACTGTGAAGAAAACACGATTATCTAAGTCACCGCGCAAGCCCGTTGATGTTTCGCTCGAAGAGGTCCTTCAGTCAAATGACTTGGAACTTGCTGCCATGAGCTCATTCTTATGGGATATGGAATGGGTTCTACGAAAGTTAGATACCAAAAAGACGAGAATACTTTTTGTTGTTCACGCCCCGAACGAGGAGGTAGGAATACCAACTACAAATCTTCAGAGGACTGAAAAATTGACTTAATATTAGCGACCAATGTACGAGGCAGAAGCTGCGAGTATCCCGAATCTCCGATTTTGTTTCCCTTCCCTGGACGGACAGATCAATATCATGCACTCTAAGTTGATGCTCCTCTTCCATCCGGGGTATCTTCGGATTGTGGTTCCCACGGCCAATTTGATTCAAGTGGACTGGGGCGACCATAATTTGATGGAAAATGTCAGTCATATAGAAAAACTTCCTGGGATTGATGCCAAGATACTGACGAGAGCAGACTGTTTTCATGATTGATTTACCTTTGAAATCGAAGACGGCAGAAGTGGAGAGCTCCTCAGGAGATACTAATGATGACACATACACCCAATTTTATAACGATTTAGTCGTTTTCTTGACGGCTAGCTCGTATCCTCAAGGGATCATTGAAAAGTTGGCCAAGTTTGACTTTAGCAAAACTGCTCGATACGCCTTTGTTCATTCGATGTAAGCTGTCACTTAATGTCTCCTGGTTCTTGATGATGTCCTAACTAAGCCTCCCATTTCTTCCAGTGGCGGATCTCATACAGATGAATCATGGAGATGGACTGGATACACTGGGCTTGGACGTGCTGTATCAAATTTGGGACTGCGAACACAGTCCACTGTCACTGTTGATTTCATAGTAAGTCAGATCATGACGCAGTGTGCACGGAAAAGCATCTAACTTGATAGACCTCTTCCCTCGGCTCATTAAACGATGATCTCATCCGTGCAATTTATCTCGCATGTAAAGGTACAAAAGCTACCCTGGTTAACAGATGCGACACCAATGCTAATCTGGCATTTAGGTGACGATGGAAGCACAGATTATCAATTCCGCAATACCAAGCCATCTGCAAAAGCAAAGAGCCCTCTACAGGGAATCTGTCAAGAATGGCGCGATCGATTCCGTGTCTACTTCCCTTCCTCTCAGACTGTGGATGCCGTAGCCCGAGCCGCGGGTCGTCGGTCTCAGGATATTGGAGGCACAGTCTGTTTCAGCTCGAAGTATTGGTATGGTCCTAAGTTTCCCGGACAAATTTTGAGAGATTGTCATAGTCAGCGGGATGTTCTCATGCATAATAAGGTTCGTCAACTCGCCTCACTACGATGGAAATCTGCTCATTCTGTTTGATCTAGATTGCCTTTGTCAAACCATCAGAGCCAATAAGCCTTCCAGATGGCTCTGAGTGCCGAGGATGGGCTTATGTTGGAAGTGCCAATCTCTCTGAATCAGCCTGGTAAGTAAAGCAAGCAGGGTTGTAATCCGTTTGTTTTTTTCCCTGCTCTGATCAATCCACTGATATACCCCAGGGGTCGTCTCGTCAAAGATCGCGCTACGGGAGAACCAAAGCTCAACTGTCGTAACTGGGAATGTGGTGTTCTGGTTCCAGTGACCGGTGAATCAGACACGACGGCTGCTTCGAGTAGCTCGGGAGAACTCGATGTTGATCTCTTCAAGGATACTATTCCCGTTCCTATGAAAGTACCTGGTGAAAAACTTGGGGCTGGTCGAGAACCTTGGTTTTTTATGGGATGATCTGACCTGACTGTTGTCGAAGTAAGTTGAATTGGAGGATCGTTCTCATTGGATGCACCCTTGTCCCTTGAACGAAAGCATTATGTGTGAGGCTGTTAGAAAGACTACACATTCCACGAATTGAACCACCCTTCTTGGTAACTAGAGCACCGGCTTTCCGTGTAAAGAATCAGTCTGTATTTTGCTTATATTTCACATCAGAAGGTGCGGCCTTATACATTGATTGTCTTGCTGGCATATGCATTGTCGTCGTCTTGTTCTTTCATTTAACTTCCAAATAGTTCTTATTTTTTTTACCAGTTCGGCATGAAAGAAGAAGGTTCGTTCCTACGATCAACAGAACTATCATGTAAATTATGACAGAATTGATATGCTGCCAAGAGAGTCAGATATGAGGCTGTAGTCACCTGATAATTGGGCTGACCCCTCCAAAGCTCTTGACTTCACTTCAACAATAAACCCCTTTTATGATATACCACTGGAATACTTCTTTGGAAATTTCATTATAAATTGGCGATGTGATGATGGCTTCGGCTACATTTGGTCACACAAACAAGGGTGTGCAGGTCTTAACAAATAACGGCTCGCTCCATGCCGAGTTCCATCATGGTAAGTCAACTCCGTAAGCTGATACTTTGAAATTAACGCCTTTAATAGCGTAACACCACCGATGACATTGATCGTATATGTCTTCAGTACCTTCGCTGTCCTGACTCACTGGTTGTTAAGAATCGACTCAAACTATCCAAAGACAAACTCTATCGACAAGCATGGGCATGAATCCTGGGAACTCCGGAATACAAGAGTTGGCAAAATGATCCAGATATCTGTCTGCTTCATATCAAGGGTGGTGCTGGAAAAGGGACGACCATGATGTCAATTGGTCCTGCTGAAGAATTGTCGGCCCGAAGTGAAAATACCGTGGCGTATTTCTTTTTTCAGAGTGCAAATCAAGAGCTCAACACTCTCGAATCAGTTGTCGAAAGTCTCATTTTTGGACTGATAAATCAGTACAGCAATCAGTACAGTGGCTTAAAAGAGCCTTTGCGACGCCGCTGGGACACCGTCAACGACCGCTTTACCAAGAACTGTCCCTCATGGCGCAATTTGTGGAACATTCTTTTTGAGATGTTGGAGATGCTCTGCAGACACTCAGCAGAGTATTTGGTTTAAGATGCCCTCGATGAGTGTCAGGATAGTGACATGGCTGATTTCTTGGAACTAGTTGTTCGCAATGGATTAGACCGGCCAACAAAGCTACTTCGGGATACCTATACCGGATACTCGCAGACAATACAAGATGGGTATTACACAGAAAGGATTGAATTCTCGGCCAATGGCAAATATATTGCTTGCGCTCATACCAAACGTGATCAGATGTACATTCGATTATGGGGCATTGCAGAAGAAAGCCCCCAGGTAGCACTCAGGGATTTTTGGACTAATTACCGCTTTGGCATTTATTGCTGATGATAGCTACATTGCAGCAAGCTACGAGGATTGTACTATCAGACTGTGGAATATCGCTGAAGGTATCGAAAAATCAAAATCGTTCATGGATAGCTTTAGAGGTTGTGTGAATTTGGTGCACTTCAAGAAGACTATGACGGCATCAAGAGTCAACGATATGAGATCATCGAAAGATGGTCAGTACTTGCATACGAATATCGGGACAATATTCTTTCAAGATCTTCTGAGTGGGAACAAGAATGGGATGTTTTGGTCGGATGGTCTACAAGAGCTCTGGGTTGATGATCAGTGGATAAGTTATGGGGGTACCCCCTTTCTTCGAATACCAGGAGACTGTGGATTACTTAACTCTAGGGTTAGAGGTGATAAAGTAGCTATTGCGCTACGCGGTGACCGGATCCTGATACTTGATATCGACCGAGAATGTCTCCGATTTCTGCTGGGGCGGATTGCTAAATAGACTGCTGCGAACTGTCCAGCCGTGAATTCTACCCTTGGTAGTTGGTATATCACCTTCATGCGAATATAAACTGGTTTTGATATACTTGAACATGTTTGTTAGATAGCAAGTGGTCAGGGGTGATTCAAGCTCTCGCTTATATCCAGAAACAATGAGACTCATGCTCTAATTCAATCCCCAGGAATGTAGGCGACACTGTCAATGCCTTCAAGAATTGTCTAATTCTATTGATATACACTATTCCGAGACTTGGCTTTTTTCTTCCTCCTCCAGGATTGTCGAGGACATGTAGTACTCATCCTCTATCCTTGATTGCCAGTCGTAGGGTTCATCCTTGGGGCCAAGGGCCTGTGTGGAGGTAGATGGCTCAGGTGAAGGATATAGACGCAGCAGTTGAGTCAAAGTATCACCAGTAAAGTATATGAACAATCCCAAGATAATTCCAGTCAATACAGCTCCGCTGATGAAAAGAAGAATTGCCTACGGAGGATTAGAAATGAGAACCAACAAAATGAATGAACAAGAATATGCAGAGGCGATAAGTAGGTATTATCTCAGCAAGATGTTGCATACCTCGAACTTCAAGAAAACTCGTAAAGGCCATAGAACGACCGCGAGTAGACCATTGATAAGATACCAGAAAGGGGACACCAGTAACCCCAGCAAGGCGAGCAAGTACGATAAAAATAATGTCAGGATGCCAAATAATGTGCTCAAAATGAACAGCAGGCCATTAAGAAGGGCGCCCTCATCCATTGAATCAACTGTGATTTGTTTAGAAGACTTGTAGTGGAGATGAAGTTGAAGTTAAGTTGATATACTCGAAGTGGCTGGGTGGAACCAGGATGACTCAGCAGGATTTTAAGCCGAGGTCCAATTTGAATTGCAAGACAATTTCAACTTGAACAATCCAACACTGTCGAAATTTGCGAATTCTTGAGTATCTTGCGTATTTTTTGATCCCATTCATTTAAAGCGACTTGCATGATACGCTAATGTCGATTCTTGCATCTGATCTCCTCGCTTCTTTCCCCATATCTGTGCTCTTATCAGGGCTGGTCGCTATGGGTTTGCTATCGTGGTTTCGGCCCTCTGGTCGAGTTTCTTTCTTCCATGCGAAGGATAATCGATTCCTTTTGACGAAGGTTTCTAATAAGACTTCTGGTGCGAAAGAACAGGTTTCCTTGGTGGATATTTGTCGGGACGCGACTCCAGAAACTTGTGACCTTAACCCATTCCTTTTCAATGGTCATTTGCAAACGGCCTGGACGACTTTGAAACATGATAATGTACCAATCCATTATAAACGCAAAATGTACGAGTCGGATAGTCCCATGTTCACTGGTACATATGCTATCGATTTTGTTGTCCCGCCTTATGAGGTGCCATCGGAAGGGGAACTCATTGATGAAGCAAGAAAATATACTCAGCCTTCCGGTCTGCCTCCACGGACATCGTTCTATTCTGAAGAAGAACTCGCTAGCCTACCATCTGATGACACTCGGCCTATGTTGGTTGTTCTTCATGGCTTGAGCGGTGGTTCCCATGAGGTTTATCTACGGCAAGTTCTGGCCCCTCTCGTCGCCGACGGGTATTGGGAGGCATGTGTGGTGAATTCGCGAGGGTGCGCTCAAACGAAGATCAGCAGTGGAGTGTTATATAATGCTCGTGCTACATGGGATGTTCGTCAATCTGTGAAATGGCTTAGGAAGAACTTCCCCAATCGACCTCTCTTTGGAATTGGATTCTCGCTTGGTGCAAATATTCTGGCAAATGTATGTTTGTGTCCCCGTCTGAAAGAAGGTAGTTCTAACTGACACACTATCCAGTATCTTGGAGAGGAAGGAGATGCTTGTCAACTCAAGGGAGCTGTCATCTGTGCCAGTCCTTGGAATTTGGATGTCAGCTCAACCCATTTACAGAGCACCTGGATTGGTCGAGAAGTGTATAGCAAGACCATGGGTTCAAACATGAAGAAATTATTCAACTCGTGAGTTGCATATTAGAAAGAGCTGTCGTACCAGTGTATGGAGCTAATCAGGCAGACACATTGAACAAATTACAAAGAATCCTCGCATCGACCCCGAGGCCGTGATGAACGTGACTTATCTGCACGAATTCGACCGGTGAGAAACCCAATTTAGCCACTTACGGTATTATTGATGAATTTACTAACCTTCGCTACAGCGCTTTGCAATGCCCTACCTGGGGCTACCCAACTGAAGGTGCCTACTACCGTGATGCCGCCTCAACAGACGCCATGCTCGGAATTCGTATTCCCTTTATGTGCATTCAAGCCGAAGATGATCCTGTATGTACTTCCACGCCTACCGTATAGTATTTGAGTCTCTGACCTATCTAGATCGCCTCATACGATGCCCTTCCTTTCCAGGAATTCTCGCAAACACCATACGGCGTCATGGTCACTTCGTCATGGGGCGGCCACTTGGGCTGGTTTGAACTCGGCGGTGCTAGATGGTTTGTCAAGCCGGTAAGTTGCTGCCTGATTTATTTATACAAAGCATCATTTTTGTTCCAATTAAGCTGACCTAACCCTCCCCGATCTAGGTGACCAACTTTTTGAACAAAATGGCTCGTGAAATAGACACCGACGTTCCTGGAATCGTTGAGCACCCCGAGAAGGTCCCCGGTTCAGGCAATCTTGCTAATCATTCTGGTCCTGGAAAAGATATTGATACAGCACCCAGACCGGAGTTCCACCCTGTCAACCGGAAGCTGGACATGAAGTTGCCGAAATAGATATGGAAATCCGCCCGAAGCCAGACTTGTGCAGATCAACTGCATAATTCAAGGCCATATCATGACACTTTGATTTATCATTATAGATAGATTATAACCATCCAATAGATAGCGCTCTTTCATTTGCACCATCAAATAACTGTAGTTACTATAGACCCAGCCTCGAGTACTATAGTTCTAGCTAAAACCCACCAATCTGTTCCGCCCCCAAATCCAACAGAAAACAGATCGAAATCTAACAATAAGGTTTTATGTGAGCGCTGGAAGATCCTAAATCTAGTTAGATTCATTTCCTCATTCCCACCCAACGAAGCCACAACAGCAAGGCGAAGCATCCCCACTAAAACATCACATACCATGTAAACCACTGCTCATTTCAGCCCCCCATGCTGCTGCAGTGAGATATCTGACATAGAGCATGGCCAAGAGTCAGCATTGTCCATAATTATACGAGTACGCCAGCTCATGGATGTAGCGGTGATGATCTTGGCGAGTGGCTTAGTTCTTGGCAGGGTCTTTCTTCAGCCCTGCCGCGCAGGGTGATTCCCTTTTTGGCGTGAAGCCCTAAAAACAACACCACAAGAGTAAACATAGAATACAATGATTTTGATGTAGGACCTGTGTACTTAAGGGAGGTCTTGGATGATGATTATTGATTTCTTCATTATAATTTCATCCTCAATCTTCGATTTACGGACCTTAAAAATATAGATACAGCTCATCCAACTGTATACTACACTCAACATAAACGAGCCCATTTCACAACTCACACTTCATCACAATGCGTTTCTCTATTTACCTTGGCGCATTACTCTTATCTCCATTGTCCGCTTTCGCCAGACAATCCCTCGCCTCAGAGAAAACCTCCAATATACTCCCTCGCGATGTCATGACTCCCGCTCGAAGCCTCATTCCCGCACACGTCCTAGCACGTTCTCCTCGACCAGACTCAGATAATGAATGTTCGAGTGACCAGGTGAAATGCGGAGACGCATGTTTCCCCAGCTCTTATAATTGCTGCCCAAATGACTTCTCGGGGGGTTGTCCTTCTGATAAAGAGTGTCGGAAGAGACATAATCGATATGGATGCTGCGATGATGATGACGATGATCACTGTCGTTTTGATGATGATGATGGGCGGAGTATCTTTGATAAGGTTGATGATTTTGGGGATGATGTTAAAGATAAATGGGATGATTTCTGGGGGAATTCGGGGTCTAATTTGAATCCTGATGTTGGTGTTTTGGGAGGGATTACGGGGTTGGCTGCTTTTGTGAGCTTGTTCTTGATATGATTAATAAATATTGGATGGGAATTCGAGTGTAGATTTTATTTGATTTGCTATAGATGAGATACGAGGTTCATTACTGGTAGTTATTATTATTTTCCAGCCATACGCAATGCTATTATTCATGATCCATAATCGAATCAAGCTCCGTCAACATAGTCGACAGGTGCTATTCACAAAGATTTTGTAGACATAATCCGGTCAAAACGCCATACCCCGGTCTAAATACATGAAATGGTATAGACAAAAGTCGCTTTTTGGTCTTGTTTAAGCAAATGAAACACTCTTCCGCTTTCCCTTGGCGGACTTGGAGCCACTGGATGATGAAGATGTCGTCTTTCTATCATCAGTCTTGCCCTTACCTCCCTTCTTCTTTTGTCGGATAGAATCCTTAACAGCCTCCAATTTACCCTTCTTCTCGGCGATTCGAGCCTCGGCCTCCTTTTTCTTGGCTTCTCGAATTTCTTCCAATTGGCGTGCCTTCATCATCTTGGATTCGATTTGTCCTTCTTTCTCTGCATTCACCATAGCAAGGATTGTCATCATGCCCTCCTAAAAAAAAAGAGAGATTTATTAGTATCGAAAGTTTGAACTGGGATTCAACTGTATGGCCAGTGTAAACGTACCTGATCATCCACGAAAACCTTTCCCTTCTTTTTACCCTTAGGCTTGACCACACCAACAGGAGTGATGGTGTTCAACTTAGGTAGATCCAACTCAGCCTCGGTATAGACTCTCTTCTTCTTCTTCGCAAGATTTTCCTTCTCGGTACGCGCCTTGTTCTTAACCTCAACGGGAGGTGGACGCTTAGCGCCTTTGCTTGATTTGCTCACACGCGAGGCAGATGAAAGCGTAGAAGACTTAGATCCCTTGTTCCCTCCAGCAGAACCACCCTTAGAAGAGCCTTTTGTCGGCGCCATATCGTATTGCGCGGGGAATCGAACCGACAGACGAGATGCGGAAAAAATGCGCCGAGTGAAATTCTCAGCGAGAAACGACTATTGAATGGAAAAGGCGGTATATGATATATCACCAGAATTAAACCCTCAATCTCAATATGAGAGTCTCCGGGAAATCACAGAATGAATTGTAGGGATTATCGATTTATCGTCAAGGAAAATGTTTATCGGAGAAAAGTCGAGGCGAAATGCATGAGAAATTTTTGGATAGGGTAGGCGGTGAAGAATCCCCCCCGTTCTCAGCCAAACCTCAAACCTCCACCAGAAGAGCTCGTGTGAACCTCCAATTCCCCTCCCTCCTCTGTGATCTTCGGACCAAGTGGACTCACATATCTCATTATGACTATTAACCCTACCTATCTCGCGCAGCGGACGCGCTCTTGTATGTCCCCAATTTTTCACTCAATTGCCCCGAGGTGTTCCGAACGACCACTCAGCATATCCTATAATTGGACTCGGATGTGGTGTACAGAATAGCTAACATATCACCTTCGCTTTATCCAGCCGTTAACTGGACCGATGCCAAGTTCCGAGTCTTGAAGACCTACCGAGAGTGGTTGCGCGCGGTCAGTTTGTCCTGCTTTCTCTTACGCCTTGCCATACCCTGCCCTTGTTCTGGACCCGCCAGTATGCCCTTTGAAGTGGATTTGGATAGATGGAACAAGGGCAGCGAGACGCAATCGATTACTCGGTCATTACTTAATGAGTTCGCATGCTAACGGGTCTATATAACCAGTCCCCCGAAATCCAAACCATGTACTCGTTGAACATGCCTGTATCCGCCATTCGCACCAAGATCCGCCAGGAATTCGAGAAGCACCGCTACGTCAGCCAGCTTCCCGCCGTCGATGTCCTGCTCTTCCAGAGCCACGCCGAGTTCCAGGTCAGTATACTTGAACCCCCAGTGGGATGGGACTATTCATAGACGGAATACTGTATAAGCGATTGAGCATTGATCGGCAAGGCTTATTCAAGCTTGTCCCATTGGCCATTCGTATATTCTGCCATTACGCCCACTCTACTATATCCACCGCCCAACAAAATCCAATACTAATATGATATGGCGATGATTAGGAAACTCTTAACTACTGGAAGCAACTCTCTCATGTTATGAAGTACTTCCGTCCAGAGGAGGATCCCGGTGCCCGTCTACCCCGCAACTTTGTCTCCGGATTCCTGGAGGGTCGTAATTGAAAAGATTGTTTTCTATACCCCCGCCAATCCCTTTTTCTTTATTCGCCAGGCTATGGCTTGATAGTCGGTGGAGTGCCATCGGCGAAGACATGATGTGTAAATATTGTCTGAGTAGTTGCCAATTTACTTTTACGGCCATTCAGTGTGTAGTGTAGTGTTTCCCCTTGTAAAGGAATTGTATATAAAGTGCTCTAGAGTCAAGACTGACATGATTGTGTACATATATCTAGGCGTCAGGACTTATTCTAGATTACTTTTGACTTTCCAATGTTGGAATACTATCAATGTATACCACTACTACCAGTAATTACTAGACTGTGATACAGTTCAACATTGAATTGATGAACAGTTAGAAACCACTACCTAGGTATGCATCACCTCTACTACTGCCTATTAATACACTGATAATTAATCTCCAAGTAGATATTACCAGCGTAGCACCAACGAACCATCTAATCAAAGAACCATAAATGCAACTCAGTTTATAAGAACTATACATCTCCACATCAATAGTGAACCCAACGCCCAAAAACAAATGCATAATACACAATTCCTAAGACTGCATCTTATTCCCACTCTCCTCATTAAATTGATCCCTAGCCGCAGTAAATTTCTCCGAAACAACATCACAAAGATCCATCAAATCACTAAATCCCTTCTCCAATGCCTCGAGAGCGGTAGTATTTTCTGCAATTCATTAGTATGCTTTTGTCTCGGCCATATACTATGTATACAGGGTGGATTCTTGGGGTCTTACCGGTTGTCTGGATACGAAGATGCATTTTTGCGTCGGAGGGATGGGGGATTGTATATCCGCAGAATTCAACCGCGGGACTAGAAATGAGACACCCATTAGCTCAGTTCACTCGGATTACAATCTCGTCTTCTCTCGTGGTGTGATACGTACTTCTTCATAATTGCGTATCGCAATGCATTACCCATTGTATGGCCCTCACCTTCGAATTGGAAGGATGCAGATGTTTCGGAAGATCCGGGGAGCTAACCAAGTCTATTAGCGGAATTTCAGAGAAATTCTAGGATAGTATTGTACATACCACGACGACGCGCTTCTCGTCTAGCATTATGGGGTCGATCTCGGGCTCTGCGTCCATCATGGTTTGATCTTGTTCTTGTTCTGAGTGGACGGAGGCGGGCATTTTGCTTGTGGTGGGTTTCGTGGGGGGGTTGATTGGTGGTGTTGGGATCGAGTATAACTGTAGGCCTGTGCGCGCTGGATTGGTCTTGATTGAATGTATTGTAGGAGATAGAGAGAAGTTTCGTGGAAAGAATAAAAAGTAATGCGATGTTCTGCGGAATGGAATTTCTCGATAGAAAAAAGTGGGTTATCGATAGTGTCTCACCGCCTTCTTTTTAGGAAACTGAGCATAAATGATGAGTTTCAATCTTGAAGGCAGTTTGTGATATTTTAATAATTTGTAGATAGTTTGTAATGGATATTATGGGCCGGTATTAGCAATTGGGTATACGGTAAATGAATTACAATTATGAGGGCATATTCAGGGCCGATATAGCATAGGCACAAGCACAAATATTCGAGCCAGTACCAGTTCAAGGAAAAAACAATTGATCGAAACCCATTCACAATGCTAGTCCCAAAAGCAAACATCCAGAAAGGTATATTGTAAAAAGCAAATAACGCCCCAGAACTCCCAATGCAACATCCCGAAGGGCAAGCGGAGGATTTTTCCCAATGAGCGGAGCTCAACACTGTCGTACTGGATGGTAAAGATAATATAAACATAACTGTCATGTAGAAGAGAATTCGATCGGAATCATCTGTTCAATCAACCGGGAATGAACAAGAGCCTGGGCAAGTGGAGAAGGAATAGATAGAATGCTGAGTTTGTATCAACGGAGGGAGAAGTGACTTGGAGGATTCGCCTCCCAGCAATGATGATCAACACCCATGATTGCAGTAGATCTAAGAATGGAAGAGATCCCAGGCCCGAGCACAGAGGCCCAAAAATTCTTCTTTCTTTCTTTGTTGGGTTTCAGGGGAGTCTCGACCAGCACCGAAAGGTCCATAAGATGTCGAGTTTGAACTGGCAGCAGGATTAGGCCGATGCTGACGATCCGGGCCATGTCCTAATGGTGGACTTCCATTATCTTGCTCGTATTCACTCCGAGGACGACGGCGGGCAGTAGTATCGACGGTTTGCATGGTAGGAGGTTGGAGCATGTGGTGAGCCATGCTTTCGGAAATTAGAGGAGCCGTCTTGGGAGCAGCATGGTATGCATGAGGAGACGGTGGGGTGGGTGGTTGGTGACCTCCATAGTGCACAATGCGTGGCAGCAATTCCTCACGTCCACCAGACATTTCTTGCACTGCTTCTTCAGCTGAGCGATATTCCCGAGATCGACTAGGGGTTTGTGCCTGGTTGTTGCCGGGCAGACCGGGGGAAGGAAGCGGTGCAAGATTCGACTGAGAAGAATTGGTGCTTGAAGCGTTCAAATAGACACCAGAGCGATTCGCATCTGGGCGGGCTGTTTCTCGGTCCCGACCCAAGGTATCTGAACCAAACACATCAGAAAGAGGAGGAAGACGGTTGTTGGTCTGGGCGGCGGGAAGTTGGTGCATGTGCGAAGTTGAGCCCAATGTCGGACTCTGATTGACCACATGGCGAGTCAATGGTTGAGGCTGGTGTCGACCAGTAAAGGTCTGATTGAGCGGGGCGGATTGGATCACGCGTTCGTTCGCAAACTGCGAAGCTGACGGAGGAACAATTGAAAGACCTGGCGGAGGTCGTCGCTTGGAACTCTTCGGTCCCATAAATCCCATCTCCGATGGCTTGACGCCATCAGGGCCATCATCCTTGGCCGACTTCTGTAGCCGGGCTTCGATGATTGACCGTTGCTGATCGCGCACGGAGAGACTCCGTTGGAGCTGTTCTCTCATAATCGGATCATGAGTCTGGAAGCCCGGCGATAAACAAGCCAAACCGACATCTTGCATACTGACGCCGTCACGGGCGGTCATGGGTCCTCCAGGTGGTCGAACCGAGAGGTTATTCGAAGATGGAAGACTAGTGGACAGATCCAGCTTGCGTGGACGTGGGCGACTACTCTGCATCCGCGGCGACGAGGGCGGTTCTTTTTTCACGGTGATCTTTGGACCTGCGCTACCTGATCTGTAACCAACCATCAGCATGTCTGACTCACATCGGATGTCAAGGTGCAACCATCTCTTGATTGCCTTTCTATCTTTTTTTTTTTTTCTCTCTCTTCTCGTATCTTCATTTGGCGCTGACTTACGGTGAGACCGGATCTTTGTGCTCGGGGGTATCTTTTCGGGTGGCATCCTGTGAATTTGTCGATAATCGAGAGGGAGAGGAATTTGCCGCGCCAGCAGGAGGAGGAGGAGCCAAGGTCGGGCAATTCTTTGGACTGGGATCGCGAGTAACATGAGGCGACGACAGAGGAGCAGCCGTCGCGGGCGCAACTGCGGTAGACATGACCGGCACCAGATATTATACACCAAAGTATCCCGAGGTCACTAGTTCAGTTCAATCAAAGAACTCAAGACTCAATTATACAATGACTTGGTATTATTAATTCCTCTTGTCTTTCTTTTTGTCTTCGGATCGGCGGGAATAGCCTCCGGGCTTCAAGAGTTCAAAGTGTGGAGCATCAAGGAAAGCGAGCGACAGTGATGCTTCAGGGTGAGGAGGGACAAGAGATGAAATGAAAGGGAGAGTGTCCAGCAGAGAGAGAAAGATAGAGGGCGAGGTCACAAATGACTTCGAGAAGCAAAAGAAATGAAAGCAGAGCAGAAGGGGGGGGGGGAAATGAAGAGGGGAAGTCGCAAAGTCACGGGAACTTTCTATCAGTTCAGTATTTACCACAACACTTACACACAACACACAACACTCAGCATTTACACTGGATACTCACACTGGATACACTGAAACACTGAAACAGACACCGCTGAATTATTACTGAATACTGAACCACTGAACCACTGAAATCAGCAATACGGAGGAGTCCAGAGTTTCGGTGGAGCCGCGCTCAAACACTTGCTGCACCACTGCCGGAGCCCGGCGTATCAGGATCGTCTGGCTGAGACACGCCGTGTTTCTAGTCGAGCCCCCTGTTTGAGGTGTTCGTGAATCATTCAGCATTACAATGCACGCCATCAACTATGTTAGAGAATATGATATGGTTGACTCTGTTCTATCAATTCATCATCACTCTGTTGATCTGTACCCTACATAGTATGATGGTACACGATACTCACCAGCATCACATCCATAAGATCCACCACTGTTTGGCCCCCCAACAGAATTGTGAAATAACAAAATCAGCTAAGACCGTCTCTGTGGCCTTCTGGGGTCTCGGTCTTGGATCGGCGAGGACTGGTGCTTTCGATCTGCATGAACTCGACACCCTCCACATTCGCTCACTTGGGCAGCAACTCATATCACGTTCTATGTCAAACATGGCGCAGACGGCGCTTATTATGGAGGGGTGGGGGCAAAGAGGGTCCTCCCTCCATCCAACCTATCCCATTAATAATTTCCATCAAAGTTATTTAGTCAACAATTACGGAGTACAGTAGTCAAATCCTCCGTGCACCCTATGGAATACATCCACAATCCTCCTGCTCATCCGCAATTCCCCAGAACTGAGAACCAATTCTTTCTCCAAGTGGATCTCCCTATGAGGAAAAAAAAGAAAAGAAAAGAAACAAAGCACAAAAGGGAAAAGGGAAAAGGGAAAAAATAAAAAAGGCTCGTGCCCTAAGCTAATGCACGGAACCCTCTACCGACCGCAAACTATTCCCCTGTCGGATCCTTCATCCTGGCACTTTTTACCCCCCTGGCCCTGTGATGATTGGTTGCTGTCCTCACGTCACTCATTTTTGGGGACGATGAGTCCAAACGCACAGATCAATCAGAGGTGAATGCCCTTCTGCCAATTTGGTTTGCTCCGATTCTAGTGAAACTAGCGTTTTATGGAAATTACCTCTGTGACCGATCTCCAAGCTATTGATTTGTTTGTTTCGGTTGTACTATTGTATGGGTACGAAGTACACAGGAACCGAGTCGCTTGCAGAAGGCTTACTCGACTCTTATCAATCACACTATCACATTGGACTATTGACCAACTGGTTTATTATCGCTCGCTGCTCAGCTGAAGCTTCTCTCTCATCAGGTGATGAGAATTATACTGTACATCTACGCGGTTCTAGTCTCCATATTGCGTACATGGCATCTAATTCCTATACAACGCACCACAGTTTCATCGATAATTTATACGAAATCCTGACTACCAACTAGTTAACCTCGTTTGCCCGATCTAGAATGGGTGTTCAGCAATCGAGCAATTGAAGGCCTCCCTTGACGGTTTGCTGCATCGATGAGTTCCGTACTGACTGTTGCGCCATTCTGAAGAAGCAATTTTACCAAGTTTTCATGACCTACAAGGACAGCTTGGATCAGCGGAGTGCCTGCATAGTCTGAATTCCACTCGTTGACTGGGGCACCCCGTTTAATCAGCATCTTAGCTGTGAAATATTTATCATGCATGGCGGCTTGGTGTATCAGCCTGCTCGCTTGTTCTGGCCAGCCTGCGTACTCAAGTATCGCATTGATAACCGATTCATCCCCCAATTTAGCAGCGAATTCCAGTGCTTCCTCACGAAATTCACTCTTGCTATCGGTCATATCATGGCCCTTGAGTATTGACAGAATCATCGATTCATCCTTTTGCTTTATAGCAATCTCCATGATTTCCCACCACGTAGATTGCTCCAATGTCAGACCTTGACTAACGAGCATCGTGAACAGGAAGGTGATCGATTGGTTTACTTCACTGTTAGGTCGTATAAAGTGACTACCTAACGACTTGTTCATCTTCACAAGTTTCTCAATGTCCTGTCGGACCAATACACACCATGCAAGCCCCAGGCTTTCTTCTTCACTTCGCGCTGACATCACATATTGAAATGCGACTTGAGGGCCCAACTTCATTATTCTCTGAAACTGTTCGTCTGGATAAAGCTCCGGCAAAAGCGTGGCTGTGTCGCCAGCATTTGGTCTCTGCGTACCAGTCACTCGACCGCTTCGAGCCCATATCTTTCTCATTGAATACCGATCATTTTGGAAGTTCTTCAGATCGATCTCTTTGAAATCCTCCGGCCAGACCCTCGTAAATTGCTGCATCGTCAACCAAGGGTCACGTTTTAGGAAGATGTCTTGCATATACAGGGCAATCATTTTATTCCCGCTTCCTTTCTGTTGACAATCAAGAATGATAAGTCCAACACCAGGCCCTACTCCCATGATAGGAACTCGCAGACAGATACCACGACTGCTGATACTCGGAGGATCATGGAGATCATTTCTCTGGCTGCTTCGAACAATATTGCGAGAATCGAGAAATGCAGCTGGTGAAGGGGCAAGAAGTCCCTTTCCATTAGTGGATCTCCACGCAAATAGAGTAGGGTCGTCAGAGAGTCTCAGTATCTCTTCCTGAAGTCGTATAAAAGCATTTTCCCGTTCACCGTAGAGTAGTGGCATATTGATACCGAAAATGCCCATCAAACAATAAGCTTGATCTTCGATTCTTGTCGTTTCTCTTTTAGCTGCCCAGGACATTCTCTTCGCGACACTGAGCGATTCAAGATCGTCTTTTCCAGAGAGAATACCAGTGGGTATACCAGTGCATGCTGACAGTTGATTTATGAAATCAAGTTTGTTTCCAAGATACTGCCAACCCCGATTGAAGAATTTCATATTCGAAGGGGCTATCAGTTCTTGAAGAGTCCATCCTCTTGTGAACCAAACACTGTTTGAAAATTCATCTTTGTAGAACACATCGTTGAGATATGCGTAGCAGACATCGGCCTTTGCGTACCAAAAGTACATCGAGTTGATCGCTTCAGATAACTCTGCGCTGCTCGTTTTGTCGATACAGCATGTATCTATCCAAACCCAATCGATATTATTTCTCTTTGCTACTTTGCAGCAGCCTTGTATCTTTACATATGCTTCCGAAGTTTTATTATATGACCCGGACTCGACGTCTTTTAAAGTTATCTCTTTATCCCCCCATCTGTGTGAGAGAATGGCGTACTTCTCGTTACCAGGGTCGCCGACTTCTTTGATTGTAAGTTCGCCTGATTCGGGAATATTGGACGACAAGAGACGCATAATGAGAAGATTGCGCCGAACTTCTTGAATAAAATAAGCAAAGATATTCTCGAGTAGAGCTTTTTAGTTGGATTCAATAACTCAAGTGGAAGTACTTCGAGTTAGAGATGTGAGGATTCAAAGGACAAACTGTGCTGGTTAGGGCTGAACTGCACTTCCTCGTGCTTTAAAAGTATCCACGAATCTCACCCATACGAGAAAAAGAAAAGAAAAGACAGCATTTCAAGGCAAGGACACGTCAGCAGGGCGCTTGCTGATCGAATACTCCAATGATATTCATAGGGCGAAGGGGCCAAAAGTCTTGGAGACTTTCAGCTGCATTAATGCGCTATGTTATTTCTGATTCACAGTGGCAGATTCCTGAATGATTGGTCTTAGAGCAGAGTACTTTATATGTAACCGCCCACGCGCCCATCTACTATCCATAGACAGTCGTTCATAGGATAGCAGTAACCTGCAAGACTGATGTTTGCATATCAACTGGAGATATTGGCAAGAATGTACAGTATGTATACCGGAAAATTAGGGTAGACATTCAAATTTGGTAGATTGATGGTTCATACTTGAGAGTATACAGGAGAAATATCATTAGATCTTGAAGGACGGTATTCTTGATGGTTTACAAGAATACCGTTCTAGGTAGATAAATGTACTTCGATGCAGTCTATGAACGTACACGCATGATTCCAAGTAGTTGAGAAATTCGCACACTAATTAGATGGACATCCATGGACTATTAATCCGTAGAATACTTTGGAATCCGAGCTCCCAGGCATTCTAATGAGATCAGCCCTATGTGGCATCTTTCAATAGTATCTTTGATATCACGCTGTCATATAGTGTGCTGTGAATGTCATAAAAATAATATTCAAGTTCATACTTTTATTCACATTCGCGCCAAACATGCAAATATTAAACACTGCATATGTTAAAGAGAAAATCGCTAGATAGTACTTCAACACCCATCTATATCCCTAGGGGTCTACATCTAAGCAAGTCGTCGACGTTTGCCGCGGTCTGGAGGCGCATCATCCATCCCACGCCGTTCCATTGGCATATCCTTTCGCTCCTTAGAAGCAATCTTCTTCCGACGACGCTCTAGAGCCTTGGCGCGATCCCGCGATCCCATTTCCTCATACTTCTTCTCCAACACCTGCTTCTTCAGATCCGACTTCTTCAAATAGTACGGGGTACTCTTCTTGCCCTCACGAATCAACTGCTTCTCACGCTTCTTGTGTTCAGCAACAACATCCCGCTCGCGCTTTTGATTCTTGCGTGTCTTCATTTGATCCTCAGCGGATCGAATTTGCCGCTTCAATTCCTCCTTTTGCTCCGCGTTCTTGGTCCTGGACAATTGTGCCTTTAACTCTTTCAGTTCCGATGCTCGGTAATCGTCTAGGAATGCATATGCTTTGTTCGTAGCTGCGTTGTACTTCCCCGCACCACTGTGACCCATGACTGCTGCGTCGAATCGGGGATCACGGGCTTTCGCGACAGCTGGTGGTTCAACGACTGTGCGTCGCCGTGAGACTGCGTGTTTGGATGACTGAACCATTGGCGCATGCTTTGATGCGCGACTCGTCTTCTTCTCCTTGGCGGCGGCTTCGCGCTTCTGTTCGCGCGCTTCACGGATTCGTGCTCGGATATCGTCGAGTGGGGAGGCAGTTGTGGCAGTATCATCCTTGGACTTGGATTGTTTCTCCTTCTTTTTCTGAGATCCCATTGAAGCTTGTGCTTTGGCGAGAGCACCGAATGAAACACTGCTTAAGGAAGCTTGGATATCATCATTGTCATCGCCGGCATCTGAGGATTCTTCTCCGGGGTCACTGTCGTCCTGCCCTTGGCCTTCTCCGTCTGAGCCCTCGTCGGAACCTTGCGACTATATTCAATCCTTATTAGCCTCAATCTTGTTACGCGATGGATTGACATGATCTCTTACACTGTGAGAATGTTGATCCTCCGCATCAGATTCGCCCTCCTCGCCGCGGGGGACTTCGTCGCCCATATCTGACTCCCCCGAGTAAACGCTTTCGTCATCTTCCTCCGGTCTAGCTCGCACTCGGCGGTTCAGCGTATCTGAAATCGCCATGTCGATCTTTGTCAAAATGCTTGTTGAGTTCACTTTGAAGTCGTCAATTTCGCCGGGAAATTTTGGCGGAAAAAAAGTACTGCCGGGCGGTGAAGAGATAAGCCGCGATAAGCCTTTGCGCCGTCCAATTTGGGGGAAGAAACTTGCATTTCGTTTCTTTTCTTCTCTTCTTTTTATTTTAGTTTCATGTCTGTTGTATTTTGCGCTGTGTTTAGACGGCCTGTCTTGACTGGCTCTGTTGTCTCGCAACATTACAGAGTTGTTTTTGCTTGTTCGGTATGATTGGGTACTCATAGCCCACCCTGGCATTTATCAAAACTAATTATGGTTAACAGCGTGTTTATCCTGCACCAGTCTCTCACTACCGCGCGAATTCTTCTTCGGACTACGTTAAATCTGCCAAACTGACTCGCTCAAAGAAAGCGAAGAGACGCGCGCAGGGCGTCCTGTCTCAACCCGCGCCGAAGCATCCCAAAGTCGACCAAGTTGGGCTGTCGCATAATGGTATAGAAGCGATGGATTCGAACGCATACCACGGCGAAAGTGCCAGGCGCTCTTGGAGAGCGCCCTATATTAGCTCTTCGCAACAGAACTGGCGAACGGGCACACATGCCAGTCATTCTGCGCAGACACCAACATCACAACATGCTTCTGGATATAGCCCTCACACAGTACCCCCGCCAAATCATACGGTTAACCCCAGTCAACTCCCGATGGGGTGCACACCTGTGGCCTCGCAAATGAATTTTGGTCCATTCAATGCTTTTTCATGGATTCCTTCGACTTCAAATCATCCCTCAGCGTCTGTACCACCTATGATGCCTATGCTGGATCCAAGGCATTTAGCAGCCATGGCAGGAAATTTCCCGAACCAGTTTCCGATGATGCCCATGAACAATATGGCTCCTTTGCAAGGAGTGCGGTCCATGAGTACGATGGCCGAACCTGCTAGGCCAGCTCGTGGTGTACAAAGGGTATCTCCCAGGCCACGAATGCCAACACCCCCAATGGATATCCCAATCGTCAGTACCGAGTATATGCAAACAGCATCGCAGAAGCCTCAAAGGTGTAGCTTCCCGCGGCCTCTACTCATAATTCTGGATCTGAATGGGACTTTGATCTATCGAAAACACAAAAAGCTTCCTCCCAGCTTTGCGTCGCGTGCCGGTCTGGATGAATTCTTAGATATTCTGACTGAGAAATACGCAGTCATGATCTGGTCCAGCTCGAAACCTGCTACTGTGGAGGGTGTTTGCGCCAAGTTGTTCTCGAAGAACAAAAAACGCCGTCTCGTGGCTTTATGGGGCCGCGACAAGTTCGGTCTCTCAACTGTGCAATACAACGCAAAGCTGCAGGTCTACAAAGAACTTGATAAGGTTTGGAGTAGCACCGATGTACAAAGTGCATACCCGGGCAATGAAGCCCTGAAATCTGTACCAAATCAGCAACCGTCCACCGTGAAACAAACAAAGAAGAAACAAAATCACAAAAAATTGGCAGCTTCTTTCCCTGAGGGTCAACGATGGGATCAAACGAATACCATTTTGATCGATGATAGCAAATTGAAGGCTCTAAGTGAGCCCTATAACATCTTGGAAATCCCCGAATTCACCAATGATCCGAATATCGACGAGTCAATGCTATTCACAAAGGTTCTCGCCCGACTAGACACTCTCTCACGATACGACGACGTCAGCAAAGTACTTCGCGAATGGAATGAATCTGCAGATCAGCAAAAGAGTACCGTTCTAGATATGGAATTCCCACCAGAAGAAGCTGATGAAGAAGAAGGCGGAATCAGTCTCTCACAACCTCCCGCGTCTTCGCAGGCCCAGAACAATTTCACGGCCATCAATCAACCACCAACAGAACCAGAAGCTATCAGACGAAGCAAAGAGGAGAAAAAGCAACGCGGGAAGGAAAGGAAGGTCGCCAAAAAGGCTGCAAAAGAAGCTGCGAAAGTAGCTGCAAGAGAAGCTTCTCGACAAGCAGCAGCAAAAAAAGTTTCAGCAACGACAGAAGTCCCTAATGCGTCAGCTTATGCCCCTGCTCCTGCTTCTGCTCCTACTTCAACTTCGAACGCACCCACAAACCCTGAAAACAATCCCTCCACCGCAAACCTCAGCAGACGCAAAAAAGGAAAAGGAAAAGGCAAAAAACAAGACCCATATCCCTCCGCACAAGATCAATCACCAATCGACCCTTCAACCCCACGCTATACATTTCGACCAAGACGTCAAGCACAGCCAATCCAAGATGACGCCGGACTCCCCCAATCCCAGCCAATGAACACTTTCCCGACTGAAACACTGCCGGTCTCTGCTGCAAATGTACCTGATATACCCTCTGAGAAAAGACAACGATCTCCTTCCCCTGCTACTTCCTCTGCGTCTGCAAATTCGCTCTTAGATCGTCTTGAGGATGGACTTGGTCTTCGAAGGTGATGCATGGATTCTTTGAAATGTGTTATATCACTTGTAGTGGCTACGGGGAGTGGTTGCTGGTTGTTAAATATTCTTCTCTTGCTTATGTATTTGTAATTAGTGCTCTTATATTTTATGCATAGCATCTAGCATCAAATGAACCTGAATCATCGGAGTCAGTAAATTTCAAGGACATCGGTGATAAAGTATCCTAATCAATATTTTCCCCTAGGGACGCAGGCATAACAAATTAATTGCACTGGCAATTGAAGAATTACATTTAAATATTTTATTCCAAATACATACAATAATAAAACAATGGATATCCAGCCATACCAATAACCAGATTCCATGAACATATCCATATCCACATAATCCACTCTATAAAAACACTTGGTATAACCCCCTATCAATGCAAAATGCAAAATTACCAACCAAAAATCTCACCAACACTAAGTGTACTCCATCTCACACCACCAACAGCAAATACCATCAAAACAACATCAACAATAGCCAAGACACCCGCACCCATCATGAATCTCGGACTGAAAATTCGATATAACATCAGATGTCGACGGAGGTGTCCTGCCCACATTGTCGTAGCTAGATTGATTGTTGCTAGATATAGTGTATGCGTAGACACGGCCTGGACAACGTCTGAAAGTAACTTTGTCGCGGGGTTTTGTTTTGAGGTGGAGGAGACGGAGACACGATCGTGTGTTTGTAAGGGTCTTTTCCAGAGAACTGTTAATGGAACTGCTATTCCGGAAAGAATTTGAGCGCCGAATGTGTTTAGGATGACGAAGATTGGTGTCCAGGGGTATTTGATTGTTGATAAGGGGATGAAGGCTGTTTCCCATTGGATACTACTTGGTGTAGCTTGGTGACCTGTTTTGAAGAAGTAGAATGAACCAAGTAAACCAAGGACGACGGGACCGATGGATGAATTGGATAGAGTTAGACCGTTTGTGTCGAGGATTTCGAGTAGGGAGAGGATTTGCCAGACTAGTAAGGCGATAGCACCTTGGCCCATGGGCTTTTGTAAGAGGATGATGGCTAGTGCGAAGTTGATGAGTAGGAAGAAGAAGCGTGTTCCGTAGACGTTTCCGAATCCGAGGATTGTTACTGTTGTTCGGGGTTTTTGCTCCTGGCCTGCGATTATTGGGGCTGGTGGGGCGTTGGGGTCTTCTTGTGGTTTGCTGACGCTGATGCTTACGCAGGGTTTAGAGTAGATGTATGCTCCTGTTCCTGCGGCGAAGGCGATGGCGAGGACGAGTTGGGCTAGGAAGACGCGGATTGTTTTGAGAGTTTCTTTGCTTATGGGGAACCATTCGCCGTCGTCGGCGCCTTCAAGCATCCAGAAGACTGATGTGATGAAGAGGCCGAGGCGGAATGCGTAGCTGATCCAAAGGGTTGCGGCTCCTTCGTATGATTTTGAGCCGTCGTAGAATGAGCGGATGACGGCGGGTAGGAAGAGTGTTACCACGAAGGGAATTGCGAGTTGCCAAGGTGCGGAGATGGAGGAGGTTGAGGATGCGTAGTAGGTTGAACGGCAGAAGGGCATTTGTTCTTCGCGACATAGACGAGAGAAGGAGGCCAGACGGCCTAGAATGACGAAGAGAACTGAGTGATACACGCCCAGGATACGGTCAGTAGGTGTCTTTTGACGCATGGAGGAAATTCCTGCACAGACACCAAACGTTGTGAGGAAAAAGAGTAGGATCTCGTCTTCCCAGATCGTATAGGAATTCGAGGCGAATCCAACGGACTGGGAGACAGTGAAGAACAGTGCAAGCCATCCCCACATGCCATTTGGCAGAGGCAGGGTCAAGTTTGCAGGCTTCTTAACCATCACAATTACAGCACCGATCATGCTACCAGCTGCACCCAGTAAGATGGATAGATCCATTGTAGATATTTCAGTGAAGCCGAAAAGAGACAGAAGGCCGCCAGTAGCAGCGCCCAGTCCGGATCCAACGCCAGCGAACGATAAAAGTTGACCAGTAAGCTCAGTGCGATCATTCTTCATGCCACGAGCATACAATACAAGAAGTAAAATGCCACCAAAGAGAAGCACCACTCCCTGAATCATACTAGGAACATCAAATCGAGTCCACAGACCACGACACACGTCCAGAGTGTGTCGCTGATACTTCTGATAAAGTTCATAACTAGCACGGATAGCAGTGGACTTGGACGTGAAACTCTTCGATCCAGTCTTCCACTCAGCTTCAGCCGCAGACCAAAGCGAAGCAGACTCTTCGTCATCACTAGCGCCGCTGGAAATAGCATACGCTGCTTGATACCGCTTGATCTGAGCCGATGTAAGACGGCCAACAGTAGCCAGATTAGCCCAGTCGTTACCGTTAGGACCAGCAAAGGCCTCCTCAATGGGCGAGCCCAGGTTATTGAATGGAATGGGGATTCCGAGCATCAGGGCTAGAGTGGGCACCAGATCGATTTGTGGGATGGGACGTTCCTTTGCATGCTTGGGTGGCTGTAATTTGTCCTTACTTGTACGGCCGAAAGCACCGCGCTTGGAGTACATCCACAAAGCAGCCTCGATTTCATCGTCTGACTCTCCGCCGTGGTCGCCCTTAATGTCCATCCCATGGTCACCCATCACAACAAGAAGAGTATCGTCGTCGAGAGCAGCAATGATATCGCGGATGACGCGGTCCATTTCACGTAACTTGCTCGCCATAGCTGCGTGGTCTGGACCATAACGGTGACCAGCATGATCAACACCGAGATAATGACCGAAGATGACATCCCACTTCGATTTGTTCTCCGGACGCAAAAGCGGGAAAAGATGCTCATTCACGCCATTGTCAACCGTGTGCAGATCCCAGACATTGAACGAGTCAAATGGGTGGGTTAGATTGGCATCAAAGTATCCCGGGTACAGAGCCTGCCAGGTGTCGTCACCAAGCTGGACAAGAGTCTTTCCAGCAGTGTGCAACTGAGCAACCAAGTTATCCTCATCAATAGCGGTACCAGCAAAGTTGGAACCGGCATCGACGAATGTAGGCAGAGTTCCAGTAGTCAATCCCTTCAGTCGCTGGAGAGTTGCTGTAGGTGCATCGGCGATGAATGGGAGTAGGAAGGCATTGGCAGGATTTTTGCTGGCGGTTTCGTAGAGAACGGGAATATTATCATGGAAGAGGTGGACAGATTCGTCTTCCTCCTTAGGTACGAACGGGACAGTAAAATCGTATCGAAGAGCATCGATGATAATGACAACGGCCTTGTCGAAAGACTTTTGATGCCAGCATCCATTCTCCCGTTGGTTTGTAGGCGCAATATCCGAGTCCGCGGCGATATCGAAAGGGAGTACTTCACAGGATGATTTATTTTCGAGGACCATACGCGTGAGCAGGAATCCTTTTGTGAAGAAGTAAATACCGGCAACGTGGATTAATCTGCAAAATTCGAACGTGATTAGCTCCCATTTTCTCGGTAGACTCGCGCGATTTCTGGCTTTGTGCATTTGAGGAACTCACAGAATCCAGGTAAGCACACCCATCACACCAATGTGCTTAGTCTTGAACTCATTCTCCAGCTCTTGCGCCTTTAGATCCTGTACACCAGGTTGTTTAACCTGATCAGTCATACGGGGGTTTCCTCTCCGGCCATTGGACCCCAGAGACCCCTTTGGAGGTGCCGATGCCATATCGAATATCCCCGTGTATCAATTTGATCCAATTGTAAAAGCAAGCCGTCAGGTCGAAGCCAATCTGTAATTCGAAGACCGAGGATCTCCGTATATAGTCACTGTAGTCCAGGGAAGCCGAGTTCAGCATGAATCGAGCCAATTGACTCGCCTCGAAAGAATGTCGAGTCCAGTCGAGTGATCGGGCCAAGAACGGGCGAGTAGGGGAGGTAAAAAGGTGGCCCCTGTCTGTGCTCTTCAGGGTGAGCGGCTTCCCTTTAAAAGATTAGAAGCTGCGCATCGCCTGTGCGAATACTATGAGAAAGAATGGAAGGTCAAAGGAGTGTGGGGAGAGTGAAGAAGAGTGAAGAATTGAAAAGTTGAAGATTGAATGAGTAAATTTGGGTTGACGTCGCGGAAAGCGGCGGGTTTTGGCTGGGAAGCTTTGAGAGGCGCGTGATTGGCTGAGTGGGTCGCACACAAGAATTGTTTAAGAGTTGCACTACGTTTCGAATTGATTTATTTAGATGTTTAATGGAGATAAATGAAGTAAATAGTGGATTCTATTTACAAAGTCAAAATATACAGGATAGAGCATAATTGCATGGTTCGCTAGAAGATAGGAGGACTAAGTACATACATTATCCAGCTGCCGGACGCGCCAAGGGACGCATAAGAAGGTAAGGAGGTAGAGAGACAAGCCCGAAAAAGAAATAAAAGAAAATAAAGGCTGTCTAAAGAAAGGGGGTGTGAAGAAGAGAAGAATATTCAACAAAAAAGAAGAGAAGGAAGAAAAAGGAAAACACGCTGTTCACATATCTTTCAGACCCTAGGAACGTGGCAGGGAAAGAGATGAATATGGAAGACCACGAGTAAGGAGAGAAAAAATAAGAGAGAAAGAGATAAGAAAAAATAACGCCAGAGATAAAGATGTTGAAGAAATAAATCGGCAGGACCTCGCTATACACAATCCATATTTGGCAGATCTCGAAACCAAGGATGAGAGACACATGAAAAAATGATAGAGCCAAGAAGCCAGGGCCAAGCATCCCCGGGATTTGAAAAATGCTTGTTGTGAACCAAGCATATGAGATCAATGCAGGTATATGTGCATGCCACAAGAGTGGCCCGGTGAAGTGAACCAGAGTAATAGGTATATGTCAAAGGTAGAAGAGAGAGAGAAAGGTAGAGAGAAGGTCGCCAAGGTGCTCGTCATGCTTTTGAAAGTCGTGGAAGAGAAGAAAAAGAGTAATGGGTGATAGGTGAAGGAGGAGTTATTCAGAGGTTACTGTCATGTAATTACCTAGGAATAGTTCCTCACATCCTCCTTTTCCTTCAAGCCACCCATTCGATCGATATCAAGGGAATGGAATCGACCAGAGTCATTGGTTTGATAAGGTGGCAGTTCCTCTTGGCAGGGTTCCAGGCCAACACTTCCATGTTCACTAATGCGAACAACAACCATCTTAGACGAACGCTTGCCGGAGGCATCTTCCTCTTCTGGGAAAGTAATGCGGATTTCCGGGACCGGGCTGGGCGGGGGACTGGAGGAATTCTCCATGAGGTTGCGCTTCTCATCGAGGACCATGATAGAATCGGTCTTATTGGCGGTAATTGTCAAACTGCGGTGGTGGTTGGCTGGGGCTTGGCCGTTATAGACTGGGAGCAGGGTTTGCTGCTTCATAGCCTGGCGTTTCCGGCGAAGGACGAGAAGACCAGCGACCAGAGCGAGAGCGAGGAGAACGAGAACCAGAAGGGAGATGAGAAGGTCGACCATTGGAGTGGAGAGACCATCGTCGTTACTGTTGTCGCGAGCAACGATTCTAGGAATCAAATTGATCATATTGGCGGTTGTTGATATTGGTCGAGTTTAGGGTTGTCGGTAGTGTGATGTTTGATCTTGTAGATAGTGTCGATTAACGCGTCTCAAGTTTGGCCGGGGGGGAGTGATCGACGAGAATAAGTTCGAAAGAGTGTTACGGATTAGATCCGGGGGGCTAAAGGGAGTTTCAGGAATGAAGCGTTTCGAATGTACGAAGTTCGCGGACTGGGTCGAGGCCTGGAAAGAATGGCAGGACGTCGACAGGGGGAGAAGAAGAAGAACGAGAGTCTAAGGAAAAGAATGGATCGCAGGGCGTGCAGCTGAAAGAGTGAAAGCCGACACCTGCTGGAATGGAAGGGAGAGAAGGGGAGAGGGAGAGGATGGATGGAGGAGAGGATGGAGAATGGAGAATGAAGGGAAAACAGGGGCAGCCCAAGGGAAAAAAGAGGGCAGTGCCTAGTGCCAAAGTCAACTCCGCTGACACGGTCGGTCAACGCCTCGGCCTTGTTATTTTTGGGGCCAACTGTTGATTCTAAGATGGATGAGGTTTAGTTTGGTAAGGAGTGTGTGACTTGAAGCCAATCACAGGCTGGTTCCTGGCTGCGAGAGGTTCGACGGCGCGAGATGAGACGATGAGATTGGCGCGAGGAGTGGAGTATCTCCACAGTAATCAGCATACTATGTACAGCAAGAACAGCATAACAGTACTATGTAGAGTATCTGAGGTATGTATGTCTCACGGTAGAGTACTGAGTTTATTTATTGGCTGTCTATTATTGTTTATTTCTATATACAAGTACAATGTGTTGAGCGTTGGTGAGTGGTGATTATGAGACAAAAGAAATTAGATATGCATGTACCACAGCTTCATTTCGGTGAGACAGCCTGAAGTAGGAGACTCTAAGCTCTAAACTCATATGATTGAGACAGTTCCCAAGGCTTGTTTGAATCATAAAACTTGAGATAGGGTGTACATGGGTAGAGATACTAGAGATAGCACGTTTATCAGTATAAACATTCCATATGAGGAAATGAGTAAACATAGCAGACGGAGATGAACCTGGAAGACTCATTCGGGATGACAGCAGTATTACTAGTAGTGTTAAGTCCGTTGAATATCAAATTATAATTGAGACAGGAACAATAATGAGACAGCGAGGTAGTAAACTGCTTGTACTAGCATATTTATGAAGATTTTCACGTTGAGGGTTAGCTCGGTCACATGAACGCACGCCCACAACTATTTAGTTACTGATCAATTAGTGGTATGAGTGTATCTACTCCATTTGATGAATTATTCTTCATGACTCTCAAGTAATAGACAAAGGTATTCCAGTTCTCTCTACTATCAAATATAAACACTGACGCATTTAATCCACTGGCAGCATATGGTGGCAGCGACCAGATCAACTCAGCCCTATTGAGGATATATATCACCACATAACCCATGAAGACACAACTCAAGACTACAGTACCGATTCCAACCTCATCTCAATCCTATTGAATACTAATACTATTAGTCTAAATAATAGTATGGTATACTATTATTTAATAAATGAGCAGAGACTGATCGCTCTCGCATATCCACCGAACTCAAACGAGATATTTTAAAACCCGAAATTGCAACTTCAACTTGCCGAGTGGACCCTCCGACATAGAGTTCTCGTGTACGGGTGAGTGCATACTGCATGTGTTACTCGTACCCTCTTCACAATCGCAGTGGCAACAATGTACCCAGTTACTAGTATTGCTACTGCCATAGTATCTATTAGAATATTACAAGTATTTTGGTTCAAGGTGGTAGTCCGAGTTTCGTCTCAGTATTGTTGATTTTATGTACATCCCATTTCATCTACTAGCAACTACACTCGACCGAGTTACTCTATCAGTGTATTATAATCCGAGATTTAGAAGCAATCAGACATTCAGAATAAATTTAGGGTATGTATCTAGCACTGTCATAGTCTACCAACCTGTACAAACCCATCGCACCAACAGCGTGGCCTGCGGTGAGGCGGGATACATACAATCGCAGAGCGTCAAGATTGCGATATCTGCAGTATTTATAGCGGTGTACACTTTGTACAGAGTACTAGAGAAACAATCTTATAATCTGATACATCTAGTGGAGACGTGCAGTAGCCTGCTCCCTGCATAGCTGTCAACTCGGACTCATGTAGGTACGATGTACTCCGTACTTATTTCTAGTTAACTAACTAGTGGCTCTATTTTCCGTTGCTTGGGTAGCGGTGCCTTACTCCGCTTTGTACATATACTCTATACTGTATATGTAGGAATACTTTGAAATATGTATAGGACTGCGCGATACTTACTTTATTAGTTTACTGTACTGTAGTTTGGAGTATGTCTAAGATCTCTATTAACTCTAAGTGCACCGGTCGCTGGATGCAAGGTGGTCGATCCAATCTGGGGAAAATGGAGGTTGGCAATCTGCGAGTAATATACATACGGAGTATACGGTAAGTATATTTTGTGTATAGTATTGGTTGGGGGATTTGGAAGTGGACGGTGGATCCTTGTTCATGTATGACTACGGATATGTCTCGGCCTTTTTTGAATCATTGTAGTGCGAAGGATTACAGCGACTACCATATGAAAGATTGATGGATTTCCTACCTATTTACCATAGGATACTTGATCGAATTGTGACTACTATACGGATTATAGGTGATAAGATTATGTTATGTGGACGGAGTAGTTCGGGGTGGGATGTTCCGGTCCAAGGATCAGTGTGACGATGTTTAAGCAAGGGGAGGTTTGACTAGTGGAGTTGTACTTACACTAACACTAGCCCTGGTACTATTGCGAACATTACACACTCAGTTCGGACTATTGTAGAAGAGAACTGTACGGAGTAAATATTCTATTGTAGTGATTCAGTTGTGTGCAGTTCTCTAGTCTATTTAACTTACATAGTATCTACTATAGTTTTTCTAGTACTGAGTGTATGTACTCTATCCTAGCACACCTCCTAGTCTCCTCTAGGGATGTCGATCATGACAATCCTGTTTCAACCATTGAGTTCTCAACCGGAGAAGTCCATCGACCAACGAGTCTAGACGGACCAGCAGGCTATGTAGCAGGCTAGCAGGCTAGGGCCAGCAGGACTGGTGGAATGGACAGTTCGAAAGGCGGCGGTGGGCATTTCAACATATTTGTATTTCCCCTGTTATTTACTACTCACCATCTTATTTGTAAATCTTCCGACATCTGCATCAGGTACGGGATGAAACACTTGGGAAACTGGGGTAGCTGTCAATTCTGCCCTGCTGTCCTCTGCCCTGCTGTTCACACAGACTCAAACTAGTCAAGCCAAGTGGGGACAGATCGATTATCTTAAACATTGGGTACGAGAGAGTGTTGATCTCATCCCTCGCAGACCCTAAACAATACACCAGAATGTGTTGACTCCCGAAGCAGCCGGTATGCTCCGAGTCGACCGTGGTTAATATCAACATGCCAGGAGGTTCTCTCGATAGGAAATTTCCCCCGGAGCGGGAGCCCGTGGTGACTTCAGGGTTTGCCGTGTACTTTGTCGATGTATTGCAGATTTGGGAGAGATGGGGGGGGGGGTGACTGACTTTTTGTAGCCATGGAATTTGGATATCAGGGTGTCAGTAGTAGTTAAGTGGACTTTGGAAGGTAGTAGAATTGGGTTTGTGTAGAATTGAGGAGAGTCGAGGAGAGTCGAAGTGTGAAGAGGAGTCAGATCGAGCGATCTGTATTTACGAGAACTGTATGATACAGTATATTATTACATCAATACCGTGGCCAGACCTTGTATACTTTTTGTATATACTCCTAAATTATGCTGCTCTGAGTACCTCCGATCATTCTGTCATAACTGTATATAATACCAATACGATACTAACTGCGGCTGATCGCCTCGCAGCATCATTTTTCTTCTTCTTCGCCGACTTTCTTCTGCCTCGTTTTTATCTATCAATTTTATCTTTTCAGTTAGTTTCCCACTTTCTCTTTTTCTTTTCTTTTCTTCTTCTGTCTTTCTTCTACTTCTCACTTCCTCCACTATTCTCACTCTCAACTATTTCACTTCTCTCACACACATGTCGCCTGTGTGACAGCTGGACAACATTTAATGCCGTGCTTTGTCTCTCGCCCACATTCTCATCATCCATCGACCCACTAAAAAATCTCCCACCCCTCGACTCTTTCCTGTCGCGCATTCCACTATTTTCTCGTTCATCGACTTGCTTCCTCACATCCTCCTATTTCTTCCTCCTTCTCTCCTCCCTCCCTCCCCCTCTCATCCAACCCCCCCCTCCGTCGACTACCATCTCTCTGTCTACCCCCCTCCACCTCCATTTTCGATACCCCCTTGCGCCAATCTTTCCTTAGGGTGATAAAAAAACGTCCTTTCCATTCTCCGTATATCGCCTTGGTTCTCCACAAGGCACATGAGGACGATCGGCAACCTAGGAGATTCCTGGAGCATGCACGGAGCAGAGTAACGTCGCCCGCGCCTTTATCCAATTCTGATCTCCGGTTACCAACTGTCGCCCTGCAGCTAGGGAAAACAAAATAACAAACGAAGGGGAAGATCTGCCATCCTTCCAATTCTTTGTCGCCTTGCATCATCATCATCTTCTCCTTCTCCTGCTCTCGTTCGTTCCTTTCGTTCTCTTCCGCATTTCTCGCCTTGACGGTTGCTTCTCCCTTTTCATTATCGCCTTTCTCTTTTTTCCTTTCCCAACTTCCTGATCCTGTATTACCTGTACATGTCCTGGATCGGTGGAAAAGAACAAAGAAAAGAATAGTGAAAAGGTACAATTCGTGAGAAAAGAAAGGAATTTCCCCCCACATCAGGATCTGTCATCATCTGGTGTCGCTGCTTTCTCTATCTTTTTTCTTCTTCTTGCGGGTGATCCCTTCACTCCTTTGGTAGGTTCTCAAGTTGGCCCTCCCCACGTCCCTCGCACCCTATCAACCTGGTCGCCTGTCAAGAGATCCTTCGAAGCTAACAAGGGTCATCGCTTCTGATAGTTTTTATATCTCTTCGTGTACGCCGTTTCAGGTGCCTGGTGCCCAACTGAATATACTGGCCGAACAAATCGGTTGCTCGGTCTTGTCATTTAGTCTCGACACCGTCCTATCCTCCTGCAAATACCCTTCATCCCGCATACGCTCGAGTACATAATCCGAATACCTCTGCTCCGTCAATCGATCTCTGGGAATGGCTTCTACGATGGCTGCGAACGGAAGCAGTGTACACAACGTGAGTCGTGGATGGACTGATGACTGGTCTAGGACGTCATTGCTAATACAGGCCCTACAGGTACGATCAGGACGCTCCAACATGAGTTCATCTGGGATGAACGGTGATCGCGCACGCGGATCTCATGGCAATAACGTGGGGAAAGGGTTCGGTACTGGCAAATCAAGCTGGAATAGCAATATCTGGGGTGACTCCAACCTCGGAGGTGGGTTTGCAGATGGTAGGTGGATTGCGCTTTTCTCACACTTGCATTGTGGCGTGTACTGACCTCTGCAGATCAACATATCAGTGAGAATGCGTTTGAAGGAAAGTCAGGATCGGGCTCTCTATTATCTTCTTCCGAGTCGGATGGCTGGGCTGGACGTCCTAACCTCCCATGGAGCACCGTGAACACATCATCGCTGGCCATGGGCCAAAACCGCAGTTTGGCAACATCACCGGTTGAGACTCGTGCGAATGATCGAAGTGCACCCGCTTTGAACAACAGTGCCGACTCCGGCTCTTCATATTTCAGCCTGCCACGCACAACTGGCATCGGGACTTCTGCCGCTACCGCCAGCCATCGCCCCTACCTTCACAACGGTTCCGAAGGTGTTTCTCCATCCGGCGATGGCATCTCTTTCGGCGGCTTCCCAGCTCTTCGTAACGGTGATGGACGGCGACAGATGAGCGCAACAGGACTCGGTGGAAGTCCTGTAGGATCTACTTTCCCCGTCAAGCCTGGATTTTCTGGACCTATGGATGGCCAGCGCCAGGATGATTTGACCACCTCAATGAACATGTCTTCTCTCTCCGGTCTGCCTGACAGCATGTCCCCGCCACAGACACGCAGCGGACTCTCGCACATCTCCCACAACTCTGCCTCCTACGCTACTCAAAGACCTGTCCACTCTTCCCACCCCTCCTTCTATTCCGACAACCACAGCCTTGACGGTCGCTACGGCGGAGGCTCTATGGATCTCAATGCAGGTTTGAATAAGCTGCAGCTCAATGATGCTGGATTCGCCGGTCAAGGATCAGTCCAACGTCCTGCTTACATCCCACATGCTTCCTTCGATGGCTCTCTTCCTCGCAAGTTTCAGAACAACGAGGACGCGAACTTCCAATCACTAGGTAGCTATGGCGCTGACGGTGCCCCAGACGTCCTCTACCAACGTGCTCGTGGTGCAGACACCGGGTCGATTTCTCCCGCGGACTACGCGCGTATGGACAGCCCGATTTATGCTGGTGTTGATGGTGCCCAGTATCGTAACTCTGGCGGTCGCATGACCGAGAGCCAGGCCGCTGCTTTCGAGCGTCGTCTGCGTCTTCAAGAAGAGTTTGTGCAGAACCAAGGGAATGGACTGCAGCGAATGCAGATGTCTCCCTCTTATGACTACTCTGGGTACCCTGGAACCCGCTTCAATACTATCCAAGGATATTACCCCATGGCACAATTGGGTCTTGGTGCTGCTGCTTTGGTCAACCGGGCACAACGTGAGCACGATCCCACCCAGGTGGTCCGTAGCCCTCTACTGGAAGAATTCCGGGCCAACAGCAAAGGCAATAAGCGCTACGAGCTCAAGGATATTTATAACCATGTTGTCGAGTTCAGTGGCGATCAGCACGGTTCCCGCTTCATCCAACAGAAGCTTGAAACTGCCAATAGTGATGAGAAGGAGCAGGTGTTCAGAGAAATCCAGCCTAACTGTCTGCAATTGATGACCGATGTGTTTGGAAATTATGTGGTACAGAAGCTGTTCGAGCATGGCAACCAGACTCAAAAGAAGATTCTGGCGAACCAGATGCGTGGCCATGTCCTAGCTCTATCGACCCAGATGTATGGTTGTCGCGTTGTTCAAAAGGCCCTCGAGCACATTCTCACTGACCAGCAGGCCGCTATGGTCAAAGAGCTGGAGAATCATGTGCTGAAGTGCGTTCGAGACCAGAACGGTAACCACGTTATTCAAAAGGCGATTGAGCGAGTGCCCTCTCACTATGTCCAGTTCATCATCAATGCGTTCCGTGGCCAAGTGAACCGACTTGCAGCTCACCCTTATGGTTGCCGGGTTATCCAGCGAATGCTCGAGCACTGCGAAGAAGTTGATCGTGAATCTATTCTTGGTGAACTCCATGCATGCACATCCAACCTCATCCCGGATCAGTTCGGTAACTATGTCATCCAACATGTCATTGAGAATGGTGACGAGAAGGATCGCAACCGCATGATCATCATTGTCATGTCCCAGCTCCTGGCATACTCTAAGCACAAGTTCGCTAGCAATGTTGTCGAAAAGAGTATCGAGTTCGGTGAGGAGAGTCAGCGTCACCACATCATCTCTACCTTAACGTCACCAAATGAGCGAGGTGAGAGTCCTCTACTCGGCTTGATGCGCGACCAATATGGAAACTATGTCATTCGTAAGTTACCACCCCAATCTTCAACGTCTTTTCTGGACACCACTAACTCCTAGCAGAGAAAGTCCTTGGTCAACTCAAGGGCGCCGAGCGCGAAGCTCTGATTGACCAGATCAAGCCTCTTCTCAGCCAACTGAAGAAATTCAGCTATGGCAAGCAGATTGTCGCTATCGAAAAGCTCATCTTCGACCCCAACTCTCCAGCAACAGGACCACTCCCACACACCACCTCGACAACTCCCCCCAACTCTCACAAATCATCTCCTCAGCCCTCCAAGCGTTCCATTCCCATGGACCAGCATCGGGCACCGTTTGTCGGCACCGCTCCGCCTACTCCACCCCCGACGGACAACCAGAATGCCGTTGACGACTCACTCGAGTCCAAGGACCTTGCCAAGAGCACTGTGACATCGGTCTCCAGTCCCGAGACGGGCAACACCGGTGTTGCCGCCCCGGTCGATGTCACCAGTGCTCACTAATTCGTTGCACACTTTACCTTTGCTTGCCCACATAATCTTTTCTAATGCTGATCTGAAAAAGAAAAACACCGAGTCATTCTGCTTTATCTAATATGGGCGTATACATACAGGAGGATTCGGACCGGATATATGAAGTTACTCAAAACGTCAATGTTGTTTCCCCTCTTATTAACCATGGCTTGACGGCGCAAAGAAAGGGCCCTATTTTTTTTTTTTTTACTCATTATCTCATTGTCTCTTTTTTATCTGCTGTTGACCTTCTCGGACGTGTGTTCTTCGCGATATTGTTCTTTTCTTCCCTTTCTTGTTTATTTTTCCTCTGTTCTTATCTTACGATTGTGTTTGCTTTCTCCCCATTGTCACTATGCATTGAGGCCTCAATCTCAGCCAACTCCCACGCTGAGACATCGACCACTTTTCTCATCTCCATGGACACGATCTGCTTGGCGTCTTGTGTTTCGCCTGCCTTCGCTCCACTGCGCCGCATAGGTGTCTGTGAGACAACGAATGGCAATGAAACCGACAACACGGGATGGGGAATGACCTTGCTTACCACTTTATTCTTTTCACGTTTCATTTTTCAATCTTCGGCATATGACATGGGAGAAATTCGGAAATGGAAATATGGGAGAGACAACATCTTTTGCATGGCACGGTACCCCCTTCGTCTCTATTGAAATGTTTTATTTTATTTTTCTTTGTCTCTTTTATCACCCCAACCTACTCTCATCCCCAACCTTTATATGGGTATATCTCAAATTATTTTTCAAACTATTCTCAGATGCAACTATCAAGTGCGGTTTTGCTTCGGTATACAGTTCACTTGAAAATGGAAAGTGTTGCTCATGCTGAAACCATGCTGTTGATATCTTGCTCGTGGCTAATGTATTCTCGATACACTTATTCTCTGTTCCTTCGATCAACCTGTAGTTCAATTTAAACATTCTAGCTTCTTTATAGATTGATGCTTATGCTCGTACTGTTAACAGCTTTATCAATGCGGTCATGTATCATCACGTGATGATAAGTCGAAAGCCGCAAAGATAACTTTTGAATCGTTCAACTTCACTCATTTCCACCATTTAACACATCTACACCACACCCGATCAAAAGAACAGCGGGACATATCAATATCAATCTCATAATTACCGACTGAAAAACCACAAAGTCCTCCACCCACACCTACAACACCACAAATCTACACCTAAACTCTAAACATTCACATTCACAAAAGGCCATGTCCTCAAACGTAGGCCTAACCACACCCCGCGGAAGCGGAACATCCGGCTATGTCCAACGAAACAGTGCATTCATGAAACCTCGGAATGCAGGATACGGGGCACCTTATCCACCGACCAGTGCGCGGGAGACAGGAGGATTCAAACAGCGGGTTCCGGATAAGAAGATTCTTGAACATGATCGGATGAGAGCGATTGAGGTGAAGGTTTTGGAGGAGAGGGAGAGACTTGAGGAGGAGAATGAGAGGATTGAGGAGGAACAGGCGAAAGCTAAGAAGGGGAAGAGTAAGGGGAAAGTTAAGGAGGGGGAGAAGGAGGAGGGTGAAACTGAGGCTGAGGAGGGGGAGAGGGTTTTGAGTGAGGAGGAGATTGATGAACGGTGTGAGGTTTTAAGGAAGAAATTACTTGCTTTGGATGAGGCTGGATCTGGATCTGGATCTGGGGGTGGAAATGGAGGAGCTGGTGGGAAAGGGAGGAGGAATCTTAAGTCTTATCAGGTTCATGAACTTGCTGAGGCGAAGATTGAGGAGAGTGAGAGGTTGAGGAGGGCTTTGGGGATTAAAGAGGATGGGGAGACGGGGGAGATTAGTTCTTGGGAGAAGAGGAGGTAGTCTTTTTTTTTTTTTTTTTTTTTTTTTTTTTT